>ENA-ORLW01004023-ORLW01004023.1-human-gut-metagenome-genome-assembly--contig:-NODE-4023-length-10330-cov-9.486979_pt1 | contig 10330 bp, 9 predicted proteins | sample MGYA00243017_ERZ508829 | MGnify/ENA primary metagenome ERZ508829 (study PRJEB26277, sample SAMN04329776) | human gut metagenome | biome: human-associated habitat | host: Homo sapiens | place: USA... | reverse complement strand
TCAAGGGCGGCATCCGGCAGGTGGGGCAGATAGCCCAGCACCGGCAGGCCGGTCTCCCGTTCCAGCATGGGAGCCAGCAGAGCATATAAATGGGGGGCGCAGTCATTGAACAGGATGCCCGCCAGATGGCTGGGGGTGCGGAACTGTTTCAGCCCGTTGATCTGGGCCGCCAGCGTCAGGCTGGCCCCTCTGGGCTGGACCACCAGCAGCACCGGCAGGTCCAGCGTATCGGCCAGATGCCAGGCACTGGCGGTATCACTCACGCCGCCCAGTCCATCGTAAAAGCCCATGGCACCCTCGCACACGGCTGCCCCGTGCCCGGCGGCGGCCTGCGCATAGAGCGTGCGCACCGTCTCCGGCGCGGAGAAAAACAGGTCGAGGTTGTGGCTTTCCACCCCCAGCACGGCCCGGTGAAACATGGGGTCGATATAGTCCGGCCCGCTCTTGAAGGAGCAGGGGTCCTGCCCCCGCCGCTTGAGCGCCGCCAGCAGGGCGCAGGTCAGTGTGGTTTTGCCGCTGCCGGAACAGGGCGCGGCCACAAGAAATTGGATCATTTGCGTTCTCCTGTGATAAGGAAGATGGGGTTATTGGCCATCAGCAGGTGGAGCCTGCCCGCAGGCCGGGTGCGGCTGACCGCGATCTGCGTCACCTCCGCAGCAAGGCCGTGGGCAGTCAGTGCGGCCACGGCGGCACTCAGCGTTTCCAGCGCAATGGCAGAGATGCAGATGCGGGCGTTCGGATTCCGGGCAAGCACCGTGTCCACCACAGCCTCCATGCCCCCCTTGGTCCCGCCGATGAACACGGCATCCGGGGCGGGCAGGTCAGCCAGCGCAGCGGGGGCGCGGCCCTCCACCAGTGTCAGGTTGCAGGCGTGGAACGTTTCCCGGTTCTGCCGGATGAGCCCGCAGGCCTCCGGGTCACACTCCACGGCATACACATGCCCCCGGGGTGCGGCCAGCGCCAGCTCCACGCTCACGCTGCCGGTGCCTGCGCCCACATCCCACAGGGTATCGCCGGGCTGCACGGCCAGCTTGGCCAGCGCCGCCGCCCGCACCTCCTGCTTGGTCATGGGCACCTCTCCCCTGTGGAAGGCTTCATCCGGGAAGCCGGGCACCCGCCGGGGCGGCTGAGGAAGATGCTCCACAAGCAGAACGCTCAGGCTTGCAAACTGCTTTTGCGCAAACTCCTGCGCCGTGCCGAACAGGATCTTTTCCTCTGCCCGGCCCAGCTCTTCGCCCACCAGCACATGGGCATCGCCCAGCCCGGCAGCAGCCAATCGGCCGCAGAGGGAGGCAGGCGTTTCTGCCCCGCCGGTCAGGAAAAACACAGGCTTTCCCCCGGCCGTCAGGCATTCGGCCACCGGGTCGCAGGCACAGCCGTGGGCCGAGACCAGCTTCCACTCCTGCCAAGAGCGGCCCACCGCAGCGGCCAGCAGCTGAACGCTGGAAAGCCCCGGCAGCACCCGGCAGGAGATGCCAAAGGCCCGCAGCATCGGCAGCAGCTGGGCCGCACCGGAGTAAAACCCGGTGTCGCCGCTGTACACAAGGGCAGCATCCACCTCCGGGTCAGCCGCCAGCGCGGCAAGGACATCCTCAGGCTGATACAGGGCCTTCCGGTGTTCCGTGCAGCCCTGCGGCAGCTGTTCCAGCAGGCGCTTCGCCCCCAGGATCAGTCCGGCGTTCTGCAGGGCGGCAAGGCCCTGCGCGGTCAGGCTTTCCGGCGTGCCCGACCCCATCCCGATGAGTGTGATCATTGCAGCATCTCCTTACAATGTGTCAGGATCTGTTCCGCCGTTTCGCCCTGCTCGGCCGGGCGGCGGATGACCATGAGCTGTGCCCCGGTGTCCTGCGCTGCCCGGGCTTTTTCTTCAAAGCCGCCCGCCGCGCCGCCATCTTTGGTAACGAGGAAGCGGATGGCAAACTGCTCCATCAGTGCCCGGTTCAACGCATAGGAGAACGGCCCCTGCATGGCGATGATGTTCTTATGGGGGATATCTGCCCCCTCGCAGGCGGCAATGCCCTCCCGGGTGGGCAGGACACGGGGAAAGAGCCGTTCCGGTTCCAGCACAGCAAAGGCAGAAAGCTCCTTGGCTCCCGTGGCAAGCAGGACATTTCCCTGTGTCCGGGCCAGAAATCCCGCCGCATGGGCTGCGGAGGCAAACACCATGCTCCCGGCAGGCAGCGGGCTTTCGGGCCGGAGCAGGCGGCGGTACTCCGTGCCCACTGTTTTACAGGCTGCCCGGATGTTCCGGGTGGCCTCCACCGCATACGGATGGGTCGCGTCCACGCAGAGGTCAGCCCCCTGCAGCAGGGCGGTCATCTCCTCCGGGGTCAGCCGCCCGCAGTGGACGGTGATGCCGGACCTTTCGCCCTGTTCCTCAGCCCCCAGCGGGGTGGCCACGCTGACCAGTACCTCGGCCCCCAGTGCTGCCAGCTGCTTCGAAAACACACGGCCCTCGGTGGTGCCGCTGAATACCACGACCCTCATGCGCGGTACCCCCGCGGCGTGACCATCCGCCCGCTCAGCTGGCGGGTCTGGGCGTTGCCGACAAACACGGTGGTGAACATATCCACCGGGGTAGTTTCCAGCGCAGCCAGCGTCAGAACGCGGCTTTCCTGCCCCTCCCGGCCAATGTTCCGCACAATGCCGCAGACCGTTCCGGGTGCTTTGCCGTTTGCCAGCAGGATGCGCACCGCCCGCGCCAGATAGTCCGGCCGCCCCTTGGAGGAGGGGTTGTACAGCGCGATGCAGAAATCCCCCATGGCTGCTGCCGCCAGCCGCCGCTCAATGACCTCCCACGGCGTGAGCCGATCAGAGAGGGAGAGCACACAGAAATCGTGGGCCAGCGGGGCACCCAGCACCGCACCGCCGCTCAGGGCGGCGGTCAGGCCGGGCACCACCTCCACCGTCACGTCCGGGAAGTGCTCGGCCAGCTCCAGCAGAGGGCTTGCCATGCCGTAGACCCCGGCATCTCCCGAGCAGACCAGCGCCACCACCCTGCCGCTTCGGGCCGTTTCCAGCGCCCAACGGCAGCGGTCGATCTCCTTGGTCATGCCGGTGGAATAATAGAACTTGTCCGGGAAGTAGGGGCGCACCAGATCCAGATAGACCGTATAGCCGCACAGCACCTCGGCTTGCGTTAAGGCGCTCTGCGCCTGTGCGGTCAGAAACCGGGGATCCCCGGGCCCAAGCCCGACAACAAAAACAACATTAGGCATCCTGCCACCTCCAATCCGGGGCAAAGGGACGAAGCGCCAGCGCAAAGGTCACGCCGCCGCCCGCCTGTTTGGGAAGAATGATCGTGCCGCCTGCCGCCAGCACCGCCGCCCGCTCGCAGACATTGTCCACACCGGTCACGCTCCGGACAAAGGCCGAAGGTGTGAACTGCCCGGGGGCGTTCTGCAGTTGTGCGGCAGAATAGAACTGCACCGGCCAGCCGTGGATTCTGCAAAATTCCAGCAGGCCCGGCTCATGGGCTTTCAGGTCGATGCTGGCTGCCGCCGTGATGCACACTGCTGCAAGGCCGTGGGCCGCGCAGAACTGTGCAAAGGCCGCTTCCAGCTGTACGGCGCTGGTCCCCCGCCTGCACCCGATGCCCAGCACACCGATCTTCGGGATCAGGTGCAGCGCATCGCCCGCCGGGAAAAGGGTCAGGGCAAAGTCGGCACGCTCTGCCTCCCCCGCCGGGATCACCCCGGCAGGGGCCTGCCCGGCAATGGGGAATTCCGAGCGGTACCGCACCGGCCCGCCAGCCAGCATCCTGCTGCTGACGCGCTTGATGCGCTCCGGCTCCAGCACGGCGCAGTTCTGGTGCCTGGCCCACGCATCCACGGCAAACACACCGTTGGCATCGGTGGCCGTGGTAATGACCGGCACCGCACCGCAGACCGCCGCCAGCGCCCGGGCCAGATCGTTGGCCCCGCCCAGATGGCCCGAAAGGATCGGCACTGCAAAATGGCCGCACTCGTCCAGCACCACCACGGCAGGGTCCACCGCCTTGCTCCGGCAGTGGGGCGCAATGGCCCGCACCGCTATGCCCACAGCCCCCACAAAGATCAGGGCATCCGCATGGGCGAACTGCTCCGCAGTCCAATCGGCAAGGCCGGGCCCGCCATGGCCGCAGCGGTCTACGGTGCCGGGCAGGGCACCGGCCAGCTTTTGGGCCAGCGCCAGCCCTTTTTCCGTAAAGGCGAGATAGGCGCGGGTCACTGGTCTGCCCCCTTGCGGAACTCCGTCGTAAAGGTTGGGTCGTAGAGCTTGCTCCGCTCATACCGGGTGCCCAGAAAATCCCCCACCACGATGAGCGCCGTCTTGGTGATGCCGTTGGCGCAGGTGCTCCCGGCCAGCGTGCCCACGGTGCAGCGCACCACCTTCTGCTCCGGCCAGCTGGCCTTGTAGACCACGGCGGCAGGAGTCTCCGGCGTGTAGGCTCCGCCTGCCAGCAGGGCTTGCTGCACCTTGTCGATGAGGCCGATGGAGAGGAAGATCACCATGGTTGCCCCATGGGCGGCAAGGCTGGCCAGCTTCTCCTTTTCCGGCACCGGGGTGCGCCCCTCCATCCGGGTGATGATCACGGTCTGGCTGATGGTGGGCAGGGTGTACTCGGCGTTCAGCGCCGCCGCCGCCCCGCAAAAGCTGGACACGCCGGGGGTATCATCGTAGGGGATGCCGTCCGCATCCAGTGCGTCCATCTGCTCCCGGATGGCCCCATACAGGCAGGGGTCGCCGGTATGGAGCCGCACGGTGGTCCCGCCTGCGGCTTCCACCCGGCGCATCACGTCCAGCACCTGTTCCAGCGTCATCTCGGCGCTGTTGTAAACGGCGCACTCCGGCTTCGCCAGCCCCAGCAGAGCCGGGTTGACCAGACTGCCCGCATAAATGATGCAGTCGGCTTCCTGCAGCAGGGCCGCGCCCCGCCGGGTGATGAGGTCAGGTGCGCCGGGGCCTGCGCCTACAAAATGTACCATCTCAATGCTCCTTCCATTCGTTCAGCAGTTGTGCGGCAGTGTCGGTGGCTCCCAGCGGGCCGTGCTGGTTGGAAAACAGCACCGCCCCCACCCGGAACGCCCCGCAGGCCCGCCGGTCAAGGTGGAGCTGGACTGCCCGCAGCAGGCTTTCCAGCACCGGAGCCCGCAGGCCGGCGCTGTCCAGGATTTCCAGACAGGCATCGGTGGTGGCAGCGTTCATCAGGGCGGCGCAGACTTCCCGGGAAGCGCCGCAGAGCGCCGCATGGGTGCAGAACAGCTCGGTGCGGCAGTCAGCAGTGTGGGAATGGGTGTTCATAATACCGCCCGCCACCTTGACCAGCTTGCCCACATGGCCCACCAGAAGCACCTCTTCAAAGCGGGCCGCAGCAGCCATATCCAGCGTATCACCGATAAAGTTCGAGATCTTTACCACCGGAATAGCGTAAAACTCCGGGTATCTTTCGTGCAGATAGTCCAGCCCGTAATTTCCAGGGGCCAGGATGAGCCGCCTGGGGCTGCCCGCCCGGAGAGCAGCCTGATTCATTTCCAGCTGGATTGTGTCCAGGATCGCCTGCTGGCTCATGGGCTCCACAATGCCGCTGGTTCCCAGCACCGAAAGCCCGCCCTCGACCCCGATGTGGGGGTTGAAGGTGCGCTTTGCCACCTCTTCCCCGCCCTCGATGGAGATGGTCACGGCAAAGCCGCCGGTGTAGCAGGCGCTCTCGGCTTCCCTTTGCAGGGCCTCAGCGATCATCTGCCGGGGCACATGGTTGATGGCAGCTTCCCCCACCGGCTGGTCCAGCCCGGCCTTGGTCACCCGGCCCACGCCCTTGCCGCCGGAGATGCGGATCTCGGTGGTATTGGGCAGCAATTCTACGGCGGCGATCACGGGCAGGCCGGTGGTCACATCCACATCATCCCCGCCGTCCTTCTCAATGGCGCATTCGGCACCGGCTCCGGCGGGGCGGCAGTACAGCGGGGCCACCTCCACCACGATGCCCTTCGGCGTGCGCAGAGCAACGCTCTCCGGGGCATGGCCGGTGAGCAGGAGCCGCGCGGCCCCCGCCGCACCCAGCGCCGCGCAGGTGCCGGTGGTGTACCCGCAGCGGAGCAGCTTCTGCCCACTGCGGACGTAATGTTCAAACTTTGGCCCGGCAGGCTTTTCCGGACCGAATACGGCCTCGTACTGCTCCTTGGTCAGGCTGTACAGCGCCCGGATGTTCTCTGGGGCAAAGGCCTCCTTCGGGGTCAGCACCCCCGAAACGCTGTGTGGGAACACGCAGACCACCGCATCCGCGATCTTCTGCGCCATGTCCAGCTCGTGCAGGCTGACGATCACGGCCAGCTCCTGCTCATGGGCCAGTTTCTGCAGGATGGTCAGCAGCTCGATCTTTCCCTTGACATCCAGAAAAGAGGTCGGCTCGTCCAGCAGCAGAACTCCGGGCTGCTGGCAGATGGCACGGGCCAGCAGAACGCGCTGGCGCTGGCCGTCGCTGATGCAGTTGAAATCCCGGCCCGCCAGAGGGGAAGCCCCCACCAGTTCCAGCGCGTCCCGCACGGCCTGCCGGTCGATATCGGACAGGATGCCCAGCCGCCCGGTATAGGGGATGCGCCCGGCGGCGGCAAACTCAAAGCAGGAAGTCAGCTCGGTGCGGCGGGTATGGGGCAGCATCAGGGCCAGCTTCCGTGCCCGGGCTGTGCCGGTGTAATCGGTCAGACTGCGGCCATCCAGCAGGACAGCCCCGCCCAGGGGGGCCAGCTGGCCCGCCAGCGTTTTGAGCAGGGTGGATTTTCCCGCGCCGTTTGGCCCGATGAGGGCCAGGATCTGCCCCGGCACCGCCCCCAGCGTGATGCCGGAAGCAAGGGGCGCACCGCCATAGCCGATGGCCAGTTCTTTCGTTTCACAGCGGTATTTCATCGCACACCCTCCTGACCCCGGCGCACCAGCAGCCAGATGACCACCGGTGCACCAAACACTGCCGTTACGGCGCTGATTGAAAGCTCGGTGGGGGCAAACATACTGCGGGCAATGAGGTCGCACAGCAGGCAGAAGGCGGCCCCGCCCAGGCAGCACCCGGGCAGCACCACCAGCGGCCTTGCGCTGCCGAACAGCTGCTTGACCAGATGGGGCACCGCGATGCCCACAAAGGAGATGGGCCCCGCAAAGGCCGTGACACAGGCGGCCAGCAGGCTGGAAAGCAGCACCAGCAGCCGGGAAAAGGCTTTGACATTGATGCCCACGCTCCGGGCGTAGGCCTCTCCCATCTGGTAGGCGGCCATGGGCTTGGAAAGGCAGAATGCTGCCGCCAGAGCGGGCAGCACCACCAGCGCCGCCGCCCGCACATTGCCCCAGGTCATGCCGGAAAAGCTGCCCTGAGACCAGTTGTGGAGGTTGACGATGTTGCTGTCCTGGGCAAAGGCAACCACAAACTCCGTGACAGCCGAACAGATGTAGCCGATCATTACGCCGCAGATGACAAGGATGCTCATCCGCTGCACCCGCCGGGAGACCGCCAGCACAAAGGCCATGGAGGCCATGGCCCCCGCAAAGGCGGCTGTGATCAGGGTAAGGGAGCTGGTGAGCAGGCCCTGGTTCAGAAAAGCCACCATGACCAGTGCCACGGCCAGCTTGGCTCCGCTGGAAATGCCCATGACAAAGGGGCCTGCAATGGGGTTGGCAAAAAAGGTCTGCAGCAGATAGCCCGCCGCCGAGAGCGCCGCCCCCAGCAGCACCACCATCACGGCCCGGGGCAGGCGCAGCTGGGTGATGATGCCCACGCTCAAAGCGTCCTGCCCGCGGCCGGTCAGGGCCGCCAGCACTGCCCCCGGTGTCAGGGACACACTGCCCCAGAACAGGTTGGCGGCAAACAGCACCGCCAGCAGCAGGGCAAGGATGCCGTAAGAAAGGATCAGGCGCTTTTTGCTGGTCATAGGTTACTCTACTTTCCTCAGAAATTGCAGGTCGGCGGGGTCGTTCTCCGTAAAGACACGGTGCAGGTCGAGCACAAAATCCACCAGCGCCGTGCTCTGCTGGAAAAAGCTCTGGGTGGTGCACCAGACACTGCCGCTCTGCACAGCCTTGAACTCGGCCAGCAGGGGGCATTTTGCCACCAGTTCCTCCGTGGTATGCACCACGCCCTCAATGGTGCTGTTGTAAAGGAGCACATCCGCATCCTTTGCACCGGCGTAAAAATCCTCCAGCGGCAGGTTCATGGTGGAAAGGTTGTTGCCGTTGTCGGTCAGGTCCGCAAACACATAGTCACCGCCCGCCATCTCGATCATCTGGGCCACATAGTCGCCGCCCTTGCGCACATTGGCAAGGTTGTTGGCTGTGATGGAGAAAAAAGCACAGCGCTTGCCGGTGAAAGCCTGCCCGGTCAGCGGTGCAAGGCGCTCCACCTGCCGGGCGAATTCCTGTTCCGCCAGCTCCTCTTTCCCCAGCAGGATGCCCCAGAACTTGAGCCATTCCAGCCGGGCCAGCGGGCCGCTCTCATAGCTGGAGCGCTCCACCAGCACCGGAATGCCGAACCGTTCCAGCTGCTCCTTGACCTCCGGGGTGTGGTAGATCATGGTGTTCTCGATGGCAAGGCCGCAGTTGGCCGCAAGGATCTTTTCGTAGTCCGGGGCGCTGTACTTGCCCGCATAGGCAATGCGCCCGTCCTCCATGGCGGCTCTGGCCTCATCCAGATACCATCCCTCCGCCCGGGTGCCGGAAAGAGTCACACTGTCCAGCCCATCCAGCGCGAGGAACAGGTCCATCACCGAGGTGGAGACAAGGTAGATGTTCCGGATGGGCTGACGCAGCACCGTCACGCTCTCGGGCAGGCCTTCCACCGCAGCGGCATCCTCCGGGGTCACAAGGAACTGCTGCCCCGATTCGGTCAGGGTCAGCATGGTATAGCCGCCCTCATAGCAGTCTGCAGTAAACTGCGTGGCGTAATCCAGCGGGCAGGCATGGTCAAAGACCAGTTCTTCTGTGCTGGCGGGAGCCGTTTCGGAGGCGGCGCAACCCGACAGGGCCAGTACTGTAACAGGCAGAACGCGCAGGAATTGTTGTCTCGTCAGTTTCATCAGTTCAGCGCAAAGGTCAGCGTATACTCGATCTCATGGGGGGTGCTCATGGCTACGGTATCGGCAGTGACAGCCAGCGGGGTGCCCAGTGCAGAAACAGGGATCTCAAAGGTGGAGTTGCCCTCGGTGTTGGTGGGCAGATACTTCTCGCCATCCACGATCATGTAATCATAATTGGGGCTGCTCCACAGGATGACAGCGGTCATTTTGCCATCCGCCACGGTCAGGGCGGCAGGGCTTTCCACGGTGGCACGGCCAGAGCCGCCCTCCAGGGTCACATTGACGCTGTATTCACCGTCCGCAGGGGTCTCGGCAGCCTCCTCAGCCTTGGGCTGTGCATTGCGGATGCTCACGGTGTGGTCATACCACTTGCCCTTGGTCCCAAGGAGTGCCAGCTGGAAGTCCTGGTCCACAGCGGCCACGGGGATATCATAGCCGTAGACCTCCTCCGAGGTGCCATCGGAGTAGGTGACGGTGTCGGTGGTAGGCAGCAGCCAGTCTGCCTTGTTGGCCTCGGCATCGGCAGCCATGCCAACGTACAGGTTGACGATCTTCTTGGAGGCCAGACTGACATGGAAGGTCATCTGCCCGTTCTCCACGGTCAGGGTGCCCATGCCATTGCAGGCTTCGTTGGCGTGGAACATACCGCTGTCGGTGTCGAACTCAGCCGTGTACACGCCGTCCGGCAGGGCAGCTTCGGCAGGCTCGGATGCGGCGGCAGCGCTCACGGCAGAAGCGGCTTCCGAGCTGACAGCAGAGGAAGCAGTGGAAGAAGCCCCGCCGCAGCCGGTGAGAGCGGCGGCCAGCATCAGAGAAGCAACGGACAGGGAAACAAGCTGTTTGCAGTGCATAAACAAAATACCTCAAAATTTCAGAATTTGAAATGGGAGTGTTTCTCCTCATGCGGGGAAGCTCTCCATAAAAAATGCCCGAAAAGATCTCTCCCTTCGGGCATTGGAATGCGGAATATTAGCCGTTCAGGGAATCGATGGCGGCTTTGGTGTGCTCAATGTAGCGCTGCTGGATGTCCTCGATCTCACCCAGACCGGCGATCTGGCACTCCACGGACGCGAAGTCACCGGAGGCCTGGAACTGGCTCAGCCAGGAATCGTCATCCGCACCGGCCATATCGTTGTTGGCGTGGTCACCGGCAACGACCATCAGGGGGCGCAGGATGACCTTGGTGTAACCGGCGGCCTTGACAGCCTCGATGACGTTCTCGCAGGCGGTCTCCTCGGGCTCACCCTCCACCGTGCCGATGAACACGTTGCTGTAGCCCAGGGTCTGCATGG
>ENA-ORLW01004022-ORLW01004022.1-human-gut-metagenome-genome-assembly--contig:-NODE-4022-length-10332-cov-2.481229_pt1 | contig 10332 bp, 12 predicted proteins | sample MGYA00243017_ERZ508829 | MGnify/ENA primary metagenome ERZ508829 (study PRJEB26277, sample SAMN04329776) | human gut metagenome | biome: human-associated habitat | host: Homo sapiens | place: USA... | reverse complement strand
GCTTTGCGGGGTCCCCAAGACGGGCGAGCGAGAAACGCACCGTGGGCAGCCTTGGCAGGCTGCATCATGCCGCCCAATCTGTTTGGACACACAACGTCCGGCCTGCACACAAGACAGGCTACCGTGGCTGGGGTTGAAAGCAGTCAAGACCCCTTCCACGAGCTGTGAGAGCTGCCAAGCTCTGTCCGCGCTGTTCCCCATCGCCGGGGCGCGAGCTGCAAATACGGCGTAAGAAAACCATAGCGACTATACTAGCGACTACAAAAGGCAAAAATCCGAATTTCAAATTTACATAGCGACTAATGTAGCGACTACGGCATCCGAAGCGCAAAAATGTTGAATCTCATGGCTTGTGCAAAATGAAAATCAAAAAAATCTTCTAAGCGGAATGAGAATCGGACTACACTTTTGGCTTTTCTTGCTGCGCAAGAAAAGCGCAAGCATCGCCGTTTGATATCAAACCGGCACTTGCAGGGAGAACCCTGCCCCCAATATGCCGCCTACTGGCGGAGAAAAGGAGACTCGATGAACGAAGAACCATACAAAATCTGTCTGCGGCTGAACACCGATGAAGCCCAAAAGCTGATCACGAATGCCAAAGCCTGCGGCCTGACACGAACCGCGTACCTGCGCAGATTGCTGAACGGATATGATCTCAAACCCAGACCGTCCACAGAGCTGGAAGCGCTGCGTGCTGAAATCCATCAGATCGGCAACAACATCAACCAGATCGCCCGCAAAGCAAACGCCGGATTTGCCACTCGGGAAGAAACCACACGAGCGTTACGAATGCTGGACGAGGTCTATGGTCTACTCTATGAGGTTGCGAAACGATAATGGCAATTACAAAGATTCTGTACCGGAACGGCGGCTTGCGGCAGGCGATCGATTACATCACAAATCCTGTTAAAACAGATGAAAACCTGCTGACCGATTATGTCCGCTGTGATCCCGGCTACGCCGCACAGCAGATGATGGACACAAAGCGCGCCCTTGGCAAAACCGCCGGACGGCAGTGCTATCACATCATTCAGTCTTTCAAGGCGGACGAGATCATGCCGGAGCTGGCACATGAGATCGCCAGACAGTTCGCAGCCGAGCATTTGCCGGGATATGAAGCTGTCATTGCGACCCATGTGGACAAAGCACATATTCACTCACATATTGTGTTCAACTCGGTCAATGCCGTCACTGGGAAAATGTATCACAGCACCCGCGAGAATTACTACAAACAGATTCGCGGTGTTTCAGATCGGCTGTGCAAAGCGCATGGTCTGAGCATCGTTTTGGAAAACGGTGAAAAGAAAGCCGTCAGCTATGCGGAGTGGCTGCGTCAGAAAAAGAGCCAGCCGACGTTCCGTTCCATGTTGGAAGCGGATCTGCGTGATACCATCGAGGATACCAACGATCTCGGTCACTTCTTTATGCTCATGGAGCATAGGGGCTATGAGATCCATCACGGCAAACGCCTTGGATTTCGGTTGCGCGGGCAGGAACATTTCATGTGTCCGGAACGCAGAAATCCTGATTTCTCGGAAGAACGTATCGAGCAGGCCATTCTGGGCAATCTGGAGCAAATCGAAGCTGGAAGAAAACCTGCCTTCACGCCGAAGCCAAAGCCGCCGTCATACCGCCCACATCCAAAGTACACAGGATTCCTTGCGCTGTACTTTCATTACTGCTATTTGCTCGGTCGGATCGAAAAACGGCAGTACCCGCCGCGCATGTCGCCGCACCTGCGAAAAGAGATCATGAAGGCCGATATTTACAAAGCACGTCTGAAGTTTTTACAGGAACAGAATATTTGTACGCCGGATGATTTGACTGCCTGTATACAGAATGCAGAGCAGCAGATTGCAAAACTGTCCAAACAGCGCACGATTCTGAACGTGCGTAAGAAAAAGCGAAAGACGCTCTATGATGCTCTGGCGGCAGAAGCTGCCTTCGAAGGATTTGAGCCAAAGAAAGCAGAATATGACGATGCAAAAGAGGTCCTGGATACTTGCGGCATTCCACGCGAAGCCTTGCTGGCAGAAAAAGCGGATCTCTATGAACAGCTTGCGCAGGTCAATCAGCAGATCCGGCAAGAGCGCTGGAAGCTCAAGCAATGCAAGGAAATCTCGGAGACGGCAGCCATCATGCAACGGGACATCGACCGCGTTGAACAGCAGCCACAGCGTGTGTCTGGCACACGGCAGCGGTAAGGCGCGTTGTGCCGATGTGTGCGGGTTTTACGGGCTGACTACGCATCCGTGCAGGTCTGCGCCACACAAACGCCACGTCCGCCCACCGTGCGGCGCAAAAAGTGAGGGCTGGCATCAAGCCAGCTCTTGCCTTACAAATTGAACAAAGGAGATGATCCATGACAGCATCACGCAGCCCAGCATCACCAGAAAAATCCCATCCGCCAGTGCCGTGTGTGCACGATACCACGGTCGAAACGCTGTGAGCATCAGCACCAGGTACACCAGCGGAATGGATAATCTCAATTTCATTGCAATACGAATCAGCAAAAGCAGCAGTTGAACCATCACGGAAAAACAAGCAGTTAACATCGGCGATCCTCCTCAAACGGTTTGTCGGATGTTAACTCTCTTGCTGCAATTTTACAAGTACTATTTTGAAAATCAAATCAGGGAGGTCGTCATGAACCAAACTACAAAACCAGCGGCCTGCCCTGATTCCGTCCGTGTTGAGCGCATTCAGATCTCGCACGGGCGAGCCATCCGCGTCGTCTCCGTTTTCCCCAAAAACGGAAGTCAGACAGCGGAAGAAAAACTCAGGGTTTTGGCCGCGTTGGAACTTCAGCGAAAAAAGTCGGCATAAGGGCTAGACTTCTCGCGCCGCTTGGAGTATTGTGTGCTCACAATGCTCTGAGCGGTTTGACTCAAAGGAGGAAAGACAAATGTCAAACCAGAAGAAAACCGCCCTCTACTGCCGGCTCAGTCAGGACGACGGCTTAGATGGCGATTCCAACAGCATCCAGAATCAAAAAAGCATCCTGCAAAGGTTCGCGGAAGACCATCATTTCCTAAACCCTTGCTTCTATGTGGACGACGGTTTTTCAGGCGGTAACTTCCAAAGACCCGCATTTCAGCAGATGATCGCAGATATGGAAAACGGGGGGATTGGGATCATCGTGACCAAGGATCTCAGCCGCCTTGGCAGAAATCAGCTTCATACCGGTCTCTATATTGAGGAGCGCTTCCCCATGTTCGGCGTCCGGTACATTGCGATCAACGACAATGTGGACACGGAAAACGCAGAGAGCAATGATCTCATGCCGTTCAAAAATTTGTTCAACGAGTGGTTTATTCGGGACACCAGCCGGAAAATCCGTGCAGTTCAAAAAGCCAAAGCGGAACGCGGAGAACGGCTTGGAACCCGCGCTCCCTATGGATATGTCAAAGACCTTGAAACAAAGAAATTGAACATCGACGAGGAAGCCGCTGCCGTTGTCAAACGGATCTTCGCCCTGTGTGCCGCGGGCAATGGCCCCAGCCGGATCGCGACGATCCTGACCAAAGAAAAGGTGTTTTGTCCCAGTTATTACACCTACCAGAAATACGGCCTGACACATTCTGCTTTGGACATCACGAAGCCGTACCACTGGTCGGACAGCGCAGTCGCGAACCTGTTAGAAAATGAGATCTATCTCGGCAACACTGTGAACTACCGCTTTAGCACCAAATCCTATAAGGACAAGCGCAAAATGGAACACCCAAGGGAAGAATGCCTCGTGTTTGAAAATACGCATCCTGCCATCATTAGCAAAGAGGTCTGGGATATTGTACAGCGGGTACGGAAGAACAAACGCCGCAGAACAAAGATGGATGAGCAAAACAAGTATTCCGGACTTGTGATCTGCGCGGACTGCGGGAAAACGATGGTGCTCCACCGGGCGCATACAATGTCCGCCGACTACAACCACTTCACCTGCCGTACTTACAAAAAGGATGGTGAAGCCTGCACAGCCCATTATATCCGAGAATGCATCCTCGATGAGATCGTGCAGGAGGATCTGCGCCGGGTAACGGCAGAAGCCAGAGAGCATCCGCAGAAATTTGCCGAATATCTGAACAGCAAACAGTCCGCAGAGCTCCAAAAGGAGATCCGCAGACTGGAGAAAGAAAAAGCCGCCATGCAGAAGCACAAAGCTGAGCTGGATGCAATTTTCAAGAAGCTCTATGAGGACAGTGTGCTGGGGCGCATCACGGCAGAACAGTTCCAGATGCTCTCCGTCAGTTACACGGACGAGCAGGCAAAGCTGACAGAAGCTCTTCCGCAGCGAGAAACAGAGATCCAGCGGCTGAAAGAAACGGTTAGTAATACGGCAGCCTTCCTCGATAAAGCGAAGCGGTACACGGACATTCAAGAACTAACGCCGGAGCTGCTGCGGCTCTTCATCCAGAAGATTGTGGTGTATGAAAAGGAAGTAAAATGGTCCAAACACGCACCACAGACGGTGGAAATTCACTACGCCGACATTGGCTGCATGGAGAACAGACAAACGGCCGAACCGGAGCAGCACAAAGATATCCCAATGGTATCCTGAACCATTCCCGGCTATACACCAATAGGAAACCCGGCTGGTGCCTGAAACACCAGCCGGGTATCCCCCACCAACGTTGTTACCCCTGTCAGGGGGCAGCATCCCGGCAGGGGCGGTTTTTTCGTATTCAGCGCAGCAGGCTCCAGCTGCGGCGCAGCATCAGCCAGGCCGCGAGCGGCCCGAGGATGTAGACCAGCGCGCCCACACCGCCGCCGAGGATCAGCTGCATGACCGTCAGCACGGCCGCAGCCGCGGCCAGGATGTAGAACGCCAGCCTCCGCTTCGACGCCAGGAACCAGATCACGCAGCCGAACTGCAGCGCGACGAGCGCGGCGACCGCGAGATAATAGACCGGATACGCCTCAACGCTTGCAAGCAGCGCCTGCAGCAGCTCGGCCAGCGGCGCAAGCTCCTGAAACTGGCTGATGGTCTGGAAATAGGCCGCCTGGAACCGGTAGATGAACAGCGTGCAGGCAAAGCCCAACAGCGTATAGCCCAGGAAAATGGCGCACAGCACCAGCCAGAAGGTCACGCCGCCGCTGAATTTGAGCTTCCCGTCCTCCCGCTGCCAGACCGCGGCGTGCGGCTGCGGCGGCTGGGTAAACGCGGTCCCCTGCGACTCAAACGGCTCCGCCTGCTGCGGCTCCGGCTTTCCGTAGCGCTTGACGAGCGCGCCGCACTCCGGGCAGATGAGGACATTATCGTCCACTTCTTTCCCGCAATTATAACATTTCTGCACTGTGTTTTTTCCCTCCGTGCATATTTACAAATTTTATTTTATTGTATCGTGAAACCGGGCGAAAGTCAATGCGGCGGCAGGCAGAGCATTTTTTGCAAGATTTTCAGCACGATTTTGCATTTACTTTCCTTCTTGTCCGGCATATAATACCATCAGAAACATCCGGGAGGGACGCTGCGTGCACTTTACCAAAATGAACGGCGCGGGGAACGACTTCATCCTGCTCGACGCCATCGCCGAGCCGTTCGACGAAGCGGCCGCCCCGGCCCTCGCCCGGGCGCTGTGCGACCGCCGCCGGTCGATCGGCGCGGACGGTCTGATGCTCGTGACGCGGGCGGAGGGAGACGCGGACTACCGGATGCGGTTTTACAATTCCGACGGCTCGCTCGGCGAGATGTGCGGCAACGGCGCGCGGTGCATCTGCCGCTACGGCTTTGAGCACGGCTACGCGGGCAGCGTCCAGCGCGTGGAGACGACGGCGGGACTCGTGACCGGCTGGCGCATCGCGGACGATCAGTACCGCATCCGGCTGAACACGCCCGCTGCCCTCGAGCTGCAGAAGCCGCTGGATGTGGACGGCCGGACATACCGGTGCAGCTACGTCGAGCTTGGAGACCCCGGCATCCCGCACCTCGCGGTGCAGACGCCGGACCTTGCCGGGCAGGACGAAGCCGCGCTCCGGCAGCTCGGCCGGAAGCTCCGGTCCCACCCGGCACTGCCGAAGGGCGCGAACGTCAACTTCTACGAGCTGACCGGCCCGGATACGGTGCTGGAAAAGACGTATGAGCGCGGCGTGGAGGACTTTACCCTCGCCTGCGGCACGGGCACCGGCGCGGTCGTCACGGTGCTGACGCTGCTGGGCAAGGTCAGCGGCCGGAACGTCCGCGTGCGGATGGACGGCGGCGAGCTGGCAGTCGACGCGGAAGCGCATGACGGCCGAATCGAAAACCTGTACCTGACGGGCCCGGCGGCGCTGGTCTGCGTGGGCGAAATTCTGGACAAAACCATTCTGGATCTCATCAAAAAGCAGGAGGAGAAAGCATGAAAAAGGGTAGCTTCTGGAAAAATTATGGATTTCTGATCCTGATGCTGACCGGCATCGTCGCCGGCTGCGTCGTGGGCGCGATCTGGCCCGCAGTCAAGGATGCATCAGGCGAGGTGATCGTCAAGGGCGCAACGGTCCTCGAGCCGCTCGGCACGGTCTTTCTGAACCTGATGTTCTGCATCGCGGTGCCGACGGTGTTCTGCTCCATTTCCTCTTCCATCGCCAACATGCAGAGCGCGAAGCGCGCGGGCAAGATCATGGGCGTGACCATCGCGACCTTCCTGACCACTGCGGCCATCGCCGCCGTCATCATGTATGTGACCGTCCTGCTCATCCCGCCGGTCACGGGCGAATATGCAATGATCGAGGGCGAAGTCGGCGGCACGCTGGGCGTGGCCGACATGATCGTGTTTTTCACGATGGCCTGGTCCATCCGGTCGATCTGCTCCTGCGCGCCCTTGCCGATGTCAATATAGCCGTACCCGCAGATCGAGCCCTCGATGGGAAACAGCCGGTCAAAGATGAACGGATACTCCCCGTCGTCATACAGCCCTCGCTCACACGCGGGCGCACGCACCGGCGTCTGCACCAGAACCGTCTCGCCCGTCTCCGGGTCCCGCGCCTCCCGCGTGACCGACGGCACGAACGTATCGTTCTCCGTCGCGTACAAGACCGTCTGCCCCACATACTTGCAGTAGTGCAGCACCGTCCTGCCCTCCACGCGCTTTTTGTAATACCAGTGCACCACCAGCGTCTTTTCCGACAAGTCCACCGCGTCGTCCGTCCGGTACCTTGCCAGCAGCCCGCTGCTGCCGCCGAGCTTCCCCGCCAGCTGCGGATACGCCGCCAGCAGCGTCTCGTTGTCCTCCAGCTCCAGATAAAACACGTTCTGCGACTTCTGGATATCCGTCACGCCCGGCTCCCAGACCAGATTCAGCACATTCACCGGCCGGATCGAGATATCGCCCAGCCCGCCCAGCTTCTCCTGGTCCCAGTACACGCCCCATACGCCCGTGCCCTGCTTCATCTTCTGCCAGCACGTGTCGGAATAGACCTCCTCAAAGTCGTTCTGCTCCAGAATACACGGCAGGATGGACGAGAGCATCTGCGCCTCCATCCGGTCGTCCGGCTCCCGCGGACGGATATTCGGCCCCGGATAGGCCGCGATCGCGTCCGCGTGCTTGCCCATGATCACGTTGAACAGCCACCCGGACGCCGGCCGGTCGTCATTCGGATTGCCCTTGTCCGCAAACTGCCGCCACTGCCGCAGCTTCCACCAGTCCTCGTCGGCGATGATGCGCCGCTCGAGATTCTGCCTGCCCTGCTTGTAGCGGCGCAGGATCTCCGCCGCCCGCCGGAGCTCCTTCTCCCCGATCACGGGGACGCCTGTTGTCCGTACCTCCATTGCTTCCTCCTTATCTCAGTTGGTCGAGCGGATCCGACCAGATCGCCGCCGTCTGCCCGCCCCGGATCGGCCGCACCGGCCGCGACATGCAGAAATACCGCCACTCGTCGCACACATGGTCCTCCAGCGCCGTGTCCAGATCCTCCGGCCGCGTCTGCGAATACAGCATCAGCGGCACCGTCCGGATAAACGCCCTGCAGTTCCGGAACACATACATCCGCGGATACCCGTTCTCGTCGAACTGCAGCCGGTAATGGCACTGCATCCACCCCGCGATCCGCTCGTTGTCGCCGGGCGAAAAATACACGCCGTACCGCGCCGCCGTCTGTGCCACGCTCTCCCCGCGCGACGCGTCCCAGATCGCCGGATCCGCCACACCCGTGATCTCGCGGCCCTTCAGCCACGGGTGCTCCGTCTCGATCCTCCGGATCTCGGCGAACTGACGGTCCGGCGTCCACTTGACGCCCTCGTTCGGCGTCCGCGTGCAGCCGTAGAGCTCCAGGATCCGGTAGAGGACCCCGTCATAGTCGACCGCCCACCACGCGCAGGAAAACGGCTTTCCATACCCGAAGTCATAGCTCCGGCAGACCGTCCACCCCTTGTCCGGCGCGAACGGCTCAATGACATGCGTCCACCGCCGGTCCCGGTAGTGCTCCGGCACGTCCCGGAAGTCCTCAAAAAACTGCCCCTCATACACGTCCCACGACCCATACAGCCACGCCTCGCGCAGCTTTGGCGGCAGCGTCTCGAGCTGCTGCAGATAGTCCGGCTGCCGCTCGAGCAAGACCCGGTTGTCCGTCACCAACGCCTGCACGAAGCTGTAGGCGTCTTCCCGCTCCCCCGGCTCAAACCGCCGGTCGATGAACAGCCGCTTAAAATACCCGTGGCTCGGCCCGCCGGGGTTCAGCGTGTAATACGTCCGCTTCGGAAACCCGTTCGTCCCGCGCACGCAGGCGTTGATCGCGTCGATCCACGCCTTCTGCAGCTGCCCCGCCTCGTCGAGGAACACCACGTCGTATTCCGCGCCCTGATACTGCCCCAGATCCCCGTCGCACGCGCAGTAGCCGAAGGTCAAGACCGACCCGTTCGGAAACTCGAACCGCTTGTCCGCCGCCTTATACTTCGCCACGCCCGCCAGCTCCTGCCGGAGCGGATCGATGTGGTTGTTCTGCAGCTCCCGCAGCGTCCGCCGCACGATCAGCAGCTTGATCCCCGCGTACCGCAGCGCCAGCAGCTTTGCCTTCGTCCGCACGGCCCAGCTCTTTCCGCCGCCTCTGGCCCCGCCATAGGCGATGTGCCGGTGCCGGTCCAGCAAAAACCGCCGCTGCTTCTCGTTCGGCGCATCCATCCGCAGCTCCGTCATTCCGAAAACTCCTCCGCCTGCCCCGCAAAGACGACCCGCACGCCGCGCTCCTGCCCGGCCCCTTCGCCCTGCAGCTCCTGCCGGATCTCCACGGCCTGCTTCATCACCTTCGCCAGCTCCCCGAGCTCCTTGCCCGGCGTCTCGCCCTCCTTGATCTGCGTGAGCAGCCGGCGGGACATCGTCTCCAGCGCCTTTTCCAGATTCCCGGAGGCCTTCCCGATCGGGTCCGCGCGCTTTCTTGTGCCCTTTTCCTCACGCATCCGCATACCTCGCGTTGATCGCCCCATAGAGCTCGCACTTTTCGCAGTGCTTCGTCCGGCAGAAGATCTCCATCTGCTGCCGCTTCGCCCGGGCCGACACAAACGTCAGCCGCAGAAAGCTCTCATCCGTGATCCCCTCGCAGAAAATGCTCTTCCCGCTGTCCTCCCGGTAAAACGGGCACCATACCGGCTCAAAGCCCTTCTCTCCGTTCTGCATCCATCTCCCCCTCCCGTCTGTGTTCATACCCCATGCGCTCCGCCAGTGCCTCCACCCCCACCGTCTCCAGCAAAAGCGCCTCCATGCATTCCGCGTGCACCGCCGTGCCGTCCATCGCCTCATACCGCTCGTCCGCCTCCGTAACGGCCTCGCCGCACCACCGGCAGACACAGCCGCGCATCATCCTCCCACACCTCCCGAAATCATATTTTTATGCGATACGCAGTTGACAAAACGCGCCGCGCCGGATACAATAAATCTGCATGAATCTCCGGCTGCGGCGCCGCTCCCTCTGATTCCCTGGCCCACGAGCCTGTTTGCTTCCGGCCCGCAGCGCTCTCCGCACCTGCCCCCTGAGTGTATCGCATTTATATGCGATTGTCAAGGGAGGTATGTCGCATTTTTATTTGATTCTCTATTTTGCACAAATGCGAGGTGTCTGTTTTGTTTATTTATAGCAGATTCGAAGCGCTGATCCGCGAGACGGGCGTGACCAAGGCGTCCATCGCCCGCCGCATCGGCCGCACGCCGACCGTCTGCCAGGACTGGAAGGCCGGCAAATCCGAGCCCAGCGCCGACCAGCTCCAGATCGTCGCCGCCGCCCTCGGCACAACGCCCGCCTACCTCACCGGCGCGACGGATAAAAAAACGCTCCCCACCGGCGCACCGTCCGGTGAGGAGGACCCGCTCGACGCACAGCTCAGGGAGCTTCTTTCCCATGCTGACGATGATCTGAAGCAGGCCATGATCG
>ENA-ORLW01004016-ORLW01004016.1-human-gut-metagenome-genome-assembly--contig:-NODE-4016-length-10340-cov-2.791484_pt1 | contig 10340 bp, 10 predicted proteins | sample MGYA00243017_ERZ508829 | MGnify/ENA primary metagenome ERZ508829 (study PRJEB26277, sample SAMN04329776) | human gut metagenome | biome: human-associated habitat | host: Homo sapiens | place: USA... | reverse complement strand
GGTCGAGCGCGCGAACGCGTGGTCGGACGAGGGGCTGCGCCGCGGCATTACGCGCGGTGGGCTCGACAGCCGGGACGCGGCGCTCGCGGCGCGCATCGCCTATGGCGTGATGCAGAACCGCATGCTGCTCGACCACTGGCTGAGCGGCTTCGTGCGCGGCAAGCTGCAGCCCGTCGTGCGCGATATCCTGCGGCTGGCCGCCTATCAGCTCTGCTTTCTGGATCGAATCCCGCCCTCGGCTGCGGTGAATGAGGCCGTGGAGCAGACGCGCCGTCTGGCCAACCAGCAGGCGGCCCGTCTGGTCAACGGCGTGCTGCGCAACATGATCCGCGGCAAGAACGACGTGGTCTGGCCCAAGCCGCAGGAGGACGCGGTGAAGTATCTTTCCGTCATGTTCAGCGCGCCGGAGACGCTCTGCCGGATGCTGGTGGACGCTTACGGCGAGCACGACGCGATGGAAATTTTGCGCTACCGCCCGAAAGACCGCAGCGTAACCGTCCGCGTGAACTATCTGCGCTGCGACGACGCGCGACTGCGCAGCCTGTTTGCCGACGACGAGCTGGAATTTGATCCGGGCATTCTGCCGGGCGTATACAAGGTGCACAGCGCGGGCGACATGACCCGCATGCGCGCTTTCCAGAACGGCCTGTTTACGATTCAGGGCGAAAGCTCCGTGTTGGCCGCGCGCATGGTCGGCGCAAAGCCGGGCCAGACCGTGCTGGACGCGTGCGCCGCGCCGGGCGGCAAGACTGCCGTGATGAGCGAGATGATGGGCGACACGGGCCGTGTCTACGCATGGGATACGCATGCGCACCGCGTCGAGTTGATCCGCGGCACGATGAACCGTCTCAAGCTGGAAAACGTGCGCCCGGCTGTCAAGGACGCTTCTGTTCCGCGCGAAGAGATGGCCATGACGCTGGATGCGGCGCTGGTGGACGCGCCCTGCTCCGGCACGGGCGTGATGAACGAAAAGCCGGACGTGAAATACCGCGTGACCGAAGAGGGCGTACAGGCGCTCTGCCGCACGCAGAAGGATATCCTCGACGCGGTGGCGCCGATGGTGAAGGTGGGCGGCACGCTGGTGTATTCCACCTGCTCCATTCTGCCTCAGGAGAACGAGGCGCAGATCAAGGCGTTTTTGGAGCGCCATCCGGAATACGAGGTCTGGCCGATGGGCGCGGAACTGCCGGAGAAGCTGGCGGCGCATGAAAACGCCTGCGGCCTGCAAATGTTCGCGCACAGGGACGGCACGGACGGCTTCTATGTCTGCCGCATGCGCAGGGTGAAGGCGTGATGAGCGGGATGGACAAGACGCAGCTGCTGGGCATGACGCCGGACGAGCTGACGGTTTATTTCAAACAACTGGGCCAGCCCGCCTTCCGCGCCAGGCAGGTGTTTGCGTGGCTGCATCAGGGCGCGGACTTTGAGCAGATGAGCAACCTGCCCAAGGCGCTTCGCGAAACGCTGGATGAAAACTGCGTGGCGAACCCTGTTTCCGTGCTGGAGACGATTGAATCGAAGCTCGACGGCACGATCAAACTGCTTTACCGCCTGCCGGACGGCAACGTCATCGAAGGCGTGCTGATGCGCTACAAATACGGCAACACGCTCTGCCTGTCCACCCAGGTGGGCTGCCGCATGGGGTGCGCGTTCTGCGCTTCCACGCTGGACGGTTGCGCGCGCAGCCTGACCCCGGCGGAGATGCTGGGGCAGATTGTCTGCGCCAACGGCGTACTGGCGCCGCAAGGCCAGAAGGTCGGCAACATCGTGCTGATGGGCAGCGGCGAACCGCTGGATAACTACGACAACGTGGTGAAATTCCTTCGGATTCTGCGGATAGAGGGCGGCTTGTGCATCGGCATGCGCAGTGTGTCGCTCTCGACCTGCGGCCTGGTGGAAAACATGCGCCGCTTTGCGGAAGAGGATCTGCCGGTGACGCTGTCGCTGTCCCTGCACGCGCCCAACGACGAGGTGCGCAGAAAGCTGATGCCCGTCGCGCGCAAATACAGCATGGACGACGTGCTTTCCGCCTGCCGCAACTACATCGAAAAGACGGGGCGGCGCGTGATTTTTGAATACGCGCTGGTGCACGGCGTGAACGCCGATCCGGCGCAGGCCGTTGAGCTGGCGGGCAGGCTGCGCGGCATGCAGTGCCACGTCAACCTGATTCCGCTTAACAGCGTGCCGGAGCGCGGATTGACGGGCGTGACCGAGCGCGAGGTGGACGCGTTCAAGCACACGCTTGAGCAGAAGGGTATTTCCGTGACACGCCGCCGTGAAATGGGCGACGACATCGAGGGCGCGTGCGGCCAGCTCCGCAGGCGCTATATCCAGGATAACAACCTGAACACCGAAAACTGACAGCGGGGAGTGAGCGGCGTGGCGGCGACGATGCGTACCGATATCGGCAGAAAACGCAAACAGAATGAGGATGCGGCCTGGTTTGACGAAAAACGCGGCGTTTTTGTCGTCGCGGACGGCATGGGCGGCCATCTGGCGGGCGAAGTGGCCAGTCAGATGGCGATTGACGCGGTGCGCAGAATGGCCGCGCGGCACAAAAAGCCCTCCGTCGATCTGCTCAAAAAGACGGTGCTCGGCGCGCACGAACGGATTTATCTGCATGCGCAGGGACACGCCGAATGCGCAGGCATGGGCACGACGATCTCCATGATGTGGCGCGGCGGCGGATATATGTATATTGCGCACGTCGGCGACAGCCGCATTTACCGCCTTCGCGACGGGCACATGGAGCAGATCACGCAGGATCATTCGCTGGTGGGCGAGTTGGTTCGCGCGGGTCTTTTGACCCCGGAGGAAGCCAGGCTGCATCCGCGCCGCAACATCATCACCCGCGCGCTCGGCACGGAAGGGGATAACACCCCGGATCTGCTCGCGGCGGATACCCGGCCCGGCGACCGTTTCCTGCTCTGCACGGACGGTCTGACGGGCATGGTGCGCGACGACGACATCGAACGGACGCTTCTTGACAGCAAAACCATCGATCAGGCGGCCAACCGTCTGGTCGAGATGGCGCTTGACGCGGGCGGCAGCGACAATGTGACGCTGATTCTCTGCACCGGCGAGGAGGGCAAACCGTGGAGACGAGACTGATCGGCAAAATCATCAGCCGCCGTTTCCGCGTGGAGGATATCATCGGCCGGGGCGGCATGGCGATTGTCTACCGCGCGTTTGACCTCAAGACGCACCAGACCGTCGCCATCAAGGTGCTTCGCGAGGAATACGCGGAAGACCCCGAATATAAGGAACGGTTTAGGCGCGAGGGCGAGGTTTGCCGCAAGCTGAGCCACCCGAACGTCGTAAATCTGATCGACGCGGGCGAGGTCGGCGACGTATCCTATCTGGCAATGGAATACGTGGACGGGCAGACGCTCAAGGAACTGATTACCCAGACCGGCGGCATTGCGCAGGAAGACGCGGTGCGCTTCACCCTGCAAATTCTGGCGGCGTTGGGGCACGCTCATCAGCGGGGCATCATCCACCGGGATGTAAAGCCGCAGAACGTGATGGTTTCCCGCGCGGGTCAGGTGAAAGTCGGCGATTTCGGCATCGCGGGCATGGCGGATACCAAAACCCTGACCACAGACGGCAACGTGATGGGCTCGGTGCATTATTTCTCGCCGGAGCAGGCCAAGGGCATGAGGGCGACGGAGGCGAGCGATTTATATTCCGTCGGCGTGATTCTCTATGAAATGCTCTGCGGGCATGTGCCTTTTGAGGGCGAAACGGCGGTTTCCGTCGCCATGATGCACCTGATGGAGCCGCCCAAGCCCATTGAAGAGCAGGCAAAGGTCAGCCCCGCCGTGGCGATGATTGTGGCGAAATCGCTGCAAAAACTGCCTCAGCAGCGCTACCAGAGCGCGGACGCGATGGCGCGCGATCTGCGGCGGGCGCTGCGCCATCCGGACGGCGGGTTCATGCAGCAGCATCACCCGGCGATTATCGAGGAATCGCACGAAGTGGTTGAAAAGATCCGCAAAAAGAAAAAGTCCGGCGGCATGCCCGCGCGTCTGCTGACGTTGTTTATTCTGTTGGTATTGATCGCCCTCATCGGCGTGGCGGGTATTCGGCTGTATCGAACGATGTTCGTCACGATACGCATGCCTGATCTGGCGGGGCTGGACGAGACGACGGCGCGGCGCATGGTGGCAAACGCAGGATTGACGCTTGACGTCGAATATGCGTACAGCGATCTGGCGGAGGGCTATGTCTGTGACCAGACCCCGAAAGCCAACGAAGAGGTTGGGCGCGGAAGCGCGGTGACGGCAACGATCTCCAGGGGAAGCGGGCTGCTTCTTGTGCCGCGGCTGACAGGCATGACGCAGACGGACGCGGAAAATGTGCTGATCGCTCAGGGACTTTCGCTGGGCTATGTGGAAATTGTGCCGAGCGAAAAACTGCGCGGCGTTGTGCTGGCGCAAAGCCCCGAAGCGGGGGAAAATGCCGAACCGGGCGCGGCGGTTTCGCTGACGGTATCCGGCGGGCGCGTGGTTGTGCCCTAGTAGGTCGGCCAGCGCGAGGAGGAAGCCGTTGAGCGGATGGCTTCCGTCGGGCTGACATGCGGCGACATCGGTTATCAAAACGTAGACAGCGCCAGACAGGACGGCGTGGTGCTGGCTCAGTCCATCGACAAATTTACCGAGGTTCTGCCCGGCAGCGTGGTGAATATGACCGTCGGCCGACAGGCGGCGCTACACGGCTAACGTCACCGTTTCGGTGGACGTGCCGGAAGAGGGCGTGACCGTCCGCGTGACGCTGGTGGATGAAAACGGGCAGGAAAACGACATGTACGCCGCGACATACAGCGAAGCGGGGCCCATGGAATTGCGCGTGACGCTGCGGAGCGAGACCAGCGGCGTCCGCACCTGGCGGCTCTATCTGGACGGAAACTTCAAGAGCGAAGCGACGGCGGTTTTGCAGTAAAGGAGAACTATGACGGGAAGCATCCTGCGGGGAATCGGCAGTTTTTACACCGTGCTCTGCGACGAGGACGGACGGGAATACACCCTGCGCGCACAGAAAAAACTGCGTCATCAGAAAATGACGCCGATGGTCGGCGATCACGTCCGCTTCACGCCCGGACAGGGCGAAGAAGATGGCTGGCTGGAAGAAATTCTGCCGCGCAGGAGCATGATGGAGCGCCCCAGCGTCGCCAACGTCGATATGCTGATGCTGGTGATTGCCAGCGTGCCGCAGCCGGATATGCTGCTGTGCGATAAACTGATTCTGCGTGCGGAAAAGGGCGGCATGATTCCGGCCATCTGCGTCAACAAAATCGATCTGGGCGACGATCTGGCCGAGCAGATTCGGCGCGAATACGTCGGCACGCAGCTGCGCGTGTTCAGCGTCAGCGCGCACGAAGGGACGGGCATTCCCGAACTGCGGGAGGCCATGCGCGGCAAGGTCACATGTCTGGCCGGGCAGTCCGCCGTGGGCAAAAGCTCGCTGCTCAACGCGCTGTTTGATCTGGGGCTGGAGACCGGCGGACTGAGCCGCAAGACCGAGCGCGGACGGCACACGACGCGGCGCGCGGAGATGATGGTCGTAGACGGCATGTTTGTGCTGGATACGCCGGGATTCAGCCTGCTGGAATTGGAAAACGGCCTTTCGCCGGAGGATTTTGCCCAGCTGTATCCCGAATACAACGCGCTGGCGGGATCGTGCCGCTTTCAGCCGTGCCTGCATGACCGCGAACCGGGCTGCGCCGTACACGCCGCCGTGGACGCGGGCGAGCTGGGCGCGGCGCGGTGGACGCGATACAGAGAGCTGCTGACGCAGGTTCGTGAAAATTGGAAGGGGCGTTACGAATGAGCAACAGAAAGATTGAAATTTCGCCGTCCGTGCTGGGCGCGGATCTGATGCGTCTGGGCGAAGAAATCAGGATGGTGGAAGCGCTGGGCATTCACTGGCTGCATCTGGATAACATGGATGGGCATTTCGCGCCGAACATCAGCTTCGGGCCGGATTTCGTGCGCGCCATCCGCAGACAGACGAAACTGTTTCTGGATACGCACCTGATGCTCTCCGAGCCGATGAAATACATCGAGGCTTACGCCAGGGCGGGCGCGGATTTGATTACCGTGCATGCGGAAGCGGACGACAACTGCGCCGAGGTGCTGGAAGCCATTCACGCGCTGGGTGTGAAAGCGGGCGTGAGCATCAATCCGGAAACGCCGGTTGAAGCGCTTGAACCGCTGCTGCCGCTGTGCGACCTCGTGCTGGTGATGACGGTGAAGCCTGGCTTCGGAGGGCAGACGCTCCGGGAGGACTGCGTGGCAAAGATCCCGAAAATCCGCGAGATGATTGCGGAAACGGGGCGCGACATCCTCATCGAAGTGGACGGCGGCGTGAAGCAGAGCAATGCGGCGCAGGTCATCGAGGCGGGCGCGGATGTGCTGGTGATGGGTACGGGTCTTTTCCGCGCCGATGACCCGAAGGCCGTCGTCAAAACTGTGCTGGGAGAATGACATGAAGGTTTTGATTGTGCTCGGTGGGGACGCGCCGGGCGTTGAGCTGCTGAAAGCCTGTGCAGACGAGGCGGATTTTTCCATTGCGGCGGACAGGGGGCTGGAAGCCTTCGACGCGGCGGGGCTTGAGCCGGATATGCTCGTCGGCGACATGGATTCCGTCTCGCAGAACGTGTTGGCACGGTACGAAAGCCGGCTGTCGGAGGACAGGCTGAACTGCATCAAAAACGACACGGACTGCGAATACGCGCTGAACCTCGCCATATCCAGGGGAGCGACGGAAATCGTGCTGCTCGGCGCGCTGGGCGGGCGGCTCGACCATGCGCTGGCCAACCTGATGATGGTTGTGCGCGCGGCGCGCCGCGGCGTTTGGGCGGAGATCCGCGCGGAAGGCGTGCAGATTGTCCGCATAAACGAAAGCTATACGCTGACGGGCGCGAAGGGCAGCACGGTTTCGCTGCTGCCGCTGGGCGAGGCGCGCGGCATAAGCGTCAGGGGATGCTATTACACAATAGAAGATTTTACATTGGCGAGCGATACGTCGCGCGGCGTGAGCAACGTGGTCACGGCGGACGAAGCCGTGTTCACGGTGCGCGAAGGCGACCTGATGCTCTTCCATTACAGCGATATTCACGGACATGGGGAAAGTGCATGAACCCGATTCTATTGGATGAACGCCTGAGCGCGGCGGCCGAACTGGCGCGGGAAGCGCTGACGGGGATGGAACGCCCCGTCGCGGCGGATATCGGCTGTGACCATGGCTTTCTGACGGCCAAGCTGCTGGAAACCGTGCCCAACCTGACGATGCTCGCAAGCGACGTGAGCGCGCCGTCGCTGGAAAAAGCGCGGCGGCTGCTGGCGGCGCGGGGGTTGAGCGGCCGCGCAACGCTGGCTGTTGCGGACGGATTGAGCGCCATCGACAGACTCGTGGACGCGGTGATGATTCTCGGCATGGGCGCGGGGACGATTCTCAAAATCGTTTCCGAGGGCAGAGATAAAATCGGCGGCGCGGCGCTGATTGTGCAGGCGAACGTCGATCTGCCGCTGCTGCGCGGCGGGCTGGCCGAGCTGGGCTTTGCAGTTCAAAAGGAAATCTACTGCCGCGCGGCAGGACGGCACTATGTCACGATGCTGGCGCGCGCGGGCATCGTGGAAATGCCGGATGAGCGGCATCTGACGCTGGGCGCATGCGCGGACGGCGTGCAGAACGTGGAACAATACGACTATCTGACGTGGCAGAGGGGTGTCCGCGTGCGGGAGATGCTCTCTCAGGCGGGGACGAACACGCCGCGCGCGAAAGAACGGCTGCTTGCGGGCGGACATGAGCTGAATATCATAGCGGAGGCGATCGGCATGGGCAGATGCACGGTTTCGGATATCGAAAAACTGGTTGGCGAAATTGCGCCGTTCGAGCTGGCGGAAGAATGGGATAACGTGGGCCTGCTCTTCGGATGCCGGAATGCCGAGGTGACGCGCGTCGTTGTGGCGCTCGATCTGACGCAGAAAGCAGTGGATCAGGCGAAGGCGTTGGGCGCGCAGTTGATTGTGACGCACCATCCGATTATGTTCAGCGCCGTCAAGCGGGTGACGGACGAGACGCGCGAGGGCAGGCTGATGCTCGACATGGGGCGCGCCGGAATCAGCCATATTGCGGCGCACACGAACCTTGACGCGGCGAAGGGCGGCGTAAACGATACGCTGATGCGCGTGATGGGCGCGGAAAACGTGCGCGGCGAAGGCTTTGTGCGCGCGGGCGACGTGGCGGAGGGGATGACCTTCGGCCAGCTCTGCGCCCGCGCGCAGAAGAAGCTGCACGCCAGCGTGCGCGCGTTCGGCAACGCGGATACGCCCGTTCACGTGCTGGGCTGCTGCTCCGGCGCAGGCGGAAGCGAAATCGGCGATGCGCTGGCGCTGGGCGCGGATTGCTTCATCACGGGCGAAATGCGCCATCACGAGGCGCTCGACGCGCTGGACAAAGGATGCTGCATCATCGAGGCAGGGCACTTTGAAACGGAAAACCCGGTCTGCGAAGTGCTCGCCGACGCTTTACAAAATGCGGCGGATGCGTTACAATATAACGTGACGGTTTTCTGCCTGAAGGATGACCCCTTCGGGCGTTAAAGGATTGAGGAGGGCCATATTTTGGAACAGTACGAACTTTTGTGGCAGTATCAGCAGGTGGACATGGAGCTGGACCAGTATGAAAAAGAGATGCGAGGCAACAGCAACCGCAAGGAGCTGATCAAGCATCGCGATTTTCTGAAGGAACAGCAGGAAGTGCTCAAAAAGATCGAGGCCGATGTGGAAATTATGAGCGACCGCATGGAAGCGCTGGCCGACGAGATCGAGCGCCTGAACGGCTCCGTGGCCGAGGCGGCCGCCAATTTTGAGGCGAACCGCCCCGAAGATCTGGAAGAGGCGAAAAAGCAGATCGCCGCGCTCCAGAAGCTGATCACGACCATTTCCCGATATGAAGGCGAACTTGCCAAGATGCGCAAGGATTCCGAATCCCGCGACCGCCAGCAGCGCGAGGTGCGCGTGCGCGCCGCCAAGGCCCGCGCGGAGTTTGACCGCATCAAGGTGATCTACGATGAGGAATACAAGCAGGCGAGCGTGAAGCTTGAAGCGCTCAAAAAGACAGTCGCCGAGGAGGCAAAGGGGATCGATCCGGAGCTGCTGGAAAAATACAAGGCCATCAAGCGCCATTCCACCCCGCCGATCACTCGGATTCACGACGACCGCTGCGGCGGCTGCAACATGCAGCTCCCGGCGGCGGACATGAATAAAATCCGCACCGGCGCGCCGTATGTGGAGTGCGAAAACTGCGGCCGGATTATCCTGGTGAAGTAACTCCTTCCGTCAAAGAGGAAGACATGGTTCTTTTGCAGATGAGGCTTAAAGCCCAAAAGCTCCCTCTTTGAGGGCGGGAAGCAGGCAAGCGGAGTGCCGGAAGTCTGAGAGAGGCTGACGGAAGGAGTCTCCGTAAAATGTTTGACATCGAATGACATTTATGCTATAATGTCGTCCGTTTGTGAGGTTGCCGGGCGGCCGCGCGCCGAAAGGTGTGAGGAAAGTCCGAGCTCCATAGGGCAGAGTGCCGGGCAACACCCGGCGGGGGCGACCCCAGGGAAAGTGCAACAGAGAGATACCGCACGCTTGACGTGTAAGGGTGGAAAGGTGAGGTAAGAGCTCACCCGCGGCCTGGCGACTCGTCCGCGATGTAAACCCCGCTCGGAGCAAGAAACGAAAGAGCGCTTGAGACGGCCCGTCGATGCTCTCAGGATTTCGCTTGAACCCATCGGTAACGATGAGTCTAGATAGATGACCGCCGATTACAGAACTCGGCTTACAGGCAACGCTCACAACATTTTGACTTTTTTCGGCGCAAAACTTCGGTTTTGCGCCGTTTTTTTGCAAAAACCTATTGATTCAAAGAAAAAGACATGATATAATCATCCGGAAAACGCACCTGCGCCTGTTTTTGTGCGCCCTGCCGCAAGCTTTGCGGTCTGCACAAGCGAGAGGGCGCAGGGAGGGTTTAATAAAAGGAGGAAAACACACATGGCAGTTATCTCTATGAAGCAGCTGCTGGAGGCCGGCGTTCATTTCGGCCATCAGACCCGCCGCTGGAACCCGAAAATGGCGCAGTACATCTTTACCGAGCGCAACGGCATCTACATCATTGACCTTCAGAAGACCGTCCGCAAGATCGACGAGGCGTATGCGTTCGTCCGCTCTGTGGCGATGGAAGGCAAGAGCGTGCTGTTCGTCGGCACGAAGAAGCAGGCGCAGGAATCCATCGAGACCGAGGCCAAGCGCTGCAACATGTATTATGTCAACAACCGCTGGCTGGGC
>ENA-ORLW01004013-ORLW01004013.1-human-gut-metagenome-genome-assembly--contig:-NODE-4013-length-10342-cov-3.515733_pt1 | contig 10342 bp, 8 predicted proteins | sample MGYA00243017_ERZ508829 | MGnify/ENA primary metagenome ERZ508829 (study PRJEB26277, sample SAMN04329776) | human gut metagenome | biome: human-associated habitat | host: Homo sapiens | place: USA... | reverse complement strand
AACATTTTAGATTTATCCATCTAATTCTTGCTATATGTGCTGTTTATTTAATTACAAAAACTAATGATATCCTTAGTTTTTACTTAGAGTATATAGATATAATGTCAATTTCTAGTAATTCTTCTATTTCGTTTGATTTATTTAATGGATTACTATGGATTAGTCTCATTATTATAATACTTGGTAGTCTTTTGATAGCATTTTTGATGAAAAATAAAAAGAAACCAATTCGTTTCTATATTATTAATATTATTGTTTACATATGGTTATTAATTGTGTATTTAGTTTCTTATGTTATATCAAAAAATTTAGAATTCGGACTTGTTGATATTAGAACTCTTAAAATGATTCAAGATTTTCTTGTGATTTCAATGATACTTCAAGTGCCAAGCGCGATATCACTAGTAGTAAGAGCACTTGGATTTGATATTAAAAAATTTGATTTTGAAAGAGATTTAGAAGAATTAGAAATTACTTCAGAAGATAGTGAAGAAGTAGAAGTTAATTTGGAATTTGATTTTGACAAATTCAAAAGAAATGTAAGAAAACAAATTCGCCATTTCAAATATGCATATTATGAAAATAAAATAATAATTAATGTAATTTTTAGTTTAATTTTAGTTATTACGGGTGTAATTATCTATTTAAAAATAGGTGTATATAATAGGGCTTATTATGAAAATCAAAAATTTAATGTCACAAATTATCAAATGAGTATTGATAGTTCTTATAGGGTTACAACAGACTACAATGGTAACATAGTTAATGATAAAACGGCTTTTGTGATCGTTAATTTGAATTTAAAAAGTAATTATTTGGATAAAACCAAATTTCAAACAGCTCGAGTAGCACTAAAAATAAAGGATCATTTATTTTATCCACAGAAAGATTATAAAGTAGAATTTAGAGATTTAGGAACACTTTATACTAATCAAAACATCACAAAAGATGCTGCTAATTATATAATAGTTTTTGAAATACCTAAAAATTATCAAAATAAAAAGATGAAATTTAAATATTTTGATTATAATAACAAAGAAATAACGGTTAATATAAAACCAAATAATTTTTCTGATTTAAAATTGTATAATTATAATTTGAATGATAATATTAATTTTAGTGATAGTATTTTAGGAAATACAACGTTGAAAATAGAATCGTTTGAAGTAGGTGACTATTTTAAAAATGATTATAAATTATGTATAGAAAGTAACTGTATTGATTCGTATGAATATTTAGTACCTACTTATACGGGAACAGAAGATAAAGCATTAGTTAAAATAAACGGAAATCTTATTTGGGATGAATCGAAAAAAACAGATGAAATAGATGATTTATATAAATTTATTAAAATATATGGAAAGGTTTCTTATGTTTTAGATGGTGTTGAAAAAGATGTGAGTGTTAATTTAAAACAAATTAAACCTGATAAGACAGTTAATGAGGGTACGTATTATTTTGAAGTTAATAAGGAAATTGAAAAAGCAAGTAATATTTATCTTACATTTATAATTCGTGATAAAGAATATAAATATATTGTTAAATAATGTAAATAAAATAAAAATTAATTTGTTTATTTTGATTTATGATGTTATAATGATGATAGTACTATTATAGGAGGGAATGTATGAGAAAAAAAACATTTATGATGTTATTCACATGTTTATTATTATTTCCTTTTAGTATCAAAGCTATTTGCTATAGTAAAGATAAAGTTAGATTTCAGAAATTAGCAGAAAATATAGATTATACCTATGCTTTTGATGAAAATAGTAAGACTTTCAATATTATTTTTACTAATCTTCAGCAAAGTCTTTCACTTAATGAGATTATTTATCCTGGGCAAGAAACAACTTTAACTGGTTTTTTACCAGGAAATAGTTATAATTTTGTTGTTAAAATAAATGATCTTGAGTGTTATAATGAAACAGTTAAGACTATATATGTAAATTTGCCTGCTTATAATGCTAATTACAATGATCCTTTATGTCAAGGATTACAGGATTATGATATTTGTCAAAAATGGGGAAAGCACATCAGCGATAGAAGTGAATTTGAAAAGCAAATTAAAATAATTGCAAAAGAAACAAATGAAAAAGATGTTGATCAAACAGAAGAAAGTTATAATGGAATATTTGATTATTTAGCAATTGCTTTTGTTAATACATATTATATAGTTTTACCAATTATAATTGTTTTGTGTTTAATTGGTATTTATAGATTGAATAAAAAGGATAATTTGTTTTAGGAGGTAGAAAATGAAAAAAAGATGTTTAAAATTATTTATTTATTTTTTAGCTACTATTAGTGTCTTTTTATTTAATAATGGCGTTAAAGCTGATGAAACAATAGATATAAATGTTAATGGTAAACCTGGTGTTGGGGGACAAGATCCATGTGATAAATTTTCATATGTTTGTATTTATAATTATGCTGCCTTTAAAGTAACTCATTATAGGGCAAACGGTGCAAAGGAAACTAAAATTTATTATACTAGTGGATATAGCAAAAATCCCTTTAAAAGTGTTGATAAAACGAAATCTAGATTTGTTACAGAAGAGATAACATATGAAAGAATCAATTTTAAAAATTATGATCTTGGTAATGTATCTAAAAAATTTACTTCTACTTCCGGTCAAAAGGTATATAAAAAAATCATACAACAATTAAAGAAAAGAAAGAGCAAATTAACTAAACGAATTATGACTGATTTTGGGATAACTGATTCATATATTAAAAGTAATCAAAAAGATTATTTCTTTGTTGAACCACTTTTCTATATGAAAATGCAGGATGCAAAAACAGTTCAACAATTGCATAAGAGAAAAATTAATGACCCTAACTTTAGCTATTATTATGGTACGGCTTTTGGAATCGCGAAAAAAGTAAGTTCTAAATATAGTGAGTGTATGGGTCTAATAAATAATTCTGCCGAATGCGATAAGGCATATAGGAGCCGAAAGGAAAAAGGACATGTAGGTAGAATGGGAAATAGTATGAGAACAACTAAAAAAGTTACGGTTGGTGGATTTACTCTAAACAAAGCAGGATTGGTGGTAAAAGGTAAAACAAAAATGGAAGATTTGGCAGACGAACACAAAGGTTATGGAGTTGCATCGATAAGTTTTAATGTATATATTGATGAACCAGATCCGGAAACACCAGAAAAAATATGTTATTCTTACGAAGAAAAAAACTTTGATCCAAGTTGCGCTAAAAGCACTGAAAATTTTCAAAAGAAAGTTGGTACAATAACTGCTGATCAGAATGGAAGTTCAGCTAGTAGCTGCGTTGATGGAACTAAAAAAGATGGAAATACATATAATAGTCAGTCAAAATATGGTAAAAAAATGAAAACAATAGATGGTGAAACAACAGAAAAATATTGTGCACTTTATTGTACAAAAGAAAATTATTTTTATACTGAATTTGAAGAAATAAAAGGTGCTAAAGAAATATCTGCAATTCCAAGTTTGGAAAGGAGTTCGACTGAATATTCACAAAGCTTTAAAATAAAAAAAGAAGAAAGTTATGAATGTCATGTCGATCTTACGAAATACTATGGTGATTATAACGTTCCTGAGACGTGGGTTAATACCTTATCTGATGGTAATGTGGCACAAGCAGCTTATGAAATAAGTCAAGCAAATGATGATCTTACAATAAAATTAGCCAGTATTGGTATGAATACAACACTATCTGAAGAAGAGAAACAAAAACAAAAAACTAAGGCTCGAATAAGTTTTGCAAGCATAGGTAACCACATAGTAGATGAATTAAATAAATGCTTATTCACAACAGTTACAGAGGGCGATTTTAAAGATGAAAAATTTAGTAATGATAAAATAAAAGTATATGTTGATGGAGAAGCTAAAGATGTTGAGCCTGTTACAATTATAAAAGGAGAAATTAAAAATGGTACGACCAATCTCAACCTTGCATCTTTAGGAACAAAACCAAAGCTAGGTGATGTGGAAAATCATGGTGGAACTTACATAGAATATATTGCAAAACAAATTAAAAAGATGTCTCAAAGAAAAGAAATAACATATGAAAAGGAACTTGAGTATAAATTAAATAGCACTACAAGATATGGTTTGGACTTAAAAGGTACGCGAAGTACTGATGAAGATAAAGGTTATGCTGATGTTGATGATGATGTTACTGATAATTCTCTTTGCGATGTAAAGGAAAAATTACTTAAGAGTAATAAAACAAAAAATGAAAGTACAGTAACTATATTTGATGGTAATGATAAAAATAATAATGATAAATATGTTTGTGAAAAAATAGAATATTCCAATAATATAACTGCTACTTGTCCAGCTAATACTTATCATGCAGGAACAAATGCTTATTATTGGTTAGCATATGATGAATTAAAAGATGATGAAATGAAATATGACGCAATGAATGGTATAAACAAAGCAGATGCAATTTCAAAATATTGTAATGATACATCATTACCAAAGTTTTCTGGAGGATATGAGCCAATAATTGATGAAGGTAAAGTCATAGACGATTGCTTGATGGCTGGGTATTCAATTGGTACTTGTAAGGAAAAAGATGAAGACAGATATTATTGTACAGATGGAAAAGGAATAACGACCGATGTTAGTTATTGGGTCTATTTAGAAGCAAAAAAACAAAAAATAGAAGATAAAGACATAGATAAAAGTAAGTTGCAAGCTGTATTAGCAAAAGTTAAAAAAACAAATCCAGCTTGTACAAATGCTTGTTATAAAAAGAATAAACCAAAAGGCTTTGTTTACAGAAGCATTTTGTTAGGAAGCAAAACAGAAGCTTTTCCTGGTAAGAGTGGTAATGGTAGAACACCAGGAGCCAATTGGAATTCAGATAGCACTATAAAAACAGCTATTACTAATACTAAAACTGTTTATAATGGTGAACCAATGTATACGATAATATTAAATTATAAAACAATAAAAAATATACGTAATAATTTGAATTCAAAGTATTCGTATGATTATATTGGAAATAGATTAAGATGTAATGCAAATAACGCAGCTTGTTTAGATGCTATGGTTCATGCTGATCCAGTTCTCTATGGATTTCAAAAAAGTAAATGTAAATCAGTAGGATTTGATGATTTCTATAGTTCAAGTTGTGTTAACTATAATATAGGAGGGAAATAATAAATGAAAGAAGCGTATTGGATAGTTTTAATAATTATATTAGGCGTTATATGTGTAGCATTTATTAATTTCTTCCAAATCTATACAAATACTGATGAGCAAAATTACATGCTTTTAAAAGAGATAACTGAGGCTGCAATGTATGATGCAGTAGATGTTACTTCATATAAAACTTATGGAACTGTTTCCATAAATAGAGAAAAATTTGCAGAGAGTTTTGTAAGAAGATTTGCAGAAAGTGTAAGTTTAAATAATACTTATGTTATTGAAATATATGATATTAATGAAACACCGCCTAAGGTTAGTTTGAAGGTCTCAGCAAAATTAAAATCAAATTTGACTGGTAGTGATCGAATTATGGATTTTGATATTGAGAATAAATTAGATGCGATATTAGAGGAAACTTATTAAAGTTAGAAAGGGAGAGAAAAATGAATAATTTTACAATTTCGCTAAAAAGATTTTTTAAAAACAAAAATACAGTTACAATTTTAGGAGTTTTAGCTGTAATATTAATTTTATTTTTTGGTTATCGTTATCAAATAAATAAAATGGTAAGTCCTGTTAAGGACATTCCTATTTCTACTAAGACAATTCAACCAAGAACAGAAATAACAACTGATATGATTGAGTATGTTGATATAGCACCAGTTGTGTTACAAAAAGGTAATATAATTCAATCTTCAGGAGAAATTATAGGAAAATATAGTAATTATAATACTGTAATTCCAAAGGGAAGTTTCTTTTATAAAGATACTGTAGTAGAAGAAGCAAAACTTCCAGATTCAGCTTTTGTTAATCTAAAAAAAGGACAAGTTCCTTATAACTTCCCAGTAGATATGGATACAACATATGGAAACTCAATATTTCCAGAAAATTATATCGATATTTATATGAAAGCAAATAATGAAGAAGAAAAATTAATGGTTGGAAAATTAATTGAAAATGTTAAAGTTTTAGCTGTTAAAGATTCTTCAGGAAAACATGTTTTTGAAAACACAGAAGAAGATAGACAACCAGCATATTTAATATTTGGAGTAGAACCTGAGATTAATATTTTACTTAGAAAAGCAAGTTATATGTCAAACTATTCAGTTGAATTGTTCCCAGTACCACATGGAGTAAAAGTAAAAGCAAAAGAAGGAGAAACAGTGGTAACTTCACAAACATTAAAAGACTTTATAAATGCTAATACTGTTCCAAATGATGAACTTCAAGATAAAACACAAGAAGAAACAAAAAAAACAACAGATAAAACAACAACAGATAAAACAACTACAAAGAAAACAACAACAAAAACAACAACTAAGAAAACGAGTTAATTATAGTGAACGATAATATATTTTCACAAATTGATTTTGGAGCACTAAAAGAATATCTTGAAAATGATGACGTTACAGATATTTCTTATAGTAACAATGGACAACTCTGGATAAAAACTTTATCAAGAGGTATATTCAGAGTTGAAAATCCAAATATTAATAATGCATTTATTGAAAAATTAGCTTTTCAATGTTCTAATGTAATGGGAAAAAGTTTTAATATGGCACATCCTTTTTTGGATGCTGAGGGTGCAGAGTTACGTCTTAACTTTATTCATGATTCTATTGCCAAAAATGGAGTTGCAGTAGTTATTCGTAAAACACCTGCTAAAATACGTCTTGAAAAAGAAAAATTATTAAAGGAAAAATATATCGATTTAGATATACATGACTTTTTAATTAAATGTGTTCATGGACATTGTAATATTATTGTTTCTGGGGAAACCGGTTCAGGTAAGACAGAATTTGTTAAGTATTTGGCTGCTCATACCAAAGAAGATGAAAAATTAATCACCATAGAAGACACTCTAGAGCTTCATCTAGACAGAATTTTTCCTCATAGGGATATTGTTGCAATGAAAACAAATAATATTGCTTCATACTCAGATGTGTTGGTTACATGTATGAGACAAAATCCTAAGTGGATTTTGTTATCAGAGGTACGTAGTGCTGAAGCTGTAATGGCAGTTAGAAACTCAATTTCTTCAGGACATTACATCTTATCAACAATTCATGCTGATAAAGCTTCATCAATACCAAATCGTATGTATAGTTTGCTTGAAACAAATCAAGATATAGATCAATTCTTAAAATCAATTTATAGATATATTCAATTGGGTGTTTATATTCGTGGTTTTCAAGATAAAGCAACTAAACACTTTGTACGTGAAATAGCTGAAGTAACAGAGTTTTATGTAACAGAAGACAATGAAGCAAAATATAACACGATTTATCGTAAATCAACTTCAGGAAAAGTAACAAGAAAACATCCGTCAAAATATCTTGTTGACTATTTAGATGCACAAGGTGTTACTTTAGATCAAAATGAGATAAAAGATTCTGAAACAGTTGTAAGCAGAGATTTTAGTGTTTTTGCTGAGGAAGATAAGGAAGCTGAACAAAATATGAAAACTTTAGCACAACAATCTGTTTCGAGTCAAAATAATTTGAATAGGCAAGTTATAAATCAAAATGTTAGAGTTGTTCCAAGTAATCAGGGACAAGTATATAATAATCAAATTAAACAATCACAACCAAGAATTGTACCAACTAGCGTTGTAAAAGCACAACCTAGTAATTTACAACAAAATATAACTTCAAACCAAGTAATTACTAATCAACCAAATGGAATAAATAATTCAAGTATTAATCAAAATAAAATTGAAAATCTTGAAAGTATGTTTGAATAAAGGAGGTATAAAATGGAATTTGTAATTTTTCTCCTTGCTGCATTTGTAATTGTTTTTGTCGTTGCTTATCGAAATAGTGCAGGACAAAATATATATTTATATGTTTCAAAAACAGCAGGAAATTTATATGATAAATATGCACCATATTCTTTTAAAGAAGTAAGGCAAAAAGTAAAAGATTTGGGACAGGAATATACAAAGAAACAATATATGATTCAAATAGCCGTGTTTGCAATAGGGGCAGCGATTATAACATATTTGTATTTTTATAATTTAATTATTTCTTTAATTTATGCCGTTATTGCAATCTCTGTAATTCCTTACCTTACATATTTACGTTGCAAAAGGATATATAGTGAATTTATATTTGAACAAATTCAAGTATATACAACAAATACAATAATGGAATTTGCAACAACGCAATCATTTGTTAAAGCATTAGAAGGTGTATATGAATCTGATGTTTTAGAAGATCCTGTAAAAAGTGATGTCAAAGCTATGATAGATTTAGCATATGAAAATGGTACTATTGAAGATTCAATCAAATATATGAATGATAAATACGATTTCTTTATTGTAAGAAATATGCATCAATTATTTTTACAAATAACTAATGAAGGTTCTAAAAATGCTAGTGATGCTTTAGATAATATGTCTATGGATATTGATATGCTTGTTGAAAGTGTTTATAGCGATAGATTAAGTAGGGCAGATTATCATAAAAAGTTTTTACAATTTGGTATTATTTTATATTTAATGGTTATGTTAGTACAACTTATTTTGGGAGTTGAATCTTATATTTCAATGCTTGATATTTGGTATGTTCAGTTATTACTTCATGGAGTAATAATTGTAAATACATTTTTCCTTCTTGATGGAGAGAAATATTATAATGAGAATGTGGGGGCTGAATAATGGAATTTTTATTAATAGCAGTTATTGTATTATTCGTTTTAGAGTATACAAAAAGAATTGATTCAAAAAAGTTTATTTCAGATGTCGAACCATATTTTTCTTTCTTAATGGAAGATGATTATAAATTTCTTTTGTCCATCAGATATGGAGGAGAAGAAGATTTAGATGTTAATTATTTGTTTAATAAACGTGTAACAAGTGGATTACTTGCAACTGTATGTGTTATATTTATATTTTTAATTTCTAATATTAGTTTTATCGGTTTTTTAATAGCTTTTATAATTGGTTTTCTAATATTTAAGTTTCCATATATAAAATTAAATAATTATTATAAAGCTAATCTTGAAAAAATAAATCAAATGTTGCCTTATTACTTGAAAGGCTTAGAAATTTTGATTCAACATTATACAGTTCCAGTAGCGCTTAGAAAGTCAGTAGATACAGCACCTAATGTGTTTAAGCCAGGATTAAAAAGATTGTGTGAAAGAATAGAGGCTGGTGATTCCTCTGTTGAACCATATATGGATTTTGCGAAAGAATATCCTGTTAGAGATTCAATGCGTATGATGAGATTATTATATCGTTTAGGATTGGGTTCACAAGAGAATAAACAAGAGCAACTTATTATGTTTGCAAGAAATGTATCAACATTACAAAATAAAGCTCGTGAACAAAAGTATGCAAACCGTCTTGAAAAAATGGAAAAGAAAACAATGGCTATGTTAATTACAACTGGTGGGTTTCTTTTGTTATTGTTGATGGTTTCAATGTTACAAGTAATTAATATATAAGGAGAAAAGCATGAAAAAGAGACTTAAATGGGGCTTTTTATCCTTTTTAGTACCAATATTAATAATATTAGTTGCTCTTCTTCATAGAAGAGCAACTTTGCATTCATTTTTTGTTTCAGATTTAGGCGAACAATATTATCAGTTGTTTATTTGGTTTAAAGACGTCTTAAGTGGAAAAGAATCATTAATATATTCTTTTTCAAAAGGATTAGGTGGCGATATGCTACAAACTTATTATTATTATTTATCATCGCCATTCAATTTTTTACTAACATTTGTTTCAAAAGAGCACATTGATTTATTTATGTTCATTTTAATTTTGACTAAGATAGGATTATGTGGATTAAGTATATTTATATATTTAGTTAATAAAAAGAGTAATTTAAAATTATATCAAATTTTTATACTTTCTATTTCTTATGCCTTAATGAGTTATAATTTGACATATTTTTTCAATATTATGTGGCTTGATGTCGTTATTATTTCACCAATTGTTTTTCTTGGAATTGACAAATTGTTTGAAAAAAACAATTGGTGGATATACACTATTTTCTTGACTTGCACGATAATATTTAATTATTATATTGCTTATATGTTATGCATATTTTGTGTTGTATATGTTATTTATAAAATTATTGTTTTAAAAAATTATAAAGATATAAAAAAGATTTTATTAAAATTTATTTTACTATCATTTTTGAAGTTGTCCCCATACAAGTGGGGATAACTTTTTTTGTTACTAAGATAAA
>ENA-ORLW01004010-ORLW01004010.1-human-gut-metagenome-genome-assembly--contig:-NODE-4010-length-10348-cov-2.641418_pt1 | contig 10348 bp, 8 predicted proteins | sample MGYA00243017_ERZ508829 | MGnify/ENA primary metagenome ERZ508829 (study PRJEB26277, sample SAMN04329776) | human gut metagenome | biome: human-associated habitat | host: Homo sapiens | place: USA... | reverse complement strand
CCATTCTGGACTACCAGCAGGAATATTTCAAGGACGGCGACAAATCGAAACTGCGGCCGATGATCCTCAAGGACATCGCCGACCGCACGGGGCTGGATGTGTCGACCATCTCGCGCGTGGTGAACAGCAAGTACGTGCAGACGCAGTTCGGCATCATACTTCTGAAGTCGCTCTTCTCGGAGGCGATGCAGACCGACAGCGGCGAGGAGGTGTCGAGTTATGAAATCAAGAACATATTGCAGGAGTGTATCGACGAGGAGGACAAACGTCATCCGCTGACGGATGAGACGCTGATGGACATTCTCAACTCGAAAGGCTACCGGATTGCCCGCCGCACGGTGGCCAAGTACCGTGAAATGCTCGGAATCCCCGTCGCCCGGCTCCGCAAACAGATATAGATGAAGAACAGAAAACCGGCCGCCGGCCGTTTGCGCCCCGTGCAGGGCGTTGCGGCCGGATACGGAACCGATTTGCGCTGATCCGCCGGGCCGCCCCGGAAGGCGGCGGCAGGTCTGAGGCAGTTGCGGCCGGTGTGATAATTTGAAGAATGTACAGAAAACTCTCGAACGGCATATCGTGGGCTTTGCACCCGTTTCTGCTGCCTCTCTACATGATCGGCGTACTGCTGACGCTTACCGTCTTCGCGCATTATCCGTCGGGCGTGAAGATCTACCTGCTGTGGGTGGTGGCGCTTTATGCCATTATCATCCCCCTGCTGGCGCTGGGGGTGCTGCGGTCGCTGGGCCGGATTTCGGATTACAGGATCGACGACCGCCGCGAGCGGCTTCTGCCGCTGCTGGTGGGCGCCGTGTGCTATGTGCTGTGCGCCATTACGATCGCCAAAATTCCCTCCGCCATCTTCCTGCGTAAATTCATGATCGCCGCCGCCTGCTGCGAGGTGATGTGTCTGGCGGTGTCGCTCTATTGGAAGATCAGCCTGCACCTGACGGCGATGGGGGCCGTGGTCGCATTGCTGGTGGTGATGAATATCGCAGGCGTGGGCGACATGATGGTTCCGCTGATGATCGCCATACTCTGCGCCGGGGCGCTGGCTTCGGCCCGTCTCTATCTGGGGTGTCACAACGGGCAGCAGGTGCTGGCCGGATTCTGCGGCGGGTTCGCCGTCGCGGCGCTGGCCGTGCTGTTTCTGTAGTCGGTGCGGATCTGAAATAGGAAAGCCCGGAGCATTGCTCCGGGCTTTTTCGTATGCGGACTGCGGATCAGACGCATCCCTGCGCCAGCATGGCGTTGGCGACCTTCATGAAGCCGCCGATGTTGGCGCCCTTCACGTAGTTGACGTAGCCGTCGGGCTCGGTACCGTATTTCACGCATACCTCGTGGATGTTCTGCATGATGGCGCGGAGTTTGGCGTCGACCTCTTCGGGCGACCAGTGCAGACGCATCGAGTTCTGGCTCATTTCCAGTCCCGACGTAGCCACGCCGCCGGCGTTGGCCGCCTTGCCCGGCGCGTAGAGGAGTTTGTGCTCCTGGAAAACCTTGATCGCCTCGGGCGTCGAGGGCATGTTGGCGCCTTCGGCCACGCAGATGCAGCCGTTCTTCACGAGTGCGGCGGCCTCGTCGCCGTTCAACTCGTTCTGCGTGGCGCACGGCATGGCGATGTCGCATTTCACGCCCCACGGACGCTGGCCTGCGTAGTAGGTCGCTTCGGGATAGCGGTCGGCGTACTCCTTGATGCGCCCGCGGAAGACGTTTTTCAACTCCATGACGTATTCCAGCTTTTCAGGCGTGATGCCCGTGGGGTCGTAGACGTAGCCCGACGAATCGGAGAGCGTCACGACCTTGGCGCCGAGCTGGGTGGCCTTCTGAGCGGCGTACTGCGCTACGTTGGCCGAGCCGGAGATGCAGACCGTCTTGCCTTCGAACGAGAGGCCGCGCGTCGCGAGCATCTCCTGCGCGAAGTAGCTTGTTCCGTATCCCGTCGCTTCGGGGCGCATCGCCGAGCCGCCCCAGCCGATACCCTTGCCGGTGAAAGTACCGGTGAATTCGTCGCGCAGACGTTTGTACTGCCCGAACATGAAGCCGATTTCGCGGCCGCCCACGCCGATGTCGCCCGCCGGAACGTCGGTGTCCTGTCCGATGTGGCGCGCCAGTTCGGTGACGAACGACTGGCAGAAACGCATCACCTCGTTGTCGGATTTACCCTTGGGGTTGAAGTCCGAACCGCCCTTGCCGCCGCCCATCGGCAGCGTCGTGAGGCTGTTCTTGAAGGTCTGCTCGAAGGCGAGGAATTTCAGGATCGAGAGGTTCACCGAAGGGTGGAACCGAATACCTCCTTTATAGGGACCGATAGCGCTGTTCATCTGTACGCGGTAGCCGCGGTTGATCTCGATCTCGCCCTTGTCGTTGAGCCAGGGCACGCGGAAGATGATGACGCGCTCGGGTTCGGCGATGCGTTCGAGCACCTTCATCTTGCTCAGGACGGGGTTCATGACGATGTACTCCGCCAGCGATTCGGCAACCTCCTTCACCGCCTGATGAAATTCGGGTTCACCGGCGTTTTTGGCAACGATTCCGGCCATGAATTCGTCGACAAATTTTTGTGCTTCTTTCTCCATAATTAAGAGGTGTTTTTGAGTGAAGGCCCGATGAATTCGGCATCGAACCGACTGGATTGCTTGTCGTATGTCGCGAAGCCCGATGCCGAATTCACCGCACTCCGCGTTCCGGGTGCTACGGGACCCGTTCCGAATGGGGAGGGACCCTCCTAACCTAAACCTGTAACCGTATAAAAAAGGCAGCGGTCGTACGCTGCCGAATGTGCTAAAAGAGATAGCGTTCGTTGCGTACCTTCTTCACGAGCCGGAAGATGTCCTCCCACGCCTCCTCGCCGAAGGTCGTGCCGACCACCTCGATGACTTTGCCCGCCGTGATCGCGCCGATGGTGCCGCACTGCCGAAGCGAGAGTCCGGCGCACATGCCGTAGAGGAACCCCGCGGCGTAGAAGTCGCCTGCGCCCGTCGTGTCGACGCGCCTGGCGGCGGCCATGATGCCGACGTGCACCACTTCGCTGCGGTGTTTGATCAACGCGCCGCGGATGCCGATCTTGACGATCGCCAGTTCGCAAAGCTGCGAAATGGCCTGCAAGGCGTTGATCGGTTCGTTCTCGCCCGTGAAGGCGATCGCTTCGTCCTCGTTGGCGAAGACGATGTCCACGTATTTTTCGACCAGGGCGCGCAGGAAATCGAGGTTCTCCTTGACGATGTTGAAACTCGCCAGGTCGATCGCCACCTGCAATCCGCGTTCTTTGGCCGTCCGGGCCGTGTGCTCGATCAGTTCGTGGTTCTGCACCAGGTACCCCTCGATGTAGACGCAGTCGAATCCTTCGAAGATGTCGGCGCGGACGTCGGCCGCCGTCAGTTCGAGCGCGGCGCCCAGATGCGTGATCATCGTGCGTTCGCCGTCTGGCGAGATCAGCGCCACGCACTTGCCCGACCGCTCGCTGCCGCGGAAGATGAAGGGCTTCACACCGAGGTTCGCGAGCGCCTGCTCGAAGAAGTCGCCCGTCGTATCGGGACCTACCTTGCCGATGAATCCCGTCCCGCAGCCCAGACGCGCCATGGCACGGATCGTGTTGCCGGCCGAGCCGCCCAGTGAGAGCGAATAGGGCAGTCCGGCGACCGATTTCGATATTTCGGTCTGCAACTTGCTGTCCACCAACGACATGGATCCTTTTTCGAGCAAGTATTTTCTCAGTACGGAGTCCGACTCCAAATTGACCAGCATGTCCGTCAGGGCATTGCCGATGCCGATTACGCGTTTCATCCGATCGTTCTCTTCGTTTGGGTTCTGCGGGGAGCTTACATGGAAAGTATCTTCACGAGATTCACGTAATCCCGATTGATCGATTTGTTGTGACGCACCGCACGCGAGAAGGGCACGTAGACCAGTTCGTTGTTCTGGATGCCGATCATCACGTTGCGCTGCCCCTCCATGATCGCCTGAATGGCCATGGCTCCCATGCGCGAGGCCAGGATGCGATCCTGTGCCGAGGGCGATCCGCCGCGCTGGATATGTCCCAGGATCGTGACGCGCGCGTCGTACTGCGGGAACTCTTTTTTCACGCGCTCGGCCAGTCCCATGGCGCCCCCCGTGCGGGGATTTTCGGCCACGATGACGATCGCCGAGTTCTTGCTCTTGCGGAAACCCTGGCTGATGAGTTCGGCCAGCTGGTCGACTTCCGTGTCCATTTCGGGGATGATGGCCGCTTCGGAACCGGTGGCGATCGCACCGTTGAGGGCCAGGTATCCGGCCGTGTGTCCCATTACCTCGACGAAGAAGAGCCGTTCGTGGCTCGACGCCGTATCGCGCAGTTTGTCGACGGCCTCCATGATCGTGTTGAGCGCCGTGTCGTAACCGATCGTGGCGTCCGTACCGCCCAGGTCGTTATCGATCGTACCGGGCAGCCCCACGATGGGAATGTCGTGCTCCTGCGCGAAGATATTGGCGCCCGACAGCGAGCCGTCGCCGCCGATGACCACCAGTGCGTCGATACCGGCGGCTTTCAGGTTTTCATAGGCCTGCTGACGCCCTTCGACCGATTTGAACTCCTCGCAGCGAGCCGTTTTGAGGATCGTTCCGCCCAACTGGATGATGTTGCTTACGGACGAGGAGTGGAAATCGACGATTTCGTTCGTCACCAGACCGCGGTAACCGCGCAGAATTCCCTTGACCGTAAATCCGTTGTAGATGGCCGTGCGGGTAACGGCGCGGATGGCGGCGTTCATGCCTGGGGCGTCGCCGCCGGAGGTCAGGATACCGATGCATTTGATGGCTGCCATAGCGAAAGGAGTATTATCACTTCGGGACAAAGTTAGTAAAATAATTTATGAATACCGCTCTTTTTTACAGCTTTTTTTATGCCGAAACGGGAAGCCGTCCGGTGCGGCCTCCCGTTTCGCGGCGACGGGTCGTTCCGGCCGTCGTCATTCGTAGCTCTCGTCGTCGAAATCGATGTCGACGCTGTGTTCCGTCACGCGGATGTCGACCTTCTGTTTCTTGGGTCCCTTGATCGTGATCCGGTGTGCGGAATCGCTTGCCGGAGCGGTCTGCGGGGCGGGTTCGGTCGCAATGACGGATACGGTGTCGGCGGCCACCCACTCCTGCATACGGTCGATTTCCCTGTCGCGGAGTTCGTCGCGCGCCTCGTCGAAGAGTTCGTGCAGGCGGTGCCGCTGTTCGCCGCCGTACTCCCGCAGGATCAGTCCGCCGGTAGCGACGATCGTCAGGATCCAGAGCAGGAAGACGATCAGCGTGGCGCGCCCGCTGGGTTTGCGCGAGGCGATCAGGCAGAAGAGGATGTAGATGAGCAGCAGCAGCGGGATGAGCACCGTCAGCAGACCCATGACGCCCATGGCCGTGGTCGTCATCGTCCAGCCTGCGATCGATAGCGTTCCGCTGCCGCCCGGGTCGCCGAAGATCAGGGCGAAGAGTACGATGAGCAGGATGCAGGCGGCGAAGGTCAGACCGAAGATGAAGAAACCGATGAAGATCTTGATGACGATGAGCGCCAGTTGTCCGAGGGCGTAGATCACGCGGGCGACGATCGATTTCACGTCGCTGTTCGTCTCGCTGTCCCGAACGGTTTTTTCGCGGATCGAGCGCACGGTGATCGGCTCGCCCTCCATTTCGAGCTTCTGCCGCGCGGAGCGTGCGGCCGGTACGGCGAACCACATGATGAAGTAGCCCAGTACGAAGACGCCGAACAGGTTGGAGAAGAAGGTCGAGAGGGTGCCGGAGAAGGGCAGTACCTCGACGAGGATCAACAACAGCAGCGGTGCGAAGAGCGTCAGGCGCACCCATGTGGCGTCGACGTCGAAGTAACGCCCCAGCCCGGCGCACACCCCGCCCAGGCGGGCGTTCTCGGTGTCGCGGTAGAGACGGCGCGGGATGCGCGGCTGCTTTTTGGCTGCGTCGGTTTCGCTTTCGGACGAGATGTCCTCGGCCGTTCCCATTTGCGAGATGATCTGTCGCAGGAGCGGGGTCTCCACCACGCGCGAGTTCTCCTGCTGCGAGAGGATCAGTTCGGCGATGCGCGCCTCGATGTCGGCGACGATTTCGTCGCCGTCGGCCGTCTCGGCGTAGGTCGCTTTGAGACTGTCGAGGTAGCGGCTCAGAAGGGCGTAGGCATCGGCGTCGAGCGTGAAGGCGATGCCCGAAATACTGCATTTTTTGACCTCTTTCATGGCGGTTATCGTTTATGGGTGACGGATCCTGTCAGGTTCTTTTTGAAACCGACGAGTCGGCAGTCGCCCCAGTAGGAGACGCTTCCGCCCGACGAAGCGGCGGCTTCGAGCGTCTCGGAGCAGGTGATGCGCACCGAAGCGCCCGACGAAGCGCGCGCTTCGGTACGCCGGGTCAGCAGATTGCGGGCCTTGCAGGTGGCTCCCGACATGGCGTTGATTTTGCACTCCTCGGCCACTCCCTTGACATTTATTTCGGCTCCGCTGTGCGCTTCGATCGCGCACCGGCCTACGGCCAGATTGGCCTTGATTTCGGAGCCGCTGGTGGCCGAGAGGGTGCAGCCGTCGCCCTCGCAGGCGATCTCGGCATGTGCGCCGCTGGTTGTGCGGACGTTGAGCGTCGGGGTGTTTACGACGGTTCGGCAGGTGACCCGACCGCCGCTGGTGGCCGTCAGGCTTTGCAGTACCTCAGGTTTGGGTACGCTGATGCGGACGTCGCAGTCGCGGATGTTGTCGATTTCGGGATCGATCGTCAGCAGCAGGACGCCCTGTTTGTCGATCGTCGTGACGACATAGCCGATGATCTTTTCGTCGGCTTCGACGACGAGTTTTTCCGAATCGCTTTCGACGATCGTCGCCGCGACGCCGCGGGCGACTTTCAGCCCCGTGTAGCGCCCTGCCTCGCGCGTTTCGGTGCGCATGACACCCGATCCCTTGATCGTGCGGGCGCGTGCGGCGGTCTGCGCCGGTACGAGACCGAGCAGGATGAAAAGTGTAGAAAATAGAAAGATGCGTTTCATATGCGGTTAACGTTTGAGTGCGGAGTATTTCCCGACCGTGGTGTCCCACTGTTCCGATTTCAGTCCCGTAGCGTCGATGCGGGAGGTTCCTCCGGCGACGATGCGGCAGGCGCGGGTCGTTCCGGCGAGCGTCATGCCGGCGCCTCCGCTGCTCTCGGCATGGAGCGAGGTCGCGTCGAGCGACACCTGCGTGGCGGAAGTACCGCTGCTCTCGATCCGGCACTCCGTGCATTTGACACGGGTCGTGATGCGGGCGGCGCCGCTGCTTTCGATCGAAGCGTCGTCGCAAAGGAGTTCTCCGTTGCAGACGAGGCGGCTCGTGCCGGAGGCTCGGAGTTCGATGGTGCGACCTGTCGCCGTGCTTTTCAGTTCGATTTCGGAACCACCGGTGGCTGAGATGCGTTCGAGGGTCCCCGTCATCGCTTCGACGGCGATGTGCGCGGTGCCGTTGGTCTCGATCGTGGCGTCGACGCCTGCCGGTTGTCCTTTCAGTTCGATCACGGAACCACCGGTGGCCGAGATGCGTTCGAGGGTGCCCGTCATCGCCTCGACGGCGATGTGCGCGGTGCCGCTGGTTTCGATCGCGGCGTCATTGGTTTGCAGCGGGTGTTCGGCCGTGATTTTGGCGGCTCCGCCGGCTTTTAATCCGGTAATTCCGGTCAGCGGTGTTTCGAGCGAAAATGCAGCGATGCCTTTGGCGTTGAGTCGTGTGATGCCGGCGGCCGGAACGTAGACGGTCAATTCGGCGTTTTGCACCGTGACGTCTGCCTGTCCTTTGCTGAGTGTGCCGTCGGCGACCGAGTTCTGCACGTGGACGAGGAGGTTGTCGTCGGTCTTGACGGTCACGCGGCCTGCGGGGTAGTCGCCGACGAGGACGTGGGCGATGCTGCCCGCTTCGACGGCGTGGAACGATCCGACGTCGCGGGTCTCGGTGACGATTCTGCCGCTGCCTTTGAGGGTTTTGTTGCGTGCAGCGGTGGCCGGAAGGGCGATTGCACAGGCGGCTGCCGCGGCGAGGAGAAGGAGTGCCTTTTTCATGGTGTAATAGGTTTGTGTCGGTTTCGGATGCTTCGCGTGTGATTTCGGAGCGATTCGACGCCTCCGGTAGTCATGTCCCGTCGCCCGCCGTCGGAGACGGCACCCTCCGTCGTGCGGAGTGCGGCGACTGCGTGAAGCCGGAGTGTCTTTCTTTCGTTCGGAGATCGGTTTATCGGTTTTCGGCCGGTTTGCCGCCGTGACGGATCACGTCGATCTGCTGTACCATCTCGATCCACGCTTGATCGAGCGTGCGGAGTGCTTCGCGGCCTTTCTCGGTCAGCGTGTAATATTTGCGGGGAGGCCCCTGAGGAGATTCTTCCCAGCGGTAGGTAAGCAGACCTGCGTTTTTCTGGCGGGTGAGGATCGGATAGAGCGTGCCTTCGACCACGATCATCTCGGCCGCTTTCAGCTCGGCGATGATCCGCGGGGCGTAGGAGTCGCCGCGCGAGAGGATCGCGAGGATGCAGTATTCGAGAATGCCTTTCCGCATCTGGGCTTTTACGTTATCTTCTGCCATGGCGTTATCGTTTTGGGATTATTTACGGGTGTTGATGCTTTGCGGCTCTTCGGGAACGATCAGCCAGAGAATGATGTAGATCCAGATCGAGAGGCCCCCGAAGAGGATCAGGAAGAGTGTCAGCAGCCGGATCACCAGCGGATCGACGCGGAGGTAGTCGGCCAGTCCGCCGCAGATGCCGGCAATGGCGCGGTCGCTGCGCGAACGGTAGAGTTTGCGCGGAGCGGGCTCCGGCTCTCCGATCTGCTCCCCCGTGCAGCCGCCCGTGCGGTCGGAGGGGCATTCGCCGAAGTCGTCGGGCTGCCCGAGTTGTTCCATGGCGTACTGTACCGACGCGAGCGACACGACCATCATCGGCGACGAAAGCCGTTCACGGAAAATGTCGGCGATACGCGCTTCGACATCCTCCATCGTGTTGTTGTCCTCCTGCGGCAGTCGCCGGCGGATGTCGTCCAGATAGCGGCGAAGCACGGCGTAGGCGTCGTCGTCGAGCGTGAAGGCCTGCGAGGCGATGTTGACGTTTACAGTCTCTTTCATAACGGTACTGTTTTGAGGGGGTATCTAAAAAACTTTAATTACTCTGTCGTTGCAAATATAATACGATTATTTATACTTTGCAATACAAAGTACTGAATTTTTATTGAAATATCGATTTTTTCCGCTTACCTCCCCGCTTGCGATGCGCAGCGACGAACCGCCGGCGACCGGAACGGTACAGTACAGTATTAGGTCTCGGGGGGGGATACGTTCCCTCCGCACGGTGTGCGGGTTTCCTGCCGGCAGCGTCGGTCGGGAATCGGATTCGGAGGTACGATTGCGGATAGGTATGCGATTTTTCCGGTGGAGGGCGCCGCCTTTTCCGGCCGCAACCGGCGGGACTATCGTCCGGCCTTACGGACGAGATGGCGGATAATCGGTATTGCCGGATACGTGACCGGATCGGCGTCGATCCGTTGTCCGAGTGGGGCGGCCGCAGCGGCCGGAACGCAAAAGCCCCGGAACGTGCCGCACGGACGTTTCGGGGCTTGCACCGGAGGAGCGGATCACTGTTCCACGCGGTAGAGGAAGCGGGTCAGGATGCGGTCGTTTTCTTTGGTTTCTTCGGGAATCTCCCCATAAGGGGCGATATTGATATGGATGAAATACTTTTTTTTCAACATTTCGTTATATTCGTCGTCGGCGTTCGCCCGCTCCCGTTCGGCCGTGGTGGCCGGACGGTAACCCATCAGCAGCCGCTCCACGTTCCAGCGGTTGTGTTCCACACGGGCCGCCGTCTCCACCTCCTGCCCGTCCAGCGGATGCGGACGGCAGGGATCGATACCCAGCGAGCGGAGTTTGGCGGGGATGGCGTTGGCGGCGTAGATGTTCGACCATTGGAACGCCAGCGATTGATCGTTCCAGTATTGGTCGATCTTATCGTCTGGCCAATCGGCAATTTCGAATCCGGCTGCGAAAGTTTTGAAGTCGAACTTTTCATTGAGTTCGTCCGCTGCTTTTTTCGCAGCTTTTTTTGCATCGGTGAAATGGTTGTAGACGTAGTTGATGCGTTTGGCCTTGCGGATGCGCTGTTTGAGTGTGGCGTCGTAGCTTTCGCACATCATGCCGAACGGATATACGCTTCGGTAACGGGACGAACGGCGGGCGATTTCGAGAATGGTGGCCGTCTCCTTCTGATAGACGAAGATCGGAACTTGCCGGTCGTAGAGCGGTTGCGGCAGGTAGAGTGCGGCGGCGACGTTCTCCGGTGCGGAGTTGCCGCAGATCGCCAGCGTGGGGAGCGCCTTTTCGTCGGC
>ENA-ORLW01004006-ORLW01004006.1-human-gut-metagenome-genome-assembly--contig:-NODE-4006-length-10354-cov-2.431838_pt1 | contig 10354 bp, 8 predicted proteins | sample MGYA00243017_ERZ508829 | MGnify/ENA primary metagenome ERZ508829 (study PRJEB26277, sample SAMN04329776) | human gut metagenome | biome: human-associated habitat | host: Homo sapiens | place: USA... | reverse complement strand
ACAAAATGCCTAGATATTGCCACAATGAAAATGTTACTACTTTATTCAAATTAAAGTCATATTGTGCAATTGTTGTTTGTATACCATCAAATCCAAAAGTAATTCCACCCACTAGAAGTTGCATAAGCATAATAATAAAAATGGTTAATATTAAAACAAGTATGGATGTAATTAATTTTGCACATAGAATTTTATTTCTACTATATGGTCTCACAAGTAACAATTTTACGGTTCCTTTATTAAACTCTTCGCTAACAATTGTACCAGCAATCATAACAATCATAATGATAATAAAGAGTTCATCGTTAGCAAAAACATTTATCATTCCAGATTGAAAAGCACTTTGTTTGTCTGTTGTTTTATCACTTTCAATATGATATTGTGCTAAATTAGAAACTTTTAAAACTTGTTGATATTCTTGTTTTTCTTCATAACTTAAATTTTCTTCTTTTTCATAGGAATTACATTGTCCTTTATTATAATAATATTGATCTAAGTAAGTATTCATTTGATCATAGCCATAGGGTATCTCTCTTTCTAGTCGCCAGTTTAGGATTTGCTTTCTTAATTCTAAATCTTGAATTTGTTCTTGTATATTCGTAATTTTCATACGATCTAATGTCGCATTTCTTAGTTGTGTTTGTTCATTTATTTCTTCTTCAATATCTTTTAATTCTTCTGCAACAAAATAACGCCAATCATTATAATCTAACTTTGTTATAAAATCTTGATATATCTCTTCCACTTCTTGTTTTAATGGTTCATTTTTCTCAGCTCCATATGTGTACAAATTAATATTTCTTAGGTAATTGCAAGCATTCTGTTCAATAACAGAAGCTTGCCAAGAATCCTTACCATATTTATCTAATAAATCAAATGTATCTGCCATTGCTTTCGTCTCTATGTCTTCTGGTTTACTAGGGTTTAACTCTTTTAATCTTTCTCTTGTATAATTTATATATTCTTGTGAATAGCCAGAAGCATATTGGTTGGTATTTCCATGTGTAGCTGTCATATAATTAAAGAAAATAATAAAGGCAATTGTTACAAATAATAAGATATAAATATTTTTCTTTCTAAAAATTTTTGTTAATTCATTTTTTATTAATTTAATCAATGATATTACCCCCTGTCTTTTTTAAGAAAGCATCTTCTAAGGAGATTTCTTTTTCTCTTATACTATATATTTTGACCTGATTATTTACTAATTTTTCAATCATTTCTGGAATACTCTCTTTATCTTGTAATTCTATAGAAAAATGATTTTCATCTATTATCTTCACTTCAGGAAGAATTTGTTTCAAGATAGAGGTATCTTTTACTTCTCCTATATAAATATGTTGTAGATTTTCTTTTTTTACTTCATGAATGTCACTTGTTTCTACAACAACACCATTTTTTATAATACAAATCTTATTACAAAAACTCTCTAATTCTGCTAAATTATGGCTGGAAATAAAAATTGCCATATGCTCTTCTTTTGCCAACTTCTTTAGTAGCTCTCTTATCTCTTTCATACCTTCTGGGTCTAATCCATTTGTTGGTTCATCCAGAATTAATAGGTTTGGTTTATGAAGAATTGCTTGAGCAATACCTAACCTTTGTCTCATACCTAGTGAATATTTAGAAACTTTGTCATGAATTCTATTTTCTAGACCAACTTGTTTTATCACCTCTGTAATTCTATCTTCTTTGACAGATGGATATAAATTGGCAATTAATTTTAAATTTTGATAACCAGATAAATACATGTATAAGTCTGGGTTTTCTACAATAGTACCTACTTTCTCTATTGCCTTTGTAAAGTTTTTCTGGATATCATAGCCATTAATTTCTACCTTTCCACTAGTAATACTTTGTAAACCTAAAATCAATTTAATTGTAGTCGTTTTTCCTGCACCATTAGGTCCAATAAATCCTAAAATATCTCCTTCATAAATTTCTACACATACATCTTTTAATATTTCTTTTTTCCCAAATTGTTTATGCAGATTCTCACATTTTAGTACTAAATTTTCCAATTAGCCTCTCCCCTTTCTATGGCACTATTATATTCTAATATTTCTTAAGATAAAAGTAGGCAAATTATGAATCTTTTATGAAGGCATTAAGAAAAGGAAGAATGTTAAAATTCTCCCTTTAAATCAATCATTTTTTTATTTTTGATATTTTTCTAATAGGTACAAAAAAATACTACATGCTACTTTCCCTAGATATTTTCTATAATATTTTTTGTATCTCTTGCAATTACTAATTCTTCGTTTGTTGGTACAATCCATACCTTTACTTTAGAATCCTTACTTGAAATTTCCTTTTCTTCTCCTCTTATTTGATTTGTTTGCATATCCAATTGGACTCCCATAAATTCTAGATGTTCACAAATACCTTTTCTAATATTAATTTGATTTTCACCAATGCCTGCAGTAAAGCAGATAACATCCACACCATTCATAGATACAGCATATTTTGCAATATATTGAGCTACATTATAGCAAAAAGCTTTTCTTGCCATGTCTGCTCTTTGATTTCCTTCTTCATCTGCTGCTTTTTCTAGATCCCTAAAATCTGGACTGACTCCTGAAAGACCAAGTACACCAGATTGCTTATTTAAAATAGATTCCATTTGATCTGGTGTCAAATTTTCTTTTTTCATTAAATATGTAACAATAGAAGGATCTAAATCTCCAGATCTAGCACACATCATAATACCTGCAAGTGGTGTCATTCCCATAGAAGTATCTACTGATTTCCCATTTTGTACAGCACATAAACTAGCACCTTGTCCTAAATGACATACAATAATCTTTAAATCTTCAATTGGTTTATTTAATAAAGTTGCAATTCTTTGAGAAACATAACGATGAGAAGTACCATGAAATCCATATTTACGTATTTTATATTTTTCGTAATAGGTATATGGAATTGGATATACATATCTTTCTTGTGGAATGGTTTGATGGAAAGCCGTATCAAATACGGCTACCATTGGCTTTCCTGGCATTAATTTTTCACAAGTTTCAATACCTAGTATAGTAGCAGGATTATGTAGCGGTGCAAGTTCTGTTCCTTCTTCTATTAATTTTTTTACTTCTTCTGTAATTAGTACAGAATGATCAAATTTATCTAATCCTTGTGGGACTCTATGACCAATCGCATCGATTTCTTCTAAAGAAGAAATAACACCATAATCTTTATGTAGTAATTGCTCTAACATAAATGCAAAAGCTTCTTGATGACTTTTTACTGGATTTTCTAATACATATTTTTCATTTCCTACTTTATGTGTTAAAAAGCTATTTCCTTGTCCTATTCTTTCATAATACCCTTTAGCAATTACTTCTTCATTTTCCATATCTAATAGCTGATATTTCAAAGAAGAACTTCCACAATTGATAACCAATATTTTCATAAAAACCTCCTAATTTTATCTACAGAGTAGCCAGCATAAAATTTATAAGTATTATGCTGGCTAAAAACTCTTTTTGTATTTTTTATTTTTGAACTAGAGCTAATGTATCTCTAGCAATCATTAATTCTTCTTCTGTTGGTACAATCCATACTTTTACTTTAGAATCTTTATTTGAAATTTCTCTTTCTACTGCTTTTACTTGGTTTGCTTCTTCATCTAAAGTTACTCCCATAAAGCTTAAGTAGTCACATATCATCTTTCTCTCATCTGGTCCTCTTTCTCCAACACCACCTGCAAAAGTAATAACATCTACACCATTCATAGATACAGCATATTTTGCAATATATTGGGCAATTATATAACAATATGTTTTCATAGCCATTTCTGATCTATGGCTATTTTCATCTTGTTTTTCCATAGATTCTAATAAATCTCTATTATCTGCAGATACTCCAGAAATTCCTAATATACCAGAGTCTTTATTTAGTATTTTTTCCATTTGATCAGGCGTCAAATTTTCTATCTTCATCAAATATGTGACAATGGAAGGATCTAAATCTCCAGATCTTGTTCCCATAGCAATACCCGCTAAAGGTGTAAATCCCATAGAAGTATCTACAGACTTTCCGTCTTGCACAGCACATAAACTTGCTCCTTGTCCTAAGTGACAATTAATGATTTTTAGATCTTCTACAGGTTTTCCCATTAATTCAGCAATTCTTCTAGATACATATCTATGAGAAGTACCATGAAAACCATATTTACGTATTTTATATTTTTCATAATAAGTATATGGAATTGGATAAATATATCTTTCTTGTGGAATGGTTTGATGGAAAGCCGTATCAAACACAGCTACCATTGGCTTACCTGGCATTACTTTTTCACAAGCTTCGATTCCTGTTAATGCTGCAGGATTATGTAATGGTGCAAGTTCAATACAATCACGTATAGCATCTTTTACTTCTTTTGTAATAATAACAGATTGATTGAATTTCTCTCCTCCATGAACCACTCTATGACCAATTGCTGTAATCTCATCTAAAGATTCAATAACTCCATGTTCTTTATTTGTAAATTGTTCCATTACAAACTTTATAGCTTCTTCATGATTTTTAACTTCTTTTTCATATTTATATTTATTTTCACCTACTTTATGTGTTAAAAAAGATCCTTCTAATCCAATTCTTTCGTAGTTTCCCTTTGCGATTACTTCTTCATTTTTCATATCTAGCAATTGATATTTTAAAGAAGAACTACCACTGTTTAATACTAATATTTTCATATTTCCTCCTAATTTTTCTTTTTACTATATATACTTTTTTATAACTTTAATTATTTTTGATCTTGTGCTTGAACAGCTGTTATAGCAATAACACCTGCTACATCTTCTGCACTGCAACCTCTTGATAAGTCATTAACAGGTCTTGCAATGCCTTGACAAAGTGGTCCATAGGCCTCTGCTTTTGCTAATCTTTGTACTAATTTATATCCAATATTACCAGCATCTAGATCTGGGAATACTAAGGTATTTGCTTTTCCTGCTACTGGGCTTCCTGGTGCTTTAGAAGCTGCAATTTCTGGAATAATTGCTGCATCTAATTGCATTTCTCCATCTGCAATTAAATCAGGCATTTTTTCTTTTAAAATCTTAGTAGCCTCTACTACTTTTTCAGTAAGTGGTGAATGTGCACTTCCATATGTAGAATAAGATAACATAGCTACTCTTGGTTCTGCACCTACGAGTTGTTTAAAACTTTTACTTGATGAAATAGCAATTTCAGATAGACTATCTGCATCAGGATATTCATTTAGTCCACTATCTGCAAATATAAATGTTCCATTTTCTCCATATTCGCAATTAGGAACTACCATTAAAAAGAATGCAGATACTAATTTAGTGTCAGGCGCCGTTTTTAGAATTTGAAGCGCTGGACGTAAAGTATCTGAAGTAGAATGACAAGCGCCAGATACCAAACCATCTGCATCTCCTTCTTTTACCATCATCATCCCAAAATATACATAGTTTTTCATCATTTCCTTTGCTTTATCTAAAGTCATTCCCTTAGTTTTTCTTAGTTCATAAAAAGCATTTGCATAAACACTAAATTTATCAGAATGTTCTGGATCCACAATTTTTGCCTGTTCAAGATTTAATCCATTTGCATCTGCTAATTTTAAAATTTCATCTTTATTTCCTACTAAAATGATATCACTATATCCTTCTTCTAATACAATAGAAGCAGCTTTAAGTACTCGAATATCATCTGTTTCTGGTAATACAATTGTTTTAATATCTTGTTTTGCTCTTTGCTTAATATTGTCTATAAAAGACATGTTTATTTCCTCCTTTATTACTTTTATTGACTCTATTATTATATATACAAATCCTCAAAAGTACAAGAGTTTTCTGGCAAAAACATAGAAAAGTTGGTCCTAGATAATGTTATTCCTATAAACTTGAGAGAAATAAGCATAAACATAAAAATTTTACTAAAGTAATTAGATTGACTTATAAATTTTCTATCATTTCAATTGTTAAGTCTTCTATCTTTTCTATTTTTAATATATTCAAATGGGAATCCGTTTGCTTTCCATTATTGACAAGGACTGCTTTTAATCCCACATTTAATGCTCCTTCAATGTCTAAATCCACATTGTCTCCTACCATCACACATTCTTTTGGAAAATTGGAACCACACGCATCAATATACGCCTGTGAATTTGGTTTAATTATCTTTTCTCCATGAAATTCAGAAAATAGATGTCCAATATTCATATTATTCAAACGATTTTTTTGAGATTGACTAAAATAATTTGATAAAATTACCAATTCATATTTTTCACTTAATTCTTTCACTGTTTCTTCTATCCCTTTAAATTCTTTTGGTACTATATATTTTAGTTCTTCAAAAAATATATTTATAAATTCTTCCTTTAATTTAATTTCTAATATTTGACTAAAGTGTTTTAAATAATCATGTCTATTATATGAATTATAATTTTTTTCATATGTCGATATTCCAAATAAAAATTTATTTAAATTATCTTTTGAAAATATATTTAATTTCTTTAGCGTCTTTGAAATAGCTGGTTCAAAATGCACATTACAAGTTAAAGTTCCGTCAACATCAAAAATTATCCTTTTTATCATAATCTTAACCTCTTAGCCTTTCTCTCTCTACTAGTTTATTTTTCATCACATAATCTTCTTTTTTCTCTATAATCCATTTTATAATACTACTTAATGTTAACTTTAAGTCAAGATATTTTTCTTCTTTTATAATATATAAACTTTTTATTTTATAATTAGTAACATTTTCATTTTCTTTTAATACTCTATAAAAGGAGGTATAAACATGAATGATTCAAACCCTATTTTATATACAATTCAACCTGGTGATACATTATACAATTTAGCTATCCAATACCATACATCTGTTCAAGAACTAATTCATACCAACTTAGCATTAGACCCTTATAATTTACGTGTTGGACAGCAAATCTATATTTATCCTGACGCTTCTAATTCTTCTACAGATTATTGGATCAGTATCTACCAGGTTAACTTGTTAAAAGATATGAATTTAGTATGGGAACAACATATTATGTGGACGCGAATGCTTCTAATCAGCATTGCAGAAAATCTAAAAGATCTAGAAGCAACCCAATCTCGTTTGCTTCAAAATCCTGAAGATATCGCTAATATTTTTAGGATATACTATGGAAATGCTACCGCCAATATTCTTCAAAAACTATTAACGGAGCATTTAGTAATTGGAAAAAACCTAATTGTTGCTTTAAAAGATGGTAATCAAACATTGGCAAAAGAGTTAGAAGATAATTGGTACAAAAATGCAGATGATATGGCAGACGTCTTTAGTCGTATTAATCCTTTCTATCCTAAAGATCAAATAACCCATATGCTATATGATCATTTACGATTAACTACACAAGAAGTTATGTCACGTTTAAAAAATGATTATAATGCTGATATCAAAGCATATGATATGGTTCAAAAAGAAATTTTGCATATGTCTCAATTCTTTGTAGATGGAATTGTAAGGCAATTTCCCAACCTATTTTAACTTTTAAAAAAGTTAAAATTATTTTTAAGCAAAACAGAAAGAAGAGAAATTCGTCATTTTCTCTTCTTCTTTGTTTCTATTCTTAATCAACTAAGATAATTTTATTTTCTTTTAAGCTTCTCTGAACATCAATCACTCTTTGATTAGAAGATCCTCTCCATTTAAGTGTAGGATTTCTTAATTCATCTTGATATTGACCATCTACTAAAACATCTATATAGTTTAGCACTTCTTTATCTTTTAGATCTTTATCAAATAGAAAACCAGACCAAACCCATAAATTTTTGTTTGAAAATTTTTCTTTAAATGCTTTTGCTAGTTTAGTAGTTCCTTCCATATTTATAGGATGCAATGGCTCTCCTCCTAAAATAGATAATCCCTTTACATTCTCATTTTCGCATAATTCTAATACTCTATTAATGGTTTCATCATTAAACTCTTTTCCACCATTAAAGTCATGTGTTTCTGGATTAAAGCATTCTTTACAATGAAAAGTACAACCTTGCATGAAAATAGATACTCTTACGCCTGGTCCATCTGCAATATCCATTTTTCTAATTTTATTGTATCTCATTTTCTCCACCTCTTATTCATCATCTTTATTGTCTATATGAAGCACTCTCTCCTTAATTTCCTGTGTTCTTCCCTTATTCCAAAAATTACTTCCAATATATCCACATGTTCTTCTAGCTACATTTAAAGTATTATGGTCCCTATTACCGCAATTTGGACAATACCATTCTAAGTTATCATCAATTAGGATTTCTCCATCAAAACCACATTTTTGACAATAATCTGATTTTGTATTTAATTCTGCATACATAATATTATCATAGATAAATTTTATAATTTGTAAAACAGACTCTATATTATTCTGTAAATTTGGTGTTTCTACATAAGAAATAGCACCACCTGGACTTAGTTGTTGAAATTCGCTTTCTAATTTTAATTTTGAAAAAGCATCTATCTCTTCAAAGACTGGTACATGATAAGAATTCGTTATGTAATTTCTATCTGTAATGTCTTCTATTACACCAAATCTATCTTTTAGACATTTTGCAAATTTGTAAGTAGTAGATTCAATTGGTGTTCCATAAACACTATAATCTATATCTTCTTTCTCTTTCCACTCTTTACATTTATCATTTAATTTTTGCATAACCTTTAAACCAAATTCTTTACCATCTCCATTATCCGTATGGCTATGTCCTGTCATATATTTTACGCACTCATAAAGTCCAGCATATCCAAGAGAAATTGTAGAATAACCACCATGTAATAAGTCATGGATACTTGCCCCTTTTGGTAGTCTTGCTAGTGCTCCATATTGCCATAATATCGGTGCTACATCGCTCGTTGCTTTACTTAGTCTTTGATGTCTTATTTGTAAAGCTCTATGACATAATTCTAATCTTTCATCATAAATTTTCCAGAATTTTTCTATATCTTTGCAAGATGACAAAGCAACATCTACTAAATTAATTGTTACAACCCCTTGATTAAATCTACCATAGTATTTAGGTTTATTCGTTTGCGGATCTACATATGGTGTTAAGAATGAACGACATCCCATACAAGGATAACAATTTCCATTACCATTTTTATCTATTTTTAGTTCTAACATTTTCTTTTCAGAAATATAATCTGGAACCATTCTCTTTGCTGTACATTTAGCAGCTAATTCTGTTAGATAATAATACTTAGAATCTTCTTTAATATTATCCTCTTCAAGAACATAGATAATTTTAGGAAATGCTGGTGTAATCCATACTCCTTGCTCATTTCTAATACCTTGAGTTCTTTGAATTAATGTCTCTTCAATAATCAAAGCTAAATCTTCACGTTCACGCTCATTTTTAGCTTCATTTAAATATAAAAATTCTGTAATAAATGGAGCTTGTCCATTTGTAGTCATTAATGTTACAACCTGATATTGAATAGTTTGAATACCCTTTGTAATTTCTTTTCTTAGACGATTTTCAACAATTTCATTTAGTTTAGAATTGTTTTCATTTATACCAAGCTCTTTAAACTCATTTATAACCTCTTTTTTTATTTTTTGACGAGAAATATCAACAAAAGGAGCTAAATGGGCAAGAGATATTGACTGGCCACCATATTGGCTAGATGCTACTTGAGCAATTATCTGGGTTGCAATATTACAAGCCGTTGAAAAAGAATGAGGCTTTTCAATCATTGTACCAGATATAACTGTACCATTTTGTAACATATCCTCTAGAGTAACTAAATCACAGTTATGCATATGCTGTGCATAATAGGCACTGTCAGGAAAGTGAATTATAGCCTCTGCAGGAGCGTGTATTACATCCTCAGGTAGTAAAAAACGCTTTGTAATATCCTTAGAAACCTCACCTGCCATATAGTCTCTTTGAACGCTATTTACAGTTGGATTTTTATTTGAATTTTCTTGCTTAACCTCTTCATTTTCCCCCTCAATTAAGGTAAGAATATGATCATCTGTTGTATTAGACTTACGAATAAGTTCATGCTTATAGCGATAGGTAATATATGATTTAGCAACCTTATAGGCACCCTCACGCATGATTTCTTCTTCAACATAATCCTGAATTTCTTCAACACTAACGGCACGTCCTAAATAATTACACTTAGCCATTACATTTTCAACTATTTTATTAATTTTACCTTCCGAAAGCTTTTCATCCATATCCTCTATGGATTCATTAGCTTTTAAAATAGCTTGATAAATTTTGTTCTCATTGAAGGAAACCTCTTTACCACTTCTTTTAATAACATTCATAATTCATACCTCCTCAATTAATTATATTACTTGAATTAACTATTGGTAGTATAGTATAATTAGTCGAAAGGAGACGTT
>ENA-ORLW01004004-ORLW01004004.1-human-gut-metagenome-genome-assembly--contig:-NODE-4004-length-10359-cov-2.234098_pt1 | contig 10359 bp, 5 predicted proteins | sample MGYA00243017_ERZ508829 | MGnify/ENA primary metagenome ERZ508829 (study PRJEB26277, sample SAMN04329776) | human gut metagenome | biome: human-associated habitat | host: Homo sapiens | place: USA... | reverse complement strand
TCCCGGACCGGGTCGCTGTCGTGTTCGTACGGGTCCCATTCACAGGCCCACTGGCCGAGTGCGAAAAGGGTCAGCAGCGACAGGTTGCATGCAAATTTTATCTTTTTCATAACTGTTTTTTTCGTGGTTGCTGATACGGTCCGGAATCTGCCGGACACATTCTTGTCTGATCCGCCCGGAGGCGGGGACGAAGGTTTTTAGCCTTCGTAACCTTCATATCCGGGATTCTGCGGGAAATTGCCGACATTCGCGTCGCGGATAGCCTGCGGAATGGGCCACAGCACGTGGAAATCCTGGATGAGGTCGCGCGCCTCGGGGTTGTACTTTCTCACGCGTTCGAGCAGTTTGCCCGTGCGTATCAGCGTGAAGCGGCGGCTCTCTTCGCCGTAGAGTTCGCGGATGCGCTCGTCGAGCAGGAAATCCATCGTCATCTCCTCGTCGGAAACGTCGGACACTTTGGCGCGGCGGCGCACTTCGTTCACGGCATCGGCGGCCTTATCGGGCATGTCCTGACGCAGGTAGGCTTCGGCCAGCAGCAGGTAGGTCTCGGCCAGGCGGAATTTCATGCGGTCCTTGTATGCGCCGGTGAGCTGGAGGTTTTCCTCCTTACCGAAGAAAAATTTCTTCAGCGCCGGGAAGAGCTGGGCCTGCGACCACGATTTGTCGTCGATGGGGCATTTTTGTCCCAGCTTGTTGGGCGTCAGCGGGTTGTTGTAGTACCAGTTGCGCTTGATGTTGTACTCCGAGTTGCGGATGTCGCCGTCTTCGAAGATGCCTTTTTCCTGAATATCGGGGAACCCCTCCTTTTCTCCGGCTGTCGTGGCGTTGGTCCCCTTGACGCCGATCCACCACTTCAGCGGATAGATCTGCGCCAGGCCGCGGCCGCCGAGCGAGTCGGCCAGTGCGAATCCGTCGATGGCGTGGTACTGGGGATTCCAGGCGCGGCGGGTCCAGTCGTCGGAATTCGTGCCGCCGCCGACCGTGTTGTACTGAAACTGCATGACCCAGATACCCTCGGTGTTGCCGGCCGAACGGTTCTGATTGTTTTCGACGAACATGTCGCTGAAATAGTCGCCGGGATCGTTCTTGGCGTTGCCGAAGCGGCTTTTCATCAGACTGTAATACGGGCAGTCGATCACGTCCTGGGCATTCTCCTCGGCCAGCTTATAGTCGCCTTCGGCGCCGCGCAGCAGGTACATTTCCCTCAGCAGGTTGGTCGGTGGGAAAGTCCCAGTAGGCGTTCTTTTCGGAATAGATCAGCAGTTCGTTGGCCGAAGCGATCAGGTTGTAGGCCCAGTTCCAGTACGAGCCGACGAAAAGCGTCGACGGGTTGAGCGTCATTTCGGCGAACGGAACCAGCGAACCGTCGCGGACGGTTCCCATGCGGCAGAGGTCGGTCGAAATCTGGAGCACCTCGTAGGCGCAGGCGCCGTTGTGCATGAAAGCGCCGTTTTCACCCCAGGTGTTGTATTCCGAGCGGGCGATGGCGTAGAGCCCCGTGGCTCCCACCTCGAAGCCCAGTGAACTGGTGTAAGTGTTGTCGGGGGCCAGCGAACTTTTCAGATCCTCTTCCAGGAAGGAGGTGCAGCCCGCAGCTATCGAGAGGATCGAACTCGCGATGCCGATCTTGATATAATTCATCGTTTTCATAGTCAGGTCTTGATTAGAAGGTTAAGGTTAATCCCAGTACGTAGGAACGGGCGGTCGGGAACGATGCGAACCAGGTGTTGTCGTAGTTCAGCATCTGGCGCATGTTGGAGAAGGCGCAGACGTTGTTCACGCTGAAATTCACGTCGATGGCGCTCAAGCCGATCCGGCGGACGAATTTCTGATTGACACGGTAGCCCAGCGTGATGTTGCGCAGCTGCACGTAGTTGAGCTTCTTGTAGTAGCCGTGGCTGAAGGAGGCCTGGTAACCCGGCGAAACGACCTCTGCGTCGGGGGTCTCCGGCGTCCAGTATTTCACGCCGTGGATGTAGTTGCCCGAACCGAACGTATACGAGGAGATGTTGGCCACGTTGTCCGTCATCCACTTGCCGAAGACGCCGTTGAACAGGAACGAGAAATAGAAGTCCTTGTAGGAGAAACGGTTGCCCATCGACATCGTGAAGCTCGGCTGTTTGCTGCCGATCACCTTGCGGTCTTTGGAGTCGATGACGCCGTTGCCGTCGACATCCTCCAGTTTGGCGGCTCCGGGCGTGGCTCCGGTCTGGTGGGCCACCTCCTTGCCGTCCTTGTCGATGAACGTGAACTCGTCGCCTTCCTGCCAGATGCCGATCATGTTCCAGTCGTAGTAGACCGACAGCGGCTGGCCGATGAACCACTTGTTGTTGATGTCGTCTCTGCCGTCGCCGCGCAGCGCGACGATCTTGTCGCGGTTGAGCGAGAAGGTGAAGTCGGTCTCCCACCTGAAATCCTTCTTGCGGATATTCTGCGAATGGAGCGTCAGTTCGATACCCTTGTTGCGGGTCTGGCCGACGTTGTAGAGAATCTTGCTGTAACCGTTCATAATGGGAACGGTACGCGACATCAGCAGGTCGTGCGTGTTGGAGAGGTACATGTCGATCGTACCGCCCAGACGGCCGTTGAAGAACTGGAAGTCGATACCGAGGTTGGCCGTATAGGTGGTCTCCCAACGCAGGTCGGGATTGCCGATACCGTCGCTCGGCAGGTAGGCCGAGTTGGCGGCGTCGCTGTTGTCGCCCCAAATATATTTGACACCATTGGTCGAGTAGAGACGGTCGAGCGACTGATAACGTGAAATGGCGTTGTTTCCGTTGGCGCCGTATGAGAGGCGGATCTTCAGCATGTCGATCCAAGAGGCGTTGTCCTTGATGAAGCTCTCCTCGCCGAGATGCCAGGCAACGGCAGCCGAGGGGAAGAAAGCCCATTTGTGGTTTTCAGCGAAGGCCGAGAACGAGTCGGCGCGTCCGGTGAGTGTCAGAAGGTATTTGCTGTTGAAGCCGTAATTCACACGGAACATGCCCGAAACGAAGTTCTCTTTCCAGAAAGACGAACTGATGGCGATCTTGTTCTCGGCGCCGTCCATCCGGTAGAAGCTCGAGTCGTCGTTTACGAAGCCTTCGCCGCTTTGCGAAGCGGCTGTATACTGGGCCTCCTGCATGGAGAAGAGACCTGTGAAGTCGATGTGATGTTTGCCGAAATTCCGGTCGAATTTAAGCACGTTCTCCCACGTCCAGTCCGTCGTGTGGTTGTTGGCCAGCTCGGCGCGGCCGTCGACTTTCTTACCCGTTACGGTGTTGCGGCCGTAGTAGGTTCCGTTCATCTGGCTGCGGTAGTTGTAGCCGAACTGCGACCGGAAAGAGAGCCCTTTGACCGGAAGTTTGAGATCGAGGAACCCGTTGGCCATGAAGTTGCGGCCCGTGCGTTTCTGGTCGGCGTTGACGTCCTTCATCGGGTTGGGCAGGTTCGAGTAGTCCATCGGCTCCTCGTAGTAGGCGCCGGTCTCGTCCTTGTAGATGCCGTAGGGGCTTTGCTTGATGGCATGTTCGAGGTTCGGCGTCGCACCGCCGGTCTCACGGTTCACGAACTGCGTGGTGAGACCTACGGACAGCCAGTCGTTCATTTTCTGGTTGATGCTGGCATAGACGTTCGTGCGCTGGTAATTCGAATTGTAAACCACGCCGGGGTTGTCCAGGTAGGAAACCGAGGCCATATAGGTGGTCTTCTCGTTGCCGCCCTGGAAGCTCAGCTGGTGGTCCATCGTGAAGACCGTGCGGAAGACATAGTCCTGCCAGTCGTTGGTGATGCCCTTGGCGTAGTTTACCTTCTCGCTGGCGCTGATAATCGAACCTACCAGCGGATCGAGCTGCTCGCCGCTGTAATTGTTCTTGAGCCGGCCCATGTCCTGCTTGAGGCGGATGAACTCGTTGGGACCCATGGTTTCGATGCGCTGCATCGGCTCGGCGATGGCGAGCTTCGTTTTGTAGGTGACATGGAATTCGCCCTGCGAACCCCGCTTGGTCTGGATCAGGATGACGCCGTTCGAGCCGCGCGAACCGTAGATGGCCACGGCCGACGCGTCTTTCAGCACCGACATGTTCTCGATGATGTTCGGGTCGAGGTCGGCCAGTCCGCCCGAGTAGGGAATGCCGTCGAGAATGATCAGCGGGTCGTTGCTGGCCGTCAGTGAGTTCTGGCCGCGGATCAGCAGGGTCTGGTTGCTGCCCGGCGCTTCGTTGCCGGTCGTGATGTTCAGACCGGCGACCTGGCCGACCAGACGGTCCATCAGGTTGTTAGTCGAGACCATTTCCAGCGTCTGTTTGCTGACGACGGCGAGACCTCCCGTGAGGTCTTTCTTTTTCTGCGTACCGTAACCCACGACGACCACTTCGTCGAGGGACTGGGCGTCTTCGGTCATCGTCACGTTTACGACATTCGATGCGCCGAGTTTCACTTCCTGGTCGGTATAGCCCAGACAGGTGAAAAGAAGCGTCGAGGATGCGGGAACTTTGATTTCATAAACACCTTGCGTATTGGATACGGCTCCGTTGTTGCTTTTGCCGTCCTTTATCACGACAACGACTCCCGCCAGCGGGGCGCCGCTTCCGTCGGTGATTTTACCGGTTACTTTGACGTCGTTCTGCTGGGCGAACGACGGTGTTGCAGACAGCAGGAATAAGAGGGAAATTGTCAGGCTGCCTATAAGCTTTTTGTACATGCTCATTATCATAAAAGGTTTCTTTTTGGTTAGTGCTTGTATCTCCGTTATAAAGGGATTGTCTGGAGGGGCGGGAGACACTTCGTCGCCTGGTGTGGTTTTCCGATCATCTTTTCATAGGTTTCAGGTTTTAATTTTTTAAATTTTTTATGTATTTCAAAGGAAAAGCGGACGCCGGGGACTTCGGACCCCGTATTGCAAAGGTCAATAAAACGGGGCGACCGGATGGGCGGCGTTTATTCGGAAATGGTTCCATTTCGTACGGAGGGGTAAAAAAAAGGATCATATCCGGGCGCTGCGGGCGCTGCGCAGACCTGCGAAGAGTCCCGTCCGGACAAAATGAAACCTCCCTGCCGGTCGCGCGGGGCGACGGCGGGAAGGTTTCTGCGGGCAGATGCGGACGCTGCTCCGGCGGATACGAAAGCACGAGATATTCATAGCCGGTTCGGTCGGCTCCTTTCGTGCGGTTTGCGTCAGGATTTCTTCTTAAATTCGGATGGGGTCAGTTCGAAATGCCGTTTGAAACAGATGCTGAAATATTTGGGATTGGCGAATCCCGTCAGGACCGAGATCTCGGAGATGGTCAGGTCCGACTCCCGGAGCAGCTGGGCCGACCGTTTCAGCCGGACGTCCATGATGAACTCCTTGATCGACATGCCCGTGATGTCGTTGATCTTCTGGTAGAGGAGCGTGCGTCCGATCGACATGTCCGACACGAACGAATCCACGTTGTAGTCGCTGTTGTCCATGTTCCGTTCGATGTAGTTCATCGCCTTTTTCAGCAGTTCCTCGTCCATCGACGAAATGGTGATCTTCGACGGTTCGGCGATGTACTTCTTGCTGTAACGCTCCTTGAGTTCCTGCTGGCTGCGGATGAGGTTGGCAACCTGTTTGAGCAGGAAATCCATATCGAAGGGCTTGTCGATGAACACGTTGGCTCCGCATTCCAGTGCCTTGATCTTGTTTTCGGTGTTTTTGCCCAGAGCCGAAAGCATGATCACCGGGATATGGCTGGTCTTGATGTTCGAACGCAGCGAGCGGCATACCTCGAAGCCGTCGGCTTCGGGCATCATCAGGTCGGTGATGACGATCTGGGGGCAGATTCTCTCCGCTTTGGCGATGCCTTCGCTGCCGTTTGCCGCGGTGTATACGTTGTAGTGTTTCGACAGCCGTTGTTCGAGGTAGCTCCGCAGGTTGGGGTCGTCCTCGATGACCACGATGTTGCACGCCTTGCGGTCGTGCCGGTCGTTGGGAGCCATGACGTCGGATTCGGTCAGCAGGTTGTCGATTTCGGAGACCGTGTATTCGTACGATTCGGCGGCGCTGTCGGTCTTTTCGGCGTTGAGCGTGAAGGGCAGGACTACCGTGAACGCGACTTTCGAGTTGCCCGAACGGAGGGTGATGGTTCCGTTGAGGTTGCCGACCAGCTCCTTGACGATGGCCAGTCCCAGGCCGCTGCTGCTCTCGAATTGGGGACGGCGGTCGGAGAGGTGGTTGAACGATTCGAAGATGGCCTCCTTCTTGTCGTCGGGGATTTCCGCCCCGGTGTTGGTGACAGTGAAGGCGATGTATTCGGTGCCGGCGGCCGGCGGAGCGGACTCCGGGCGCTGGTCCTGCCGCGCCGGCTAGATTCTCACGCCGACATAGCCGTTTTCCGAGGCGTACTTGATCGCGTTGGAGAAGAGGTTCGTGAAGATTTTTTCGATTACGTCGTGGTCGAACTTGGTGTAGAAACTTTCATACTGGGAGTTGAAGCCGGTTTCGATCCCCTTCTTGTTGGCGTAGAACTCGAACAGCGAGAAGATGCTGTCGATGAAGCGGATCAGATCGCCCGGCTGGCGGTTCAGGGTGATCTTCTGGCTCTCGATTTCGCGGAACTGAAGCAGTTGGCTGATCATGCGCTGGATGCGCCCCACGTTCTTCTCGATCAGGTGCACGTAGGCATTGCCCGGCGCATTGGCGGGCAGGTGTTCCTTGAGCTGTTTCAGCGGGTCGACGACCAGCGTGAGCGGAGTTTTGAGGTCGTGGGAGATGTTCGTGAAGAAGTTGATCCGGGCCTGGGTCAGCTGCTTCATGTTCTGTTCCTTGATCCGCTCCAGTTCGAGCCGCTGTTCGAAAATCTTCTTGTTGGTGAAATACCGCCAGATGAAGTAGGCCACCGCCGAGAGCAGCGCCGCATAAACGAGGTAGGCCCAGCGGGAGAGGAAGGGCGAGGGGTGCACCCTGAAGCCGAGCGCCGAAACCTCGTCGCCCCACAGGCCGTCGTTGTTGGCCGCCTTGACCTCGAAGACATAGTTTCCGGCGGGCAGGTTGAAGAACTGCACCGCCTTCTGTCCCTGCGGCAGCAGGGACCATCTTTCGGAGTGTCCCAGCAGGCGGTAGGCATACTGGTTCTTCTCGGCGTTCAGGTAGCTGTTCGCCGAGAAGCGGATTTCGAAATTCGACTCCCGGTGCGACAGTTCGATCACGTCGCCCTCGCCTCCGCGGTAGGAGAGCGTGGAAATGGCTTTCTCCAGAGGCGAGTTCTTGGCGCCGGGCACGGCCGGCCGGCTGTTGATAAGCAGGTCCGTAAAATAGACTTTTGGCTTCTGGTCGTTGTATTTGATTTTTCCCGGGGTGAAGAGGATGAAGCCGTCCGTCCCTCCGAACAGCATTTCGCCTTTCGAGGTCTTGTAGCAAGCCCGCACGTAGTAGGCCCCGCAGCGGTTCGGGATGTCGATCTGCGATTTGCGGATCACCCCGTCGGTATGGTCGTAATAGTAAAGCCCGTCGTTGGTGCTGAACCAGACATCTTTCGAGGGGGTGTCTTCGAGGATGCCGAAAACTGTTTTGCCCTCCAGCCCTTCGCCGTTCCGGTCCCTGAAATTGACGTAACTGCCGTTGCGGCGCAGCAGGTTGACCCCGCCGCCGCGGGTTCCGAACCAGATGTCGGAGTCGGAGGTGACGCAGTAGGAGCAGAGGTTGTTGACCGAATAGGGGGCCTCTGCGATGTAATGGCGCTTCAGAATCCGCCGTGTGGCGGGATCGACGACGTATGCGCCGTCGTGCCCGACGAGCCACAGATCGCCCCGCTCGTCGTGGGACAGGGTTTCGATATGGATGGGGACGTCGGTTCCCTGTGCGTCTGTCAGCCGGACCGTCTCCACGCGTCCCGTACTCGCATCCTTGTACATCAGCTCGGCGTCCGGGTCGGTCAGCCAGATGCCCCGGTCGCCCTCCTTGGCGAAGTCATAGACGCTCAAAGGCTGTCCCGAGGCCGGATGGTTCATGTGCAGGTCGGAGAAACGTCCCTGCCGTTCGTCGAAGACCCGCATTCCGCCGTTGAACGCCGAGACCAGCAGCCTGTCGTTTCCGTCGTGCCACAGCTTTTTGATCATGTTCGACGTCAGGCCGCAGCGGCTCTCCTGCGTGTAATAGACGAACCGGCCGTCGCGGCGGTCCCAGCGGTTAATCCAGAGATTGCCCTCCGAATCCTCTTCGAAACAGCTGACGATGGGATGGTTCAGCCCGCCCGGCGTGGCTTTGAAATAGTCCACGCCGTTGTCCGCGAAGGTCATGTAGGCCAGTTTGCCGCCGTATGTGCCGACCCATATCCCGCCGTCGGGATCGGGGAAGATCGACCATACCGAATTGTTGGGCAGGGAGTAGGGATAGTGGAGGTCGGAACGCAGCAGCTGCGTGCTGGCGGTAAGCGGCTCCAGCAGCAGCAGTCCCGATTGCGTCGCTACCCAGATGATGCCCTGCGAATCGAGGTGAAGCTCCTTGGCGCCGGCGGATTTCTCGTATTCGAGCGGCAGTCGGAAATACCGTCCGATCCTGCCGTTGCCGTCGCATTCGTAGAGCCCGTCCATGAGCGTGAGGACATATACCGACCCGTTGCACTCCACCACGTCGCGGATCACGCAGCTGCCGCCGCCGACGGATGCGAGGAGGACGTATTGCCCGGTCTCCCGGTTCAGGCGGTAGAGATCGCCGCCCGACGCGGCGTAAACGTACTCCTTCGTGCACACCAGCGTCAGCGTCCGCCCGGGTGCGGACATCTCCGGAGGCATCGGATAGCGGGTCACGGCGGGCAGCCGTTCGGGGCTGAACGATTCGATGCCGTTGTTGCGGATCAGCCATACCGTCCCGTCGTTGTTCGCTGTGACCGAGCCGATATTGCCCTCCAGAACGAATTCGAACTCCAGCTTCCGGTAGTTGAAGCGCAGCAGCCCTTGGTTAGTCCCTACGTACAGGCCTTTCCGGTTGTCCGTGATCACCTGTCCGTAGGACCAGTAGGAATTCGGCAAGAGGTTCGTGACCAGGTCGGTCATCCGTACGAACGACGTGCCGTTGTACATGAACAGGGCGTCGTAGCCGCTGAACCACATACGCCCGACGCTGTCCTTGGCGATGCTGTGGATGCCTCCGTAATAGGAGGTCTCGGGCATGGTGTGGAAGCGGTAGTCCGGGATGTTCAGGGCATGGAGCGCCGGAGAAATCAGCGTTGCGGCGAAAAACAGCGCCGCAAACGGAATTTTCGTATATGCCTTATGTCGGGTCATCGTTTCTTCTTTAGCACAAAGATAAAAGAAAAAGCGAAAAATAGATGCTTCGAAGCCCGGTTTTTCGGTTCTCCGCCGCCGGACCGGGCGCGCGGCGGGGAAAGCCGGGCTGCACCGCCCGGAGACGAAAAAGACGGCAGGGAAAACTCCCTGCCGTCTTTTTTATTGAATGAAGCGTTCCGGACCGGGGCGTGATTCCGGTGGGCGTTTACCGCCCCTGAAGCCCGCTTCTCAAGCGGGCGGGCGCAGAGCTGGATCGTAAGCCAGAATGGCCCGGCACCGCCCCTGAAACCCGCTTCTTAAGCGGGTTACCAGATGATTACGCGATCCTGTTCGGGCAGGAACATCGGTCCGTCGGCGATCGAGAAGGCGTCGTAGAAATCCTGCAGGTTGCGCAGCGTGGCGTTCACGCGCCATTTGCCCAGCGAATGCACGTCGAGTTTGGTGAGACGGGCGATCTCCTCGTCGCGGATATTCTGGGCCCACAGCGTGGCATAACCCAGATAAAACCGTTGTTCGGGAGTGAATCCGTCGATCGGGGCGGGAGCCTCCCTGCCTGCGAGCGAATTGCGGTAGGCCGTGCGGGCCACGCGCAGGCCGCCCTGGTCGGCGATGTTCTCGCCGAGCGACAATGCGCCGTTGGCGAAGATCGCAGGCTGTCCCTCCTTGGCGGGCAGAACCTCGATCGCGTCGAACTGCTTGACCAGAATGTCCGTCTTGGCCTTGAACGCGGCGTCGTCCTCGTCGGTCCACCAGTTGTTCATGTTGCCGTCCTTGTCGAAGTTGCGGCCCTGATCGTCGAATCCGTGGGTCATCTCGTGGCCGATCACCACGCCGATGGCACCGTAATTCACCGCGTCGTCGGCGTCGGGGTTGTAGAACGGCGGCTGGAGAATGGCGGCCGGGAAGCAGATTTCGTTGGTCGTGGGATTGTAGTAGGCGTTCACCGTCTGGGGCGACATGTGCCACTCGTCCTTGTCCACGGGCTTGCCCAGTTTCGAAATGTTGTCGGACGTATACCAGGCGTTGGCCTCGACGATGTTCTCCCAGTAGCTCTTCGCAGGGTCGATCTTCAGCGTCGTGTAGTCCTTCCACTTGTCGGGATAGCCGATCTTCACGGTGAAGGCCGCGAGT
>ENA-ORLW01003999-ORLW01003999.1-human-gut-metagenome-genome-assembly--contig:-NODE-3999-length-10371-cov-10.103458_pt1 | contig 10371 bp, 3 predicted proteins | sample MGYA00243017_ERZ508829 | MGnify/ENA primary metagenome ERZ508829 (study PRJEB26277, sample SAMN04329776) | human gut metagenome | biome: human-associated habitat | host: Homo sapiens | place: USA... | reverse complement strand
AGCACAACGTAAAGAGTTAAAACACTTTCATTACTATTTGTGCCGCCGGCTGAAGGCGGCGGAATGGAGATTAGTATTCTTTGACTCAGCAGATGTAAAGGTCACCTTATTGGCTTCTGTTACATTTGCACTATTGTAAACATAGGTACCGGTAACTGTAGGCACTTCATCATTTGGATATGCTTTTGCGTTGTCCTTAATCTGCACTGTAGCTGTTGTACATTCAGTCATGCCGTCATAAGTCTTTGTAAAAGTGCTATTTTCGGTGAATTCTAAGTCTTCAGCAGTCAGGGGCTTTGGTAAAATCTCGAATTGCACCGGTGTATCAGCAAATTTTAGTATGTAGTTAGATTTTTTGAAGTTGCCTGTACTATTATCTGCCAATGCTAGCGAGCCAAAATTAATAGCATATTTTCCTGCATCTGTACCTTGTTCCCTTGACAGGTCACCTTCAAAAGCAGGAATCTCATCATTCATAGCACCGGAATAAGTAAATTGCAGACTCGAATCCGGATATTCCTTACCATAAGTTGTACTCTGACTAGCCGTCGGTGTTACGGTAATTGTCGCTTTACTAATGGTAAATGTCGTGCTTCCGTTGACATCATAGTTTCCACCAGCTACATCCGTAATTGTTACGGTAGCAGTGCCAGCATTGATATTACCTACATAGGAAACACTATACTCACTGCCAGGAATCACCTTCTCTCCGTCTTTTACAACTACAGACGGCTTCTTCTCCGTGCCATCATATGTATCTGTTCCATCAACCGTAATGGTCGGATTTGCAACCTCCTTGCTCACAATTTCGTAGGTTACACTGGCTGTTTTATCACCCATCTTAATCGAAGCCTGATAAGTACCGACATCGGTAGGTACTCCATTCAAAGTCTCAAATTCATTTCCGTTCTGTTTCTGATAGGTAACCGTGGGCTTCTCGGGCAGTGTCAAATCGGTAGCATTCTCACTAACTTCTACCGTAGCAGGTTTCTCGCTGCCACTGTAGATAAAATCTTTAGGTTTTGTAACTGTATAAGTTGCAGCAAAATCTGTTCCTAAATTACAGTTTTCCGCATCACATTTAATTGTAATCGTTGCCTCTTCCGCAGAGTACGTCCAGCTGTGCTGATGAATTCCCAGGTACAGATTGCTATTTGCATCTTTGGTGACTACATAATTCTGATCTGGTGCATCGGATGTAAAAATCTTGGAATAATCCAGTTTAGCATTCGTCGCGCTGGTGGCAATCTGAATATTATTATTTGCTGAAGGTTTAGTGACTGTTGAGATGCCTATCTGGGCATCCTGTGTCAGACTGTTATTAATACTGATGACTTGGTTGGAGCGCAGGAAGAGATTTTTCGTTGTATTATTAATGACCTTTGCATCGCCACCAATTGTTATCGGGGGGTTATCCGAACCACCTACTCCGTTTGTATTACCGGTAATGCTACCTCCGAAAAGGGTCACACTAGAAGCGCTATTTTCATACACTCCATAATCGCCTCCGCAGATCGTACCTCCATACAGATCAAACGATGCGCTAGATTGCAAATATACAACGAGCGATTGCATTTCTCCAATATGATTATGATTACCTCTTATTTTTCCTGAATGACTTGTACTGCAATCACAAACCGCAAGCTTGTAGTTTGTGATTTCAAAAACTCTATTATATTGATTTGTAGAAATTTCATATCTATTCAGGCAGATATTCACGTCGCCACTAATACTAATTGAACCCTCGAGCTTAATATCCTGCGCCAGATAATAATTGCCCGCCGGAAGTGTATATACATAATACTCAGTTGGATTTGTTCTCTTTTTCGATTTTGCTGTGGTTGCACCATATTTCAGTTGCTTCGTGTCAGCATCATACGTCAAAGGGATCCACAATGCATTGCCATGTTCTGTGCAATCCGCCTTACCGCAGATGGGATGCTCATGCGACGTACCGTTTGTAAACGCAATGCGGTTGTTCACTAATTTCGGTGTATAGCCAGCGACATCACTTGTAAAATGTTGCCGGTCATCATCCGTCAGCGTGTACTGTGAGCCTTGTGCGACAATCTTATAGCTGCCCTCATCAATTGTTCCGGCGTTCACGCCGATGGATGCAGCGTTAGACAATGCTCCATTGACCTGGATATATGCCTGTTTTTGTGTTCCATTAGTAACCGATTGCAGGTAAACATTGTCTGCAGTCGTACCATCCGTCTTATAATTCCCCGTAATCTGCACATCACCGCTGACAATAAAATTCGATTGCCCTTCTACATATACGCCGCCTCCGTCGGTGGCTGTTTGATTTCCGGTAATTTTACCACCTGTCATAGTGAAAGTATTACCAACTGCAACATATACACCACCACCTTTATAACTGCCAATGGTGTTTGTATTTTTATTGTTGGTGATTTCACCACCGTACATAGTAAATGTCCTTGGGCGATTATTACTATATGCCAAACATACACCCGGATAGTCTCCGGTATTTTCGGTAATAGAGCCGCCATACATTACAAAACTACTTTTATAGCTATAAAAAAGTTCTATGCCGCCCCCTTTATGATTGTTTACATGCGTAATCTTTCCGTATACATTTTTTTGGTCCATGCAATCAGTCAGCGTAAAAGGCCCCTCAGTACTTTTTTCGATTACATTGAGATTGGCATCCATGTTAATGTTAAAACCATTCAGGTCAAGAACCATTCCATCTGCAGGGTTCCATGATTGTGTCAATGTAACATTTTGGGTCAGATAATAGTACCCAGCCGGCATATCCTTTGTCAAAGTAGATGTTGCTTCCCAATACACATCCTTATGCTGAGAAGTGCCATCCGCATTCGTATGAGTACAGGTTTCACCGCAGATGGGATGGGAGTGAAGTGTACCATCTCCAGTATTTGTAAGTATCAGTTTATTGTCCGTGCGCTGAATAGTATAGTTGGTCTGATCAACATCCGAAAAGAAACGGTTTGCATCTGCTTCAGTCAGAGAATATCCTTCCGCACCGGAAGCAACCTTTGAATAGTCACCAATTCCAGGCGTTTTCTCCGTAGTCACACCAATAGATGCTCCCTCTGCCAAGCCGGATTGGATGGTGATTGTCTTACCGGCAGCCAGTTCGACATTGTTTGCAGCATCATTCTTTGTATTCCCGGTAATCTGTACCAAACCGTTTAACTTGAAGTTGCCACCCTTGCTTACATATACACCGCCTCCTTTATCGGTTGCTGTGTTTTTGGTAATACTGCCGCCAGACATAGTAAAGAAAACTGAGCTTCCACCACTTTCATACATGCCGCCTCCCTGGGAAGCACGATTTTGTTCGATGTTACCACCTGTCATGGTAATTGTACCGCCGGCAGAATACACACCACCACCCATCTTGGTTGCTGTGTTATCGGTAATACTGCCGTCGTACATATTGAAATTGTTTCCGACGTTGTTACACATAAACAAACCACCGCCATTAGTAGCACTATTACCCTGTATGGTGCCACCGTACATATTGAAAATGCCACCATAAGCCTCCTCATTAACATTAGGCGGGCAGTCCATGTACACACCGCCACCTCTGGGAATCTCGGTCGAGGTGTTGCTACTGGTTACATGCTCTTTATTACCGGTAATAGAACCCCCATACATATTAAATATGGCTCTGTGAAAACTATTTACATACACGCCGCAACCGGTCTTATCATCTTTGTGTGTGATTTTACCGGTGCCTTTACAATCTGTCAGCGAAAGAGTCATATCCATCGTGCTATTGCCATGATACAAAATTATAGTATCAAAATCACCATCTGCCGTAATGCTATTGCCATTCAGGCAGAGGTTCACAACTTTAGCATTCGTATCCTGGTTAACTTCCTGTCCTATGTAAATGGGACAGGAAAGTGTAAGGTTACTGTCAAGATAATAGTTTCCCGATGGTAACACATAGCACTCTCCACTATATCCGGCAATGTTAGTCTTTTTACCCACTGCATCCTCGTCTATTTTCAGTTCGCCGTTATCCATCCACAGCTTCTTGAAAGTCACCTGCGAATCCGCCTTGTGATCGCCAATATTATGATGTTCCTTGCCGCAAATGCAGTGCGTATGCTCACCTTCCGCCACCATCATCGGTGCATTCATCGCCTCAGAAATAGCATGAAGTCGTGTCATATCCAGTTCTGCGATCTGTTCCTCGGTCAGTGACTCCATAGCCTCGTCGATAGCTTCCAGCTGCTCGCTGACTCTTTCTGCATTTTCTTCCGTCACTGTCTCCGGCAGAGCGTCGATGAGTGCCTGCACCTTCTGCACTGCTGCCTTCTTCTCATCGTCTGCCCCGGTGTCCTGCGTGCCGGCATCACTATCACTGACGCTTTCAGCTGAGGGTTCCACAGTACCGGGGGCTTCGCCTGCAGTGGTGCTCTTATCGGACGAAGTCTCTTCCCCCGGTGTCGCCGCTGCTTCTGCTTCCTTCTGCTCTGTCACAGGGACTGCTACCTGCTGTTCTTCCGGCTCTGCCGCAGGGGCTGCTTCCTGCTGTTCCTCCTGCTCTGTCACCGCATCCGCTTCCTGTACAGCCTCCTGTGCGAATGCTGTCATGGGCAGTGTGGAGAAGCAGAGAATAAATGCCAGTAACATGCTCAATACTCGTTTTTTCATACCGCTTTACCTCTTTCCGTTAGGCATAGTGATACCCATTATCTTAAAGATAACGTACCACACCTTCTCTCAGTAAAACCGGTTTCTGCATGAATCGACCCCAAAATGACATGAATCGACCGTAGGGGAAATCTCTGCAAGTATTCCTTGAAAAAGTCTTTCCGGTATTATATTCTATTACTATGTTCTATAAAAGTTAGTTACAAAGTATACACGCAGAAAGGTTTCTATATGTGGATTGCAGATAATTGGAAAGATTACGAAGTGCTGGATACGTCCAGCGGAGAAAAGTTAGAGCGTTGGGGAGATTATATTCTGGTGCGTCCGGATCCCCAGGTCATCTGGAAGACGCCCCACGATCATAAGGGCTGGAAGCAGAAGAACGGTCATTACCACAGAAGTGCCAAGGGCGGCGGAGAATGGGAGTTCTTCCATCTGCCGGATGAATGGGCGATCCATTACACCCTGCCTTTTCAGAAGGAAGCCTCCGGTAAGGCTGATCCTCTGACCTTCCATCTGAAGCCCTTCAGCTTCAAGCATACCGGTCTGTTCCCGGAGCAGGCGGTGAACTGGGACTGGTTCTCCGGTCTGATCCATGAGGCAGGCCGCCCCGTGAAGGTGCTGAACCTCTTCGCTTACACCGGCGGTGCCACTGTATCCGCCGCAGCTGCGGGAGCTGCTGTGACCCATGTGGATGCGTCCAAGGGTATGGTCGGCTGGGCAAAGGAGAATGCTGCTGCCAGCGGGCTTGCCGATGCTCCTATCCGCTGGCTGGTGGACGACTGTATGAAGTTCGTAGAGCGTGAGATCCGCCGGGGCAACAAATACGACGGCATCATCATGGATCCTCCTTCCTACGGCAGAGGACCCAAGGGCGAGATCTGGAAAATAGAAGATAATATCTGGGATTTCGTAGGACTGACCGCACAGCTTTTATCCGATGATGCGCTGTTCTTCCTGATCAATTCGTACACTACAGGATTGCAGCCCGCCGTGCTGTCCTATATGATGAATTCCACCCTGACGAAAAAGTTCGGCGGTCATGTGGAAGCCGAAGAGATCGGCCTCCCCGTCACCGAGAGCGGTCTGGTACTGCCCTGCGGCGCTTCCGGGCGCTGGCAGCGAAAGTGATCTGACTAGCATCATAAGCCTAATCAAAAAGGAGCCTCTGGTCGAGGCTCCTTCTTGATCACAGCCAAAGTCAGCAACTATCGCCTGATGATTGAATTCCAAATATGGTGCGTTTTTACTCCTCTGTTTCAATCTCCAATCTCTGAAGAATGTCTCTCACAATACCAGCATCCTCAATCAGAGAAATTCCAAAACACTTTTTTCCTGCATCTTTTAAGGAGGCTCCTATATGATAAACATTTTTCTTATCCAAGATTAAAAAGCGATCATGATATACTTTCGTGTACCGCACTTCCAGTAAAGGATACTGGCTGTTGAAATTATTAACATCTTCTTGAGATAACTTGGTTCTTTTCAATGTATACATCACAACAGTCACATTTTCATTCTTTTTTGTGAGAAGATTCAGCGTTCCTATATCCACATAGCCATCAATTAAAACGATTTCCTTTTCCGCTTTTTGAATCAGGCTAACAATTAGGCTAAAAGCATCAAATATCTGATCCAATTTTTCATCCGTTTGCTTTTGATATTCCAGTTGTTTTAACTCCACATTACTGATACGCTCAAAAAGCAAGGCGTTATTAGCAATAAATCGCCTCATTTCCACGAATGCGCGCATAATACCAATACTTACCTTAATTGCCACTTCGCTATGTAGAACACTAGCCAACATAGAGATTCCCTGCTCTGTAAATACATAAGGAAGAGTCCTACGACCACCATAATTATTTTCGTCCTGCGCAAAACTTGAAATGCCAGTTTGGCATCTCAAGTTCTGATACTCCTCTTTCGTGAGCTGAAAACGAAAATCTGGTCTCAAATTTTTTTGAAAATTTTTTGATTTTGGGTGAGAGTTTTTCCGATTTTTTGTACCTATATAAGTGAAGGGGTTTTTAAGCCGCATTTCAAAAAATCCAGAGAGGAGGTTCAAACGAAATGTACGATACCGCAAGACGGGTCGCACTCGTCAAGCAGCGGGTGCGGGAAAACACCCGCCGGAGGCAGCGGCGCGAGGCAATAAGCCTCTCCGCTTTCTGCCTGATGTTATTCACAGCACTTGCCGGGGCGGCGGACGCACTTATAGTGCAGGGGCAGACCGCCGCGTAGGGCATCCGGCTCAGAAACAGAGAAAACCAGAAAAAAGGCGGGGCGGACAAACCGAACCGACACGAACAGGAGAAGAAAAGCCAATGAAAAAACGAATACTTAGCATACTGCTCGTCTGCTGCATGGTGCTGACCATGCATCCGACAGCGGTGTTTGCAGCGGTGAGCGATTCGCTGGGCAACACACCCGAGGAAAATCAGGCGATTTTGGATCAGCTCTCCGCCCTGACTGGCGGTAGCAGCGACCAGGTGCTTTCCATGCTGAACGCTTTAGGGCTGCTGGATCAAGACGGCAATTTCAAGGTGGATCAAACCATCACGCTGGACGGTCAGGTGTTGACACTGGCAGCTGTCATGGAACTGCTGGAAAATCCCGCCACGGATCTCACCCGTATAGCCGACGTGGATGGGACTCCGGTGGCGCTGGGCGATTTGAAGACCATGATCCAAATCGAACAGGAGCTGCAGCGGATCAAGGACACCTATTTCTCCGGCAGGGAGTTTACCGGGGAAGCACTGGAGAATCTCAATAGCCTGATGGAGCAGCTGGAGCTGCAGGGCATCAGTTTGCAGTATTCCGCCTCTGCCACATCGCCTGTGGGCGTTGAGACGGTGGATATGAGCAGCATGATGAGCCAAACGCTGGAGGATCTCGCAAACAACAGCTGGAGCTCCGGGACTTTTACTGTATACGGCGGAAAACCGGTCGGCTTTTCCTACCGCATTCAAAAAGGCCAGCTCAGCGAGTATATCACCGGTGTGGAGGTCTCGATAGGCGGGACGAGTGGGGTCGAGCAAAGCGACGGGTCCTACAAGCTGACCTATGACGTAGGCTCAACTTTCAGTTTAGGTGGTTGTAAAATCACTGTCAAGGTTCAAACCAAAGGAGGGAACCCAGCCTGGCTCGAGAATTCTTATTCCTATGGCGACCTGCTGGGGATGATTGAATTTTACGATGCGGAAAATCTGGTGTTCTATGACGGTGCCGCTTATGCCGACCACTGTCAGCTCAAGCTAAAAAAGACGGTTAATGCCCTCACAATAAAAACATCAATGACCGCGCCGCCCTATGAGAAAAGATACGAAAATACAGACGTAATATATCAGGATATGTTGATTCCTTTGCTGGCAGATAAATACACTGTCGCCAACGGTGTCGAAAATCCGGACTTCGTTGCGCTAAGCAATACCATCGGAATTTTGGAGGGTGCCCGTAACTCGGTGCTTCCCAGCGGCTCCTCCCCATTTTATCAGCCATACCAAATCGACGCCAGCATCGAGTTTGACTGGAGTACCAGCGCAGCTGCCTATACTGGCCCTGCGCCGTATGGCAATTATAATTCTATAACCCCACAACCCTATGCCCCGTTCTGTCTGACGGAGTACAAGCTCGATGGAACAGCTCTGACGCTCAGCGGCGACAAAAAGAGAACGGAGAACTGTACGATTAACAAGGGCAGTACGGTCAGCATCTCCCTGCAGTCTACCACGCAAAACAGAGAGAAGCAGCAGTACTATCTGCCCTTCGAACTGTATCTGAAGAATGTAAATGGCGATATCCAACATTCCTACGCCACCGCTAAGACCAGCAACGTCTCCGCCAAGCTGGTGGACACGGACAATCCCACCATTCAAAGCGTCACGGCCCCGGCGGGAACCTATGCCAGCGGACAGCATGTGCCTATCACAGTTACCTTTAACGAGTTCGTGGATCTTAGCAACGCCAGCGTGACCATCAATGGCAAAGTGTATAGCGCCGCTGAGCTTTCCATGAACAAATACGGTGTCACGGCAATGCTCTGGTATCCAGTGCAGGATGCGGATAACACCACGGTCATCGTCAATGGTATGACCGGTGTGGAAGATGTTTTCGGTCATACGCTGGATACCACACTCTATCCAAGCGACTCGATTGCCGATGTTGATCTGAAGAGCGTCTTGATGCGCAACGCTCCCACCGCACTGACCGCCGACTACGACAACGGCAAGGCATCGTTCACGATGAACGCCAACATGGAGCAGGTCTACAAGACCGTATACAGCAATTATCACACCCCGGCAGGCACAGACCCGAAGGAAGCCCCGTTCCGCCTCGAGCTGAGGTACGACTCTGCGGGTGAACCAATCCATCTGCAGGTCTATCTGGACACAGAGAAGGAAGCCTTCACCATTAGCGACTATGCAATCGTACCCTCTGCTTTCGACCGCACCTACACGGTGACGCTGCAGGCCAACGAGGGCACGAAAGCCGATCCTGACTGGGTGAATGTTCTTCCCCTGACCCGGCAGTTTACGGTGGCAAAGAAAGTTTCCGCGCACACGGTGAAGGTCGTCCAGGAAGCGGATGACGCCGACTATACGATTTCCCTCGGCAAAACCACCCGCCCCACGCTTAAGGCAGAGGTTTTTGGGGAAAACGATGAGCAGGCCAGCTACACCACCGGTAAATGGAGCAGCAGTGACACGCTCATTGCCACCATCAACGAGGATACCGGCGTTGTTGCCACCACAGGAACCAAGGTGGGAACCGTCACCTTTACCTTTACGGCGGACAACGGGACTGAGGACACTGCCGATGATGTGACGGGCGAGTCAAAGCCCTATACCGTGACGGCAGGCGATTCCCTGGCACTGGTGATTCCCGGCGGCGCGTCCATCGTGACGCGGGTAAATCAGCCCGCCACCGTGCTGTGGAGCTCCAACGCCGCGCTGATGGCACCGGACAAAGAGTTCAATTACAGGATTGACCTGTATGAGGGCAACTACGCGAATGAGGCGGCGCTGAGCGGGCTCAAGCCCGTTGCGACTTATACCGCCGGCAAGGATAAAAACAGCGTGCGGATCGAGGAGAATGTGCTCTCCAAGCTCTCCAACGGCAATACCCCTGCCTACACGGTATTGGTCTCCATGCCGCACCCCAACGCCGGCGGTGAGGACGTCCGCCTGTCGGCACTTGCCTGGATCATCGTGCAGGCACCACCTGCCACAGCCAAGCTGACACCGCCCCAGAGCATTTACCTCAAGGATACCGACGGTGCCGTCAATATCGACTGGTCGGTGGAAAACACCACTGACGGCGCCCCTTTGCAGCCCACGCTGACCATCACCCGGGTCACAGAGGACAACACCACCACCAAAGTGGTGGACAGTGAGCGCCTATCCGGCACCTCCGGGAGCTTCCCCCTGTCATTACAGAGTGTGCAAGCCGGCAATCTGAAGGACACCTATCAAGTGGTTTTGAGCGTGGAGAATCCTGGTGAGGAATCTCCCAGCACCGACTCCTTCCCCCTGTATGTCTACGATGCCGACGCACTGAAGGTGCAGAACGACAAAGGAGACATGATTTCTAAGCTGACCATGGACAATACCTCCAAGGTCAGCGGCAGCCTGCCCACCGTTACAGCTGAAATTTTGCAGCTGCGCCAGGAGTTGGGGCTGATCGAGTACATAGGCATCAACTATGACGAGTACGGAT
>ENA-ORLW01003998-ORLW01003998.1-human-gut-metagenome-genome-assembly--contig:-NODE-3998-length-10375-cov-5.118761_pt1 | contig 10375 bp, 6 predicted proteins | sample MGYA00243017_ERZ508829 | MGnify/ENA primary metagenome ERZ508829 (study PRJEB26277, sample SAMN04329776) | human gut metagenome | biome: human-associated habitat | host: Homo sapiens | place: USA... | reverse complement strand
GAAGGCAGAAGCGAAGCGGATCTATGAAGCTGTCAGCACAGAGAAAAAACCAACATTGGAGATTTCTTACAAAAATGCTGACGTACCGTACGGAGAACTGGCACAGGACGGGGTTATCCAATATAACGGAGTAATTTTCGTGTGTGATGAGAAAACAAACAGTATCTGTCTCGGAGACATGAGTGATAAGTCCAAGGTGCTCAATATACCATTATCCGGCGGTGGATGTCTTAAGGTGAACCGTGCGAATATCGGTGATCTGTCTGCCTGCGTGGGAATGTTTTCACCGGAGGATCTGAATCTGATTATGCGTGCGATTGCACAGGATACGAAAGCGCAGGAGATGCAGCTTGAAAAAGAAGACATGGAAGGGGATCCACTAAGGGACCGCCCGGTGGACGCGGAGTAAATTGCAGGAATAAAGAATATATAGTGAAACTTGCCGAGACTTATCCAGATCGGGAATTTGTGCAGACAGTGTCTGCATAAATTCCATGGTTTCATAATATTGCAATTTTGGAAAAAATCAAAGATTCAGAACGGCGTATATGTTACATTGAAAAACGGATCACAATGAGAATTATCCTTTGTAAAAAATAAAGAGCCTTGCACATGCAAGACCCTTAAAAGCGTTTTCATTCAGTTCCGGGGAACCTATTCGGTTTGAGGTTACCGCATAACCCAAGACCAGGCTCCACAACCGGCTGCATACCGACACAGTCAATTGCTTCAACACCACGATAGCTGGTCAACGCCGCTATCCTCTAATTTGATTATAACACAAAAGTATTCTCAGTCAATAGAATAACAAACTTTTGAGGAACACCAATAATTAAGTGTTCCCAGGTATTATATGCAGAAATAAAGATTTTGACAATAGAAATAATTGGAGAAATTTTGATGTGAAGATAAAGTGAACTGCGAGAATCCACTTGACAATCTTCTGACACCCGACTAAAATAGATGTAATAAGTTTTGAAAAAGGTAGTGACAAAGAGGAGTACCTGTTTATTCCGGCATCAGAGAGGATGTTCCATCGGCTGAAAGAATATCCGGTCAGGCAGCAGGGAAGGTAGCTTTGGAACCGGAGAACCGAAGGGCATGGCAACAACAGCCGGTAAGTTCTCACGGCTGATCCCCGTTAACGGATAACGCTTTCGATCAGATAGATGGAAGTTGATGGAAGTGTTTTGAGTGAGAAACAAAGGTGGTACCGCGTAAAATGACGCCCTTTACAGAAGTGATTCTGTATCATATATGCGCGAGTGGCTCAGTGGTGGAGTATCGCCTTGCCAAGGCGAGGGTCGCGGGTTCGAATCCCGTCTCGCGCTCTTATCTAAAGAAGGTCGTAAAGATCTTCTTTTTTTGTGCTTTCTTCCACTTGCTTCTAATTTCTTTTGTGATATAATAACTGATGCAAAAAATGTCTTACATTTTGTCTTATATTGACACTGAGAGGTTTTTATGAAACGCTTATTTCATTTTTTATCACTTAGCTTTATTTTTATGCTGTCTTCTATGGCAGTCTGTGGATGTGTCCCTGCCCAGACACCGCTCTACTACTTTCATGCAGGTCTTAGCACCTACCATGAGCTTCTTGACGATGTCTTAGGTAAAAGAAGCGAGGTTGATCTTTTCTCTTCAGCAGCAGATTCATCTGCACCTGTATCATCTGTTACAGAAACGATCTCTTGTGCCCCACTTTATGCAGATTATAGCTACTACCTGCCTTCTCTTGCAGATGATGAAGCAGCAAACTTTCAGGCTCTTTACACTGGCATACAAGGTTTTCAGAGCACTATTTCACTCCCTGTTGCCGTCAGTTCTGATAATGTCAGCGATTTGATGCATCTTCTGACAAATGAATGTCCTGAGCTGATGCAGCTGTCATCACGATGGGTTGAACATTCAAATCTGCTTGGTCTTGTTGTATCTGTATCACCTGAGTACACAATATCAAAGGAAACTTTTGATGCGCAGACAGCAGCTGTTAATACACTTATTCAAAGCTGGCAGACAACACTGTCGGGACAAAGTGCTTATCAGGCTGAGCTTACTATTTACAATTATATCATTGAAAACTGTGTATATTCTACTCAGGCAGACAATTGCCAGAGTGCCTATGGTGCTCTGATTGATGGGCAGGCTAAATGTGACGGCCGCGCCAAGGCGCTCGTCTGGGGACTTCGAAGTCTCGGCATCAAAAGCTCTGTTATAACAGGAAATACACATGCCTGGGTCATCGCCCACATCGGAGACTATGACTACAATGTCGATCCGACTTATGATGACAATGAAAATGACGGCATTCAGCAGCCTTTATGTTACGCATATTTTAATATTCCAGAATCAGCTATCTCATCTGATCCATACCCGGCAGATGATTTTTACCAAAGACGAGGCTACCCTGCCACTGTGCGCTGGGACTTTAATTTTCATGTTCAGGCCGGTCTATGGATTTATGCTGATGACCCTTCGTCAAGTGACCCTGCTTCTGGTACCGCACTTGACCGTGCAAGAGCACTCTTTGTCGCGCAGGCAGAAAGCATCTGGGAAGGCCGCGGTGAAGGTCTTGTAATGATTCGTTTTGAAAATGCATCTGACTACGCTGATGCTGCTGCATCATATAATGACTGGATCCAATCCTTCATTAACATGCACGCTGCCGGCTGCAACATTGTAAACTATGATTTTTCCAATCAGCAGCTCTTAGCAGTGCGACTTTCATTTTATTAAGAACATATCTAATAGTTAAAAAAAGGTAATTATTCAGAACCCCATTCGCAAAAAAGATCAGTGACAATGGAAGTAAACTCCATTTTCACTGATCTTTTCTATTGCCATCTTAAATCCCAGAATATCACTGTGATGTATACTCTTTGTTTCCAAAGCGACACAAATCTCCCATCCAGACAAGCTCAACAGTTCCAATAGGGCCGTTACGCTGCTTGGCTATGATAACCTCTGTGATTCCCTTTGACGGCGAATCCTTATTATAATATTCATCTCGGTATAAAAACATTACAATATCTGCATCCTGCTCAATTGCTCCTGACTCACGAAGGTCAGAAAGCATAGGACGATGATCCGTTCTTGACTCACAGGCACGTGAAAGCTGTGACAGTGCGATGACTGGTACATTTAGCTCTCTTGCAAGTGCCTTTAGAGAACGTGAAATATCTGAGATTTCCTGCTGTCTGCTGTCTCCCTTTCTTGTTCCGCTTCCGCTCATAAGCTGAAGATAGTCGATCATGACACAATCAAGACCATGCTCAAGCTTAAACTTACGGCATTTAGAACGAAGCTCTGCCACCGTTATACCTGGCGTATCATCAAGCAAAAGCTTTGTGTTTGCAATGATACCAGAACTCTCAACAACCTGATCCCAATCACTGTCGGAAAGATTTCCTGTACGAAGTGTCTGAGAATCAACACGCGACTCCATGGCCAACAGACGGTTTACTAACTGCTCCTTTGACATCTCAAGAGAAAAAATTGCAACTGTCTTCTTGTCTTTTATGGTCATATTGTGTGCTAAATTTAGTACAAATGCCGTCTTTCCCATGGACGGACGAGCCGCAATCAAAATAAGATCTGACGGCTGCATGCCTGAGGTCTGACGATCTAAATCAGTATATCCAGTAGAAAGGCCAGTTACCATGCTGTGATTTCGCGATGCAATCTCAATCTTATTTACAACATTTATAACTACATCACGTATCGGCACATAGTCACTTGTTGCTCTTGTTTCCAGAAGACCAAAAATACGCTTTTCTGTTGATTCCAAAATGGTATTGACGTCTTCTTTTTCCATATAGCAATCATTTGCAATCTCTTCATTGATACGAATCAGGCGTCTAAGCAATGCCTTCTCATACACCAGATTGGCATAATAGCGAATATTAACGGAAGTCGGCACCATATTAAGCAGCTCACGGAATGCAGCAATGCTGTAGCTTTCCGGCGGCACATCCTTGGTCTTTAGCTGCTCTTGAACGGCTACTAGATCTGTTGGCTTTCCCTCATTGTAAAGCTCCGTTATAGCCTCAAACATGGCACCGTACTGCCGTCCGTAAAAATCATCCGAATGGATAATCTCACTGGCTGCCGATATGGCTTCCTTGTCCATGAGCATACAGCCGATTACTAACTGTTCGGCCTCCGTGTTGTGCGGGAGTACTCGTTTTATTAATGCCTCTTCCATGTTTTTTATGCTTCCTGAACTTTAACGGTCAGCTTTGCAGTTACTTCTCTATGAAGCTTAACCGGAACAATCGTAGTTCCACATGCCTTAATAGGCTCTGGCAGAACCATCTTCTTCTTATCAATCTCAAGACCTAACTGCTTCTCGCATGCAGCAGCGATTTCCTTTGTGGATACAGAGCCGAACAGCTTGCCGCCCTCACCTGTCTTAACACTCAGTACAACTGACTTTTCCTCAATCTTTGCTGCCAACTGCTTTGCTTCCTCTAACTTCTGTGCTGCAATTCTATCCTCATTTGCCTTCTGTAGCTTCAGATCATTTAAATTTTTTGCTGTTGCTTCAATTCCAAGCTTCTTTGGAAGCACAAAATTTCTTGCATAACCATCGTTAATCTTTACGCGCTCACCCTTTTTTCCAAGTGATTTTACATCCTGTAATAAAATTATTTCCATTTTTTTCTCCTCCAATTCTAATATCTATATCAGCCCTTCACTTCGTCACCCTTTTCTTCCTGAGCCATAAGCACATCCTTCAACATGCTTCTGGCCTCTCCAAGTGTGACATTGCGAAGCTGGGCACCTGCGACGTTCATATGACCGCCTCCGCCAAGCTTTTCCATTATGGTCTGTACATTTACCTCATCAATAGAACGGGCACTAATATAAATCTGATTTTCATATTCTGTCATCACAAATGATGCACGAATGCCGCGAATACCCAAAAGCTCATTTGCTGCCTGCGCTGCAATAACTGTCGGATTTCCAGTCATGTCACTTGGACATACACTGATTGCATAGCGCTCATGGAACATCTCCACCTCACGCACGGCCTCTGCCTTTGCCTTGTAATCCTCCATATCATCACGAAAGAGCTTTCGCACTTTTGTAATGTCTGCACCATTTCGACGTAAGAAAGCCGCCGCCTCAAACGTTCTGACACCTGTATTATTCATGAAATTATTTGTATCTACAACAATTCCAGAATACATTGCATCTGCATCAGTCGGACGAATCTTGATTGAATCTGAATAATACTGCAATATCTCTGCCACCATCTCACTGGCAGATGATGCATAAGGCTCCACATAGCTAAGCACTGCACCCTCAATACAGTCACGCGACTGACGATGATGGTCAAGCACTACCACATGCTGTGCTAACTGCAAAAGCTGCGGACACTCTGTTCGGCTTGGTCTGTTATTATCCACCACAATCAGAAGTGTTCCTTCTGTTATCCTCTGAATTGCAGTCTCATTATTAATAAACAGCTTCTTTCCATATTCTTCATCATCGGCAAGACGATTTAGAAGAGGTTTTATGCTGTTTGCAATAGTATTCAGCACAATATGAACATCCTTACCAGATGTTCTGGCTGCGCGATAAATACCAACTGAAGCACCAATACAATCTGCATCGCTGATTGAATGACCCATGATCAGCACATCAGAAGATGCCTCTATAAGCTCCTTTAACGCCTGTGCCTTGACACGCGCCTTAACACGCGTATTCTTGCCCTGGCTCTGTGTACGACCGCCATAATAGGTGATCTCATCCTGATTTTTAAGAACAACCTGATCACCGCCGCGTCCAAGTGCCATGTCAATTGCCATGCGCGCGTAGTCATAATTTTTCGAATATGTTCCGCCGTTTATGCCAAGTCCGATACTGATCGTAACATTTATCGTGTTTCCGATACTGATCGTCTTCACATCCTCAAGAAGTGAAAAATCATTTGCCTGCATCTCTTTTAAATGCTCGTTGCTGACGATGGCAAAATATTTATCATTCTCTAGCTTTTTAATAACACCATGATAGGCACTGATATACTTTGTAATCTGACGGTCAATCAGCGCTATCAGCAAAGGTCGTCTCGTCTCCTCTATGGAGTCTAGGACTTCATCATAGTTATCAAGATAAATCAGCGCCGCAACAAGCTTTTCATCCTCAACCTTCTGCTTCCACTCAAGCATCTGTGTCTCGTCTGACAAATACACTGCATACATCATTGGTGCCTTTTTTCCCTGATCCTCTTCATCAACAACCGTCTCCACAATATCACGAATCGACACAGCCTTAATCGTGATCTGATATTTTCTTCCCAGATACTCCGAATGGACCTGTGATGTTCTTTGATTCTTTGGAAACTGTCTGTCGATTCCCGGAAACAGCGTACCCAAGTTTTTATGTGCATTGTTATTTAGCTGAACAATTCGCTGAAATGACTGATTCATCCATATTAGACGGCCAATCTCATCTGCCACACCATATGGAAATTCCATTTCCTGTAGCAGCTGCTTTTGAATCTGAGCATAACCTGCGCCAAAGCCAACCATGTCACTGTTAATTCTGCGGTGATAATAGATTGAAAGCGCCATAAGACCTATGATCAGAACAATTGAGCAGGCGCTTGCCGCCACACCAGCCATCCAGTCAATCATAGTGATAATGATGCTTAGAATCAAAAGCGAAATACATACAAGCAGCGGCCAGTTCATATACGCACTTAAGCTTCCATGTACTTTCACAGCCTCCTGCTTTTGCGTCTGACGAAGCTTTTCCTTCTCCTCGCGCTTTCTGTCTATATCCTGCAAAGCAGCTTTTCTCTCTGCCGATATTCTCTCAGATTCACCCGGCTCCGGTACCGTTTCACCCGGCTTATTTTTTTCCTCCATATCCATCTCTCCCCTGCCTGTCATGCAGGCAACGTGAAATCATTCAATATAGTTACATTCTTTTTACAGAAACTATACGGAGCAATTATAACACATCTAATGGTAAATGGAAAGTATTAATTCAGTACGCAGCCACTCCCTGAACCCATACACCGTTCTCATCGACATAATACCTGCCATTGTCAACCCACTCAGAATGTGCCATCTTTCCATTTTCCTTCACGTAATAAACGCCAATCCAACAAGATGATGCCATATAGCCAGACTCATCGAAATAATACCATTCTCCATCGATGCTCTCCCAGCCATTTGTTGTGTAACTTCCATCTGCGTGACTGTACCACCAGCGACCATTACTAATCTGCCATTTGGCTATCTTACTGGAATCCCATATACCATTTTCATCCACATAATATTTGCCATTTTCAACCCATTCAGAACGTGCCATCGTTCCATCTTCCTTAACATAGTAACGGCCTGTAACCCATGTATTTTTAAGCATAATACCATCAGAATCAAAATAATACCAATTTTGACCAAGTTCTCTCCAACCCTTCAAAGGTTTACCCTTTACAATATATACCCAGCCATCATCTGTCTCATACCAGCCATCATTCCAAACAATTTCATATATATCGCCAGTTGAATAATATGGACTCCAGTCTGCAACAAATGTAATTGCACCATTCTCTTCTCTGCATCCATTTATGATCGCTCCAACAGAGTCCTCCAAATCATACAATACATATTCGGTACGATCAGACAGATCAAATTCTAAAATTTGATTACTTGAGTTATAGCAGATACCTCCATCATAATAGAACAATCCAGTATCCTGCTGTCCGCTGTAAGCACCAGTATCATTGGTTGAAGTATTTGTCAAAATCGTTTCTGCACCAGTGCTATTGTTTCTCTCAATCAATGTAGTCCAATCAGAATCCATATAATAGCTATTTCCGCCTGCAAGCACAATCGGAGACTCACTATTTCTCCAAAACGCAGATTCATATGCATTACTTATACAGGTCATACCCTGCGCATTCCAACTGTAATGATCCATCTGACTGATTGCGTTATCACTAAGTAAAAAATACTCATGGCTTGCCATTCCAAATCTATCACTCACTGGATCATCATATGTACAATCTACATGATAGAGCTGTCCGTTAATACGAACAATATTCCAGCCATGCCACATCTCATCACTCGGCACAAAATAACAGTCAATACCAAGTGAATTTAAAATGTACATATATGTACACGCATATGACTGGCATACTCCAATTCCACGCATAAAAATACCTTCACATGCATAAATGGAATAGGATGTATCATATTCTGAATGGCTAACAATATAATCGTGGATTGTCAATGCCTTCTGCTCCTGTGTCATGCTGTCATTTACAAGAGACTGATAAAAAGCAAGCTTTGCATCGACCTGTGCAAAATAAGCTTTTGTTTCCTCTATTGACAATGGATTTTGAATGTCTGCCTCTACATATAATCCATCTTCTGCATAATAAAGCGCTACAAACGATCCTTCCGGGAAATATGGAGAATATCCATAATAATAAGGAAAGACACACTTTGTCTCATAAATATTCATATCCGAAATATCGACCGTTGTCTGTCCACTCAGCATGGCATCCTTCACACGTCTCTCAATCTCTGAATAAATCTGATATTCAGAAACATAACTCTGCGGACTAATCTGGTTATCCTCCCGTTTGGCATACCGCTGCTCCATCTCCTCATCTGCCTGCTTCACTCCAATCGGAGCTAAGCCATTGCCAGACTGGGATAGTGCTGTTTCATTTCCTGCTGCCTGACTTCCCAAATGATAGATTGCTGCCGTTCCATTCTCAGCGGCAAAGCTGCTTTGTGGGCTAATCGTGCATGAGAGCACCGCCAATCCTACCAATAATTTCTTAATCATAAAGTTCTCCTTCCTCTCTTTTGGTATCTTCAGTATACCGTCTAACCGCTCTCTTCGCAACCCAAATCTTGATGATAAAAATCTTGACACTAAATGGAAACATAGAAAAGCAGCAGAAAGAGCCCTGCTTACGCAAGACTCTTTCCATAGCGATCAACTCTTAAGATTCCATACACCATAGCCATCAAATTCATACAGAACGCCATCAATAACTGTCGTTCCAGTCACTGCATGACCATTTCTGATGTAATACCAGTTTCCACTGTCATCCAAATGCCATCCGACATAACCTCTCTCAATGCCCTGGCAAGCGCCATTTGCATCAAAGTAATAGAACGCACCGTCAATTACTCGGTAGCCTGTGTACATGAAGTGATCTGGACTGCCTATAAAGTCCACCTTTCCCATATCCCCATTAAGCTTTGTGGTTGTTTCAAAATAATACTTTACGCCATTAATCGTCTGCCAACCAGTAGCGGCTCTTGAATACTCATCGAAATAGTACCACTTTTTGTCAATCAACTGCCAGCCCGTGTAAGATTGTCTTCTTCCATCCTTTCCATAGTAGTAATATCCACCATCGTACTCATTTGTGGAATACCATGAATGTGGAACCTCCTCAGGCATTGCAAAACCAGTTACCATCTTTCCTCGCACATCAAACAGATACCAGTCTCCATTGATCTTCTTTGCCTGATTGCTTACAAAATCTTCTCCTTCCTTATAATAATAATTTCCATCAACGAATACCCAGCCTTGAGCATATCCATCTGGTGAGAAGTATTGACCATCTTCTGTGAATGCACCTTTCTTTGTGAGCTTTTTTGTGGACATTTTCCACTGATCATCAAAATAATACAGCTTTCCATCAATGTTCAGCCACTCATTTCGTGCTAATGTACCATCTGCCTTTGCATAATAAAGACCGTCTTCGTCTTCACACCATGTATTTTTCTGACGAGTTCCATCTTCACCTACATAATACTTCGTAGTATTTCCTGAATCGTATGACGTCACAACAGAATTGCGGTACATGATACCTATATAAACATAATAGTCGCCTACCCAACCATAATAGGCACAAGGGGGTGCGGACGCTTTCTTGGACCTGAATTAAGCAATTCCAAGACTGCGTCTATACTCCATCGGACTCAAACCCCCTAACGACAGTTTGATCCTTTTATCTCTATACCATTGCATATATTGGTTTATAATGCTGATAAATTCTTCTACTGAAATTTTATCCCATTTTTCACCATAGAACATTTCATTTTTCATTCGTCCAAAAAATCCTTCACATGCCGAGTTATCTGGCGAACAGCCCTTTTTGGACATTGATCTTGTCAGGCCAGCTTCATCCATTCGCTGAATCCAACCTGACCAGCGATAATGGCATCCTCTATCACTATGAACGATTGGATGCTCATTTTCTTTTAACAATACGATTGCGTTATCTAGCATTGTATTTACTAGTTCTGCATTAGGAGACGTACCAACTGTCCACGTTATAGGCATACCATCGAAGCAATCTATGATTGGAGATAAATATACTTTTCCTTCTCCA
>ENA-ORLW01003989-ORLW01003989.1-human-gut-metagenome-genome-assembly--contig:-NODE-3989-length-10401-cov-2.192852_pt1 | contig 10401 bp, 8 predicted proteins | sample MGYA00243017_ERZ508829 | MGnify/ENA primary metagenome ERZ508829 (study PRJEB26277, sample SAMN04329776) | human gut metagenome | biome: human-associated habitat | host: Homo sapiens | place: USA... | reverse complement strand
CAACGATCAGCACCGTCGCGTCCGCGGCCTGTTCGTGCAGCGCCTTTCGAAGCGCTGCATCCGTTTTGTAATCCAACGCAGAAAAGCTGTCGTCAAACAGATATACCTTCGGATGCTTTGCAATGACCCTGGCAATCGCAAGACGCTGCTTCTGTCCACCGGACACATTACTGCCTCCCTGCGCAACCGGACTATCATAGCCTTCCGGCTTTGCATCGATAAACTCGGTTGCCTGCGCTGTCTGCGCCGCTTCCTTCATCGTTTCGTCGCTGATTTCATCTTCTCCTGCGAGCTTGATATTGGAAGCGATCGTCCCGGAAAAGAGCACGCCCTTCTGGGGAACCAGTCCCATCACTTCCCGTAATTTATGCTGGCTCAAATTTCGAATGTCCACACCGTCCAGCGTAATTTTTCCTTCCGTCACATCGTAAAATCTCGGGATCAGCTGAATCAGCGTTGATTTGCCGCAGCCTGTGCTTCCGATTACAGCGGTCGTCTGTCCGGGTTTTGCCGTAAAGCTGATATGCTCCAGTACGTCCCCCTCTGCCCCGGGATATTTAAAGCTTACGTCCTCAAACCTCAGTTCTCCCCTGCACTGCGTCAGCTTTTCATCCTCCGTTTTTTTTGCATCCACAATGCTGCTGTCCGTCCGCAAAATTTCCTCAATTCGGTCTGCTGCCACACCTGCACGCGGAAGCATGACGGAAACCATCGTAATCATCAAAAAGGACATGACGATCTGCATCGTATAGGTCATAAACGCCATCATATCGCCAACCTGCAGGTTTCCGGCGTCGATTCCCTTTGCACCGAACCACACGATCATGACGGTAACGCAGTTCATAATCAGCATCATCGCCGGCATCATAAAGGTCATGACGCGGTTGGTGAACAGCTGCGTTTTCATCAGGTTCCGGTTCGCTTCATCAAACCGTTTTTCTTCGAATTTTTCTCTGGAAAATGCACGGATAACCGAAAGCCCAGTCAAAATTTCCCTGGAAACCAGGTTCATCCGGTCCACTAATTTCTGCATCAGCTTAAATTTCGGCATTGCAACGCTCACCAGGATCAGTACAACCGCCATAATGACCGCTACCGCAAGCCCAATGATCCACGCCATACCCGTTTTTGTGCCAACCACCTTCAAAACACCGCCGATTCCGAGGATCGGGGCATAGCTTATCATCCGAAGCAGCATGACCGCGACCATCTGTACCTGCTGAGTATCGTTCGTGTTTCTCGTAATCAGGGATGCTGTCGAAAACCGATGCATTTCTCCACTGGAAAACGACAACACTTTGCCAAATACCTGACCGCGCAGATTTTTACCGATCGATGCCGCCGCGCGGGACGCAAGGAAGCTGACTGCAATCGCGCACACTGCCATCAGCAGCGTAAAGCCGAGCATTTTTCCCCCCGTTTTTAAAAGATATGCGATCTGGATGCTGCCCGGGTCTTTACCCAGCGCGTCATATTCCTCTTTCACAAATAAAATCGCCTTCTGGTTCAACAGGGAATCACTCATATCGCCCAGCTGGTCTGTGATCGTCTCCCGCAGCGAAAGCAGCTGCTCCTCGGAGAGAGAGCCGTTTTGCAGCGCTTGGAGAAGCTGAAGCTGCTCCCGGGTGGGCGCCGCTGCATCTGCTCCGTCATTCAGCGCGGTCTCCGCACTTTCGTCCATCGCAGACAGCATCACCATCGGCATCCGGAACGCATCGTTTAACGCTTCCAGATCCGCTGTTTTATTCGTTGTCCGCTCGTAAGTACCGTCCTCTGCCTGTTCATAACAGGAAGCGGTCAGCTCTTTTTCCCCTTCTGTCATTAAATTCTGCAGGCTGCCCCAGGTCTCCTCCCGCATCCACTCGGGCGCAGCATAAGTGATACCGCCCTGCTGAATTCCGACGTCCACGATATCCGATGTATACTGCGGCAGTGCCAGATCACAGTACGCCTGCACGATCAGCAGAAGTACAATGGCCAGCACTGATTTTTTACATTGTTTTAAATAGCTCAGTAGCCGAAACATTTTCTGTTCTATTCCTCCATTCCATCCACATTCCTGAATGCTGCAATTTCTGTTTCCAGTACATCTCCGAACCGTTCCCACTGTTTAATCAGCTCACGGAATCTGCCTTCGCCCATTCTTTCTACAACTCGCTTGGCAAACACTTCCATGATGCAGTGTCCCTGATCTCTTCTTTCCTGTCCGGTCTCTGTCAGCGAAACATAGCTGCTTCTTCGATCTTTCGGGTCAATACTGCGCACGCACAGCCCTTTTTCCTCCATGCCACGGAGCAGTCTGGAAAGTGCCGACGGTAATATTTCCATTTTTTTCTGCAGATCGGAAATCGCTGCGCCGTAAATTGCATCGTGCTGCGCACTCAGCTTATGAATCATCTCCAGCACTGCAAATTCCATATTTCCAACTCCGGGATGTAGTACAGAATAATCCATCCTCCGAAACCTGCACATGACATGCTCAAATTCTCTGGCCAGATTTAACGCGTCATCCATTTCTCCTCCTGTATCAAAGCGCCTGCAGTGCAAAGAGCTCACCCCAAGCGCCGATTTTCCCTGTCTGTTTTTTTCATTAACATTGATAATATTTAACATTGTTAATTACGTTGGCCTATTCTTCTCTTCTATCTTCTGATATACATTTAAAATTTCATTAAGTTTTGATAAATAATCACTCTATGTGCCTGCGTTGTCTTTTTTTCTCTCCTATGACACAATTTTTCTATCCGGCAGGCTAAAGCAGGAACGGTTTTTCTGCGGTCTGTCCCCGGGCAGCTTCCTTGCCCGGAATATTTTTTCTAATCTGAATCATCCTTACTATAACGGTTTTTCCGGGAAAGAGGTTCTTATGAAATTTTTTTCGTCCACTCACTATACGCCGCAGCAGCTGCAGAATATCGCGATCGATTTATTCTGCGACATCCTCGGCAGCATCCTTTCCGCAATCGGCATCTATACCTTTGCAAAGCTCGCAAGCTTCGCGCCTGGCGGTATCTCCGGCGTCGCCCTGATTTTGAACCACCTGTGGAACCTGCCGATCGGTACAACCTCCCTCGTCATCAACATTCCCCTGATTTTGCTCAGTTACCGGATTGTCGGGCGTAAATTTATGTTCAAATCCATCCGCACGATTCTGATCAATACCTTTTTTCTGGATTTCGTCTTTCCGCTCACGCCTGCCTATGACGGCAATCCTATGCTCGCTGCGCTTTTTTCCGGCGTATTTTTCGGCTGCGGTCTTGCGTTGATCTACATGAGAGGCTCGTCTACCGGCGGTACGGACTTCCTTACTATGTCCATCAAAGCGCTGCACCCGCACCTTTCTATCGGCGCTGTCACGATGGCAATCGACCTCGTCATCATCCTGATTGGCTGGCCGGTTTATGGTAATCCCGACGCAGTTTTATATGGACTTATTTCTACGTTTGTAACCTCCACCGTCATCGATAAAATCATGTACGGCACGAGCGCCGGAAAGCTCGCCATCATCATCACGACGCAGGGGCCTGCCATGGCAACGCATATCGACGAGGTCTGCGCAAGAGGATCGACGCTGATCCGCGCAAAAGGTTCTTATACCACGACCGAGCGCCAGGTACTGCTCTGTGCCTGCTCCAAGGCCGAAGCGTACAAGGTTCGCCGCGCCGCACATCAGACCGATCCGGACGCATTTGTCATGATTACGGAAACCAGCGAGGTCTTCGGAGAAGGTTTTATCGATCCAACCGATAACGTAAAAATACAATAGAATGCTGCAGAATGCTGCGCATTCTATTGTCAGAAATAAATCGGAGGCGAGGGCAGCAGCTGCCTTCGCCTCCTCAGAAAGAGAAAGGAACAGAACATCCCTATGAAATTTCCCAAATTTTTACCGGACGGCGGCACGATCGGCTTTGTCGCCCCTTCCTTTGGCTGTGCAACCTCCCCTTATCAGGAAACGTTTGAACACGCCCAGAAACGCTTCATCGAGCTTGGCTACCGGCTTGACCTCGGACCAAACTGCTATGAAAGCAGCGGCGTCGGCATCAGCAACACCCCCGAAAAATGCGCGCAGGAGCTGATGGATTATTATGTAAAATCCGACAACGACTGTCTGATTTCCTGCGGCGGCGGTGAGCTGATGTGCGAAATTCTTCCATATATGTATTTTGACCGCCTTGCGACAGCCGATCCCAAATGGTACATGGGCTATTCCGACAACACGAATATGACCTATCTTCTCGCAACTCTTGCAGATACCGCCTCCATCTACGGTCCCTGCGCCGGCGCTTTTGGCATGGAGCTGTGGCATCCCGCTATTTCCGATGCCTTCCACCTGCTGACGGGGCGCGCACAGACCGTATCCGGCTACCCCCTCTGGGAAAAGGAAGCCTTAAAAGATGAAACGAATCCCCTCGCGCCCTATCATGTGACTGAGCCGCGCGTCCTGCGCTGCTACGGGACGGAGTATGCACAGAGGACTAACGGCACAACGCATTTGTACAACGACCAGTTAAACAGCGACCCGCAGCTTGCGGGCGGTAACCTACAGACAGGCGCTGTATCGCCAGCCTCTGCCCCAAGCTTTCACGTCTCCGGCAGACTCCTCGGCGGCTGCATGGATTGTCTCGTCAATCTGACCGGAACCCGTTTCGATAAAACGAAGGACTTTATCGAGCGCTACAAAGAGGATGGCATCATCTGGTTTCTTGAAGCCTGCGATTTGAACGTCTTCTCTATCCGCAGAGCCATGTGGCAAATGGAACAGGCTGGCTGGTTCGAACACGTCAAAGCCTTCCTGATCGGTCGCCCGCTGTGCTTCGGACAGGACATGATGGGCCTCGATCCATATCAGGCGGTACTGCCCGTCGCACTTTCCCACCATGTCCCGGTAATTATGGACGTCGATCTCGGACATCTTCCGCCAATGATGCCGCTGATCGTCGGCAGCCTCGCTGACGTGACTGTTTCCGGAAACGATATCCGAATCGACATGCAGCTGCGCTGACGATAAAACAAGCCGAACGCGTTATTTCATGCCGGGCACACCTTAATTCCCGTATACCCGGATCACGCCGGACACTTCTTTTAACACCGACATGCCTTTTAAGATGCTGAGCGCATCGTTAAAATGTTTTTCCCGCACCGGGTCGGTGATGATGACAAGCTCTGCAACGCCGTCATGGCTGCGCTTCTGTACGACCTGCGCGATGCTCACGTCGTTATTGCCCAAAATCCCGGCAATGTTGGCGAGCGCGCCGGGCTTGTCCGTTACCTGAATCCGTAGGAAAAACCGACTGACCGTATCCTCTGCGGATTTCACCGGAAGATTCCGGTAGCAGCCATAACCGATCTTGCCGCAGGAATGGTGCAGGATGTTTCGCATCACGTCGATTACATCGCCCATCACTGCGCTCGCTGTCGGCAGCTGTCCTGCGCCGCGCACCATAAACATCGCGTCGTCGCAGGCTTCCCCGTGGATAAATACCGCATTGAACGAATCCCGGACAGTTGAAAGCGGATGCTGCTCCGGCAAAAGCATCGGATGTACTTTAACCTCTACGCCGCCTTCTGTCAGCCTCGTCATGCCGATCAGCTTGATCACATAGCCAAATTCCTTCGCATAGCGGATATCCTCCGCCGTGATGTGTGTAATACCTTCGGTATACACCTGGGAAAAGGTCACGTTGGAGTTAAACGCGATCGATGCCATAATCGCCACCTTGCGTCCTGCATCGTAGCCTTCCACATCCGCAGTCGGATCGCTCTCTGCATAGCCGAGCTTTGTCGCAAGGGCAAGTGCCTCTTCGTAGCCCATCCCATCCTCCGTCATCCGCGTCAGGATATAGTTGGTCGTCCCGTTGACAATGCCCATCACTTCTGTCAGTTCGCTGGCTACCAGGCTCTGGCGCAGCGGACGGATGATCGGAATTGCACCTGCAACCGCCGCTTCGAAATGCAGGTCACATTTTCCGGCTTCCGCCGCATCGAACAGCTGTTCTCCATATTCTGCGAGCAAATCCTTATTCGCCGTTACAACCTGTTTGCCTGCGCGGAGCGCTTCCTCCAGCCAGGTCAGCGCCGGTCGAATTCCTCCCATCACCTCAATTACGATTTCGATCTGGGGATCGTTTAAAATCTCGTCCCAACGATCTATCAGACGGAATGCCTTCCCGCGCTTTTGTCGTATCGCGCACCAGAATTTTATCCACCACCAGGCGCGCGCCCGTTTTGGAAATGATCTCTTCCTCCAGATCCTTTACCAGTTTATAAACGCCGCTGCCCACGGTTCCTGCCCCAAGCAGTGCTGCATGAATGATTCTCTCCTGTCCCATCACCATTTCCTCCATCTCTATCAAAATTCCTCTGCAATGCAATCCTCGCGGAGCATTTTTATCGTATAGAAAGGAAGTTTCCTATACGATAAAAAAACAGGGAACAGGTATTGACTGCCTGTTCCCCTATTCCAAACTGCGGGTTCGCAGTCTGGGCGTATTTTTACTTTAAGCTGGAAATTACATCCGCAACAGATTTGCCGGACTCCTTGATCGCTGCATACAGAGTCTGCAGATCAGCCTGTTCTTTTACTTTAGCAAGTTCCTTTTTTCGTGTCTTGAGTGCCTTTAAAGTTTCCTCAGTTTTGGAAATTTCGCTGTCCAGGTAGGTCAGTTCTTCTTCATAGGTCATGTTTTTCTTTCTTCTTGCCATAGTTGACGCATCCTCCAATGAAATAATTTCATGTAAAAAGGATAGCACGAAAAAAACAGGATGTCCAGCATATCCTTTCTATTTCCGATCGTTTGTGTGATGCCGTTTGTCTGTGCGCGCTATTTTGCAAAGCATAGCTGTTTACAGCTGCTTACCGGTCAGCATCTCATATGCCTGCAGATATTTTGCAATCGTCTTGTCTACGATCTCCTGAGGCAGTGTCCAGTCGTTATCCGGGTTGGCTTTGAGCCAGTCGCGGGCAAACTGCTTGTCAAAAGAAGGCTGAGAATGTCCGGGTTCATAGCCTTCCGCAGGCCAGAAACGGGAGCTGTCGGGTGTCAGCATTTCATCGCCGATCACCATGTTGCCATCCTCGTCCAGACCAAACTCAAACTTGGTATCCGCAATGATGATACCCTTGCTCAGTGCGTACTCTGCACATTTCTTGTACAGGGCGATGGTGTTGTCACGAAGCTGTTCTGCAAGCTCCTGCCCTCTGCCAGGGAAATATTTTTCCAGATGCGTAACGCTCTGCTCAAAGGAAATATTTTCGTCGTGATCGCCGATTTCCGCTTTGGTGGAGGGAGTGTAAATAGGCTCAGGCAGCTTATCGGATTCTTTTAAGCCCTCCGGCAGACGAATGCCGCATACCGTGCCGTTTTCCTTGTAGCTTGCCCAACCACTGCCGGTGATATAGCCGCGCACGATGCACTCAATGGGAAGCATCTGAAGTTTTTTACACATCATGGACTTGCCTTCATACTTCTCCTGCTGGAAAAACTCCGGCATATCCTTTGTATCTACAGAAATCATGTGGTTAGGAAGAATATCCTGTGTCATATCGAACCAGAACTTGGACATCTGAGTCAGGACGGTTCCCTTTTTCGTTACCTCATTATGTAAGATCACATCAAAACAGCTGATACGGTCTGTGGCAACCATAATCAGGCTTTCGCCGTTGTCATAAATCTCACGAACTTTTCCTTCTTTGATCGGTTTTAATTCCTGCATGTTTTTCTCCTCATCTTCGCATGTGCGTCATTTTTTCAATGCAAAGTAAAAGTAACACCATCTACACGGCATTGTCAAGATGCTGCGAAATGAAAACCGAAAATTAAACTCATTTTTCCCTTGAAATCGCAATCTCTTTATGGTAAAATCTTTTTTGTTGCAGGAGTTTTACGCACATCAGCCGGCGTGGCGGAATGGCAGACGCGGCAGACTCAAAATCTGTTTATGGTGACATAGTACGGGTTCAAGTCCCGTCGCCGGCACGAAAACCCGAAGTTTTTATAACTTCGGGTTTTTTTCTATCGGATCAAAAAGTAGGTTCGATGTAACTAACTTTTTTTATTTCTGGAGGATAAACAAATGATAACACCCATCATCCTGTTTCTCGTCGGACTGGTTCTGCTGATTAAGGGCGGCGACTGGTTTGTGGACGGTGCAACAGGCATCGCTCACAAGTTCCATGTCCCGGATCTGTTAATCGGCGCAACTGTCGTTTCCATCGGCACTACCCTGCCGGAGGTCATGGTTTCCGCCACCTCTGCAGTCAGCGGCCATGGTGAAATCGCCTACGGAAACGCCATCGGTTCCATCATCTGCAATACGGCGCTGATCGCGGCAATTTCCATCGCAGTCAAGCCGTCCCGCGTGGATAAAAAGACACTCACCATTCCGGTTATTTTCTTTTATGTATCCACCGCACTCTACCTGTTTTCCGCCTACGTTACCAAGCGCTTCGATCGCGTAACCGGTGTGCTGCTTCTGCTGATTTTCGTCGCATATATCGGCATTCAGGTCTATCAGGCGATGCACGGCAAGAACCCGGAGGCTGCAGCAGCGGACGCTGAGGTCGCTGAGGTCACAGCGGCAGAGGCCGACACCGCTTCTAATTCGACCGGAAAGGATCTTCTTTTACTGGTCATCGGTGCTGCTTTTATCGCAATCGGCGCAAACCTGTTAGTTGATAATGGCATCATCATCGCCGGACTGTTGGGCGTTCCCGAATCCGTTATCGCCCTCACCTTTGTTGCTCTAGGCACCTCACTGCCGGAGCTTGTTACCGCAATCACCTCTCTGCGCAAAGGACACGGTCTGTTATCCCTCGGCAACATCATCGGCGCACACCTGTTTAACCTCGTTATGGTAAGCGGTGTTTCGATCCTGTTATCTCCCTTCGATCTGCCTAACAGCAAGCAGATCGGCGCTTATAACGCATCCCTCGTTATAGATATTCCTGTCATGCTCGGCGTTATGCTGATCCTGACGATTCCTCCGCTCATCAAAGGCAAAATAACACGCCTGCAGGGTATTATTCTGCTCGCTATTTACGCGGCCTTCTGCATATTCCAGTTTGCACTGTAAAACTGGCTGTGCCGCTGGCGATCCCATTTTCGCAACAGATGAGATTGTCACCCTGCAGACAATATTTTTCTCTGACATTTCATAAAAACGCCCGAACCGGTTCGGATCCTTTCATCCGTCCAGTTCGGGCATTTTTTCATTCTATTGCAGGTTTCCTCAATTGTGCGTCCTTTCCCAGTCCGCATCAGGCTTTATTTTTCAAATTTCAGATTTTTATAAAAATCAAAGCAGTCAAACGTTGCGAAATAATCCTTCGGTGTCTCTGCACGGCGGATCAGCTTTGCAGTGCCATCCTCCTGCAGTAAAATCTCCGCGCTGCGCAGACGTCCGTTGTAGTTATAGCCCATCGAAAAGCCGTGTGCGCCCGCATCATGAATGAACAGATAATCTCCCATATCAATCTTGGGAAGGTTTCTGTCGATTGCAAATTTGTCATTATTTTCGCAAAGGGAACCGGCCACATCGTATATATGGTCGCAGGGCGCACTTTCCTTGCCCAGCACCGTGATATGATGATAAGCACCGTACATCGCGGGACGCATCAGGTTCGCCGCGCATGCATCCACGCCGATATATTCTTTGTAAATATGCTTCTCATGCACCGCCTTCGTTACCAGCGCACCGTAAGGTCCCATCATGAAACGTCCCATCTCGGTATAAATTGCGATATCTCCCATGCCTGCCGGAACCAGAACCTCTTCGTAAACCTTCCTGACGCCCTCGCCGATCGCCAGAATATCGTTCGGCTCCTGATCGGGACGATACGGAATGCCGACACCGCCAGACAGATTGATAAACGCAATATCCGCTCCGGTTTCTTTTTCCAGCTTCACAGCAAGCTCAATCAGCTGCTTTGCCAGCTTCTGATAATTTTCGTTCGTCACCGTGTTGCTCGCCAGAAATGCATGAATACCGAAACGTTTTACTCCCTTGCTTTTTAAAATCCGATAGGCTTCAAAAATCTGCTCCGTCGTCATACCGTATTTGGAATCACCCGGATTGTCCATGATGCCGTTGCTCAACGTGAACACGCCGCCCGGATTATATCTGCAGCTCATCGTCTCCGGAAGCTTGCCCAGAATCTGCTCTACAAAATCGATATGCGTGATATCGTCCAGGTTGATAATCGCGCCCAGCTTCGCTGCCAGTGCATATTCCTCTTCAGGCGTATCGTTGGAGGAAAACATAATCTCCTCGCCCTTGGCGCCGATCGCATCACAGAGCATCAGTTCCGTTTCGGAAGAACAGTCACAGCCACAGCCGTATTCCCGTAAAATGTCAACCAAAAACGGGTTCGGGGTCGCTTTGATCGCAAAATATTCCCGA
>ENA-ORLW01003978-ORLW01003978.1-human-gut-metagenome-genome-assembly--contig:-NODE-3978-length-10435-cov-2.251110_pt1 | contig 10435 bp, 8 predicted proteins | sample MGYA00243017_ERZ508829 | MGnify/ENA primary metagenome ERZ508829 (study PRJEB26277, sample SAMN04329776) | human gut metagenome | biome: human-associated habitat | host: Homo sapiens | place: USA... | reverse complement strand
TAAACGGCAGAAAGAATAAAACCGTGATCACCAGAGAGCTTTCCACCAGCACCACACGGATCTGTTTTTTCTTTTCTGTCACCAGCAAATACAAAAGCGCAGCCAGAAAAAGTACCGGATACCAGCCGCTGCCGCAGTAATTCTGAAAAATTGTCACAATCTCTTTCAACGCAATCTCTCCTATCGATGCAGTTCACAGGTGTTTTGCAAACTGCCGTCTTTCACTTACAAAACCAGCAGCAACATCAGATAAACCACATTCGGAATGCAGCACAACGCCGTTTTCCACAAAATCGACCAGCTCCGATATCGGATCGCCGCCACAAGCGCCGTAATGCCGAACAGCATCGCCGTCAGAAACGCACCCATACTCGTCATCATCGCCGCTGCGATATGATTGACTGCAAGCAGCAGCCAGAAGGGCAGCTGCGATCCCGTTTCTTCCTGCCTCTCCCTATTTTTTTCCCGCGCACAAAGCTCCAACATCAGCCACAGCTCCACTAGCAAGATCAGATTTGCCAGCACCGATTTTCCCTGCCAGGTCCGCGTCAGGAAAAAGGTTTCATTCGTATAGATCGAAATATTCCCCCAGATCTGCATAATGGAAACCAACGTCAGAAAAATCGGAAGCTTTACAGAGCCATCGGAAAACAGCTTTCTGCCGATCTGAACAAACACATAATAGGTCAGCGGAATAAAAATCAGCGGCAGCAGTGTATGCGCCACAATCGTCGCATGAATGCCTGTCATCCGCGCCACATAGGCAATCCACAGCGGCAGCGTCGCCAGGGCATGACGGATATCTAAGTCCGTAGAAAGTCCAGTGTAAGGACGAATCCGGTTCAATACGCCGGTCTGATCCGCCAATACAGATTGAACTACATAATACGCATCATCCCCATCAAATGAAGCATAGGCAAAGGCCATGTACATCTGATATCCCACTGATGCCAAAAACAGCAGCCAGAAAAGCAGACGCTCCGGATTTTGAACTGCCGTTCGCCGTATGCGGTTCCGTGCTCCGTTACCAGTGCCCGAAATCATCGATTTTCGCAGACTGCACGCTTGCGCCTGCCCCGCCTGCTGCTGATTCACGTCCTCATTCCGCCCAGTCTGCTTCCGCAAGTCTCGTTCCCGCAGAAGCGTCCAGATAAATCCCGTCGCAGCCAACACTGCAAAAACCGCAGTTGTCAGATATACCAGCAGGTTCATCCCATAAACTTCTTTTACCATCACCGGCACAGCGATCAGCTGAAACACCGCCAGCTCACTCAAAAAACCTGCCAGATACAGGTTCAAAATCTTTTCTCTTTTCTGCCCCATTCCTTTTGTCCAAAGTCCGCCGATCCCGACTGGGGCAATTCCAAACACAAACAGACATCCCAATGCTTTCTGCAGCATATTTTCCTCTCATTTCTGCGCACGTTTTTTTGCGCATGCCGAGTTTGTGTCAAGCGCGCAGACACAAATCTCGCGATTGAAAAATTTTATTTTTCAATCTTTATTCCTCCCCATACCGCGGTGTTGTGTCGTACCAGTCGTCCCAGATCGCAGGGTAATTATAACTCATCGCCAGTGTCCTGATCTCATCAAACGCCTGCCCATAATTTTCCGGATGCAGTTCATTTTCACCGGTTGTAAAGCACTCCGTGATATACCGGCAGACATTTTTATGATAATGCATATAGTCCGCATAATTGTTCAGATTACAGATAATATCTTCTTTTCCCAGAAAATTGAACACATGGACATTTTCATAGTTCAACAATCGTTCCGTCATATATTCCAGTCTGCCAATGACCGCCTCCAGCTCCTTTTCCCGCGTTACATCGTTCCAGAACAGAATACTGTAGGGGGGATAAAAAATATAAAACTCCGTCTCCGGATGGGCTTCAATATACGGAAGAATATTTTTCTGCAGATTTTCCTCAACCGCATCCTTAAAATAATCCGCCGCAAGCGCTTCCTCTTCCTGCTTTTCCTCTGCCGCCTCGTAGTACATCAGCACGTTTGCCTTGTTATAATATTCATCCGTCCACCACGGCTTATACAGCTCCGCCCAGTCCGACGCATCCTTTCGATCCGCCAAAGGGCGCAGAATGTAATCCAGCAGCACATCCTTGTTCAACAGATATGGAACATCATTGAACACGTTATCATCATACAGATAATCTGTAACCGGAAACTTGGTTTCCTCCGGATCTGCTGAAAATGTGGACTGATCCACCGCCATGTACACAGCCTTGACCTGATCGCCCTTTGCGTCAAATACCAGCTGCATGATGTTGGACAGATCCTTCGGATAAGAACCGTTATAGGAAAGCTTCTGGGTTTTCATTCCCATCAGCTCCTCAAACCAGTCTGTGTTAAAGCTTGCAGTCATCGAGGAACCGATCAAAATACCATCGTAATCCATATGCTTTGCCAATCCCGGATTCTGATTGACCTGGTTATCCACCAGATACGGGAACCACGCAAGGGGCTTATGATACTGAAAAAAAGGATCGACCCAGATCACCAGTGCCATACATCCTGCAAGTCCCGCCAGAAAAATGCCCAGAAAACCGGCAAGCCAGCGCTTCGGCTGCATTTTTTTCTTCTGCTTTTTCTCTTTTCCTTCGTTTTCTTCCATTCTACTCCTCAATTTAAGCCAAACCGGCACCTTCTAAAACCGATAATACAAAAAGCTGCTTACACCGCTTAATGACACCACACACCAGATCATCAAAAATGCCGTCACAAACATCGTTTTCCCATTCGGTTCAAAGCTCTTTTCCCGCTCACCTGCGTTGCGTGCAAAAAAGACGAGCCAAAGCGCCACTGCCAAAAAAACAAAGCATAAGTACAGCTCGCTTCCCGGCAGACGATCCAGATGTAAAATCTTGATCACATACCAAAACTCTTCCAAATTGAACGCCTCTGTGATCTGAACCGCCGGAGCTGCAAAGCCACCGCCGATTAACCGTCCGACAAACTCACCTGCCTGTGACAGATTTGCAGAACGGAACAGCATCCATGTAAAGTTCAAAAACAGGAAGGTCAGAGCGACGCAAAGCACATGTTGGACTACAGAAAGTACGTCGGATTTTTTCGTTCCACTTTGAACATGCACATCCGCCGCACACTGCTGCCGTGGCTGCTTTCGCTGCCATGCCCGAGTAACCAGATACAGCGCACCATGCAGCGCTCCCCACAGGACAAAGTTCCAGCCTGCGCCGTGCCAGATTCCACTGACCAGAAATACAATAAATAAGTTCAAATACATCCGCGCTGTACCTTTCCGGTTGCCGCCCAGCGGAATGTATACATATTTTCTCAGGAAACGGTTCAACGTAATATGCCAGCGTTTCCAAAATTCAATGATGTTGGACGCCTTGTAGGGAGAATCGAAGTTCACCGGCAGCTCCATGCCAAGCATATGAGCAATGCCCCGCCCCATATCGCAATAGCCGCTGAAATCGAAGTACAGCTGCAGCGTATAAAACAGCATCACCAGCCAGGCATCCGTGCCGGACAGCCCTGCCACATTTCCATAGCCTGCATCCACCGCCTTGCCGAAGGTATCCGCAAGCAGCACCTTTTTTGACAGCCCCAGCGCAAACAGATACAGTCCGCCGGAAAACTTTGCCCAATCCAGACGCTGCCGACCGATTTGCCGATACTGCGGCAGCATTTCCTGCGCATTAACAATCGGTCCGGACGACACATATGGGAAAAAGGAAACGAACAGGACATATTCCCTCAGGCTGCACGCCCCAACCTCTCCTTTATAAGCATCTGCCAGAAATCCAATCTGCTGAAAGGTAAAAAAACTGATGCCAAGGGGCAATGCAAGCTGCAGAATCGGATCCTCCAGCCCTTTCATCTGACTCCAGCCAGCCGATATTGCATTAAAATATTTAAAAAAGCAAAGTAATGCAAGATTTCCTGCAATTCCAATTCCTAACAAGAGTCTTTTCCGGGAGCTGTCACGTTCCATCCCATACTCTGCGCGCTCCATAGCACTCCCGGAAACACGCTCTGTAACACGCCCAATGCCACTCTCTATGGCGCGAAAAAAAGCATAATTCCATGCAATACTGCCCAGCAGCAGCAACAGATAATACGGACTCGCTGCTCCGTAAAACCACAGGGAAAAGGCAATCAGCCAGAGCTGCAAAAGCTTCTGGCGCTTTAGCCCCCAGAAGCCCAGCAGACACAGCGGAAAGAACAGCAGGATAAAAATATATGACTGAAATAACATACTCAGCTCTCCACTTCGATCACATGGTTTCGTTTTTCATAGCCTGCTGTGTTCAGCTTCCAGACACTGTTTCCAGCCTCATCCTCCGAACACTTCTCAAAGCCCAGCTCTCCGTAGAATTTCCGTACCATGTTGTTTTTCGCCGTCGGATAATAGTATCCGTAAATTTCTTCGATTCCTGCTTCCTGACACCGTTCAACAAGTTCATCCAGCATTGCAAGCTCCATATCCCGTTTCAGGACGCGGCAGCTCATCAGCCACAGGCGGATATGCGCTGCTTTCTCTTCCTTTTGGGCGATCACAACAGAAACAACGCCGTTATCCCCGAACTTATCCTCAAGCTTTCCATATAAGGTAATATAATAATCATCCGCCGCCATTTGTTCAATCTGTGCCTGTGTCATACGCTGAGTCGTTAAATTGAACTGATTGCTCTTATTGGTCAGCTGTGCAATTCTTGCCATATAAACCGGTTCAAAGCTTCGGATCGTGGCTTTCATATCCAGGGATCTCAAATACTCTGTATAATCTGCAAAGGATGCCTGCGCCTTTTCACGCTTCAAATTCGCCTGATACATTTCATTTCGTTTTCGGTCATCCTCCGAAAGCGATGTCACTTCAAAATAACCACCGCGATCCAGCACGCGGATATAATCCTCCGGTTTTCCGATCTCGGGCGCAGTCACGCCGGGTGCCTGCTGCCGCACAATCTCCCGCTCTGCCGGATTATCATCTGCAAACACAAGGCTGTCCGGCAAAATGTTCAACTGATGTGCAATTTCCAGAATATTCCGGCTCTTCGGCTCCCAGTTTGCCGCAATGATCAGGAAATCCTCCGGCTTCAACACCCCTGCCGGATGATTCAAGCCTGCAAGTGCATTTTCCTCTTCATTCTTGGACGCGACGTTCAACATCACGCCATAGTCTTTCAGTGACTTCACATAGGACTGAAATTCCGCATAAACCTGTCCCAGATTCGTTTCCTGTCCAATTTCCAGATTTTCCGGACCGTCATCCCCGACAATGCCTCCCCAAAGCGTATTGTCCAGATCCAGCACCAGCGATTTTTTATTTTTTCCGTAAAGCGACTTCATAATATTCGCAACGTTGTGTGCCATCCATGGAATCGCCTTCAGGCACAAACTATACTTGTACATGTGCCAGAAAAACGGCGCAGACCATTCATCCAGACCATATACCGCAGACTGATAGCAGATATCATTGATCAGGAAATTTTGATGCTCTGCCGCATAATCTGCAAACATCTGGTTCATCCGGTTCACATACCAGGTTCTGCCATGAAAATCCGCACCATCCTGATTTCCCATCAAACGGTAATAGGGAAGTTCAAAGTTGTCCTGAATGATCGGACAATGCCAGGTATCCGCCAGCTTCTCCCACATCACCTGAAAATGTTCAAATTCCGATCTGAGCTTGTCTTCCACCTGTTCCCGGGAATCCTTTACCTCCGGCAGACTGCGCAGGTTCCGAAAGCTCGTATGAATATAAACCAGATCCGGTCCAAACGCGTTCAATTCTTCATTGCCGAACATCGCATCTTCCCAGTACATTCCATACTCCGATTCATAAAAGGTCGGTTCAATTCCCTGATTCAGCAAAAACAGCTCCAGAATCCGGATAATATCATGGGTCGTAGAGCCTCCCAGCACCGCGATCTTCTTCGGAATCCGCTGGGTGTTCTCTTCCAGCAGACGACGCTTCAAGCTTTTTGATTTTTTTAAAATATATTCACTGTCAAATGGATATTCCAGTTCGTGCAGCATAAGTGTGTTCCTTTCTGTGGTTCTGATATTCTTTATCATACTACAAATCCCTGCTTTTTAACAAGCAGGGATTGGTAACCGTCTAATTTTCAGGAATTTAACATGGTACTATTTATAAAATATGGACTTGTCGTGCCATCTCTTAAGGTTTATTTTTTAGGCTATATTTACGGTTTGTGCGACTTGCTTACGACTTTATTATAAAGCCTTATGCATTTCTCGCCAAATCAATTACCAATATTATCTTTTTTCTTCTCCATTCTCTTTATCTATCTGACTCTTCATAATAACGAATTTTATTTTTTCCGTAATACTCCGCCGTTCCAAATCTCCATGTCTCGATTTCATCCGTCGTAAACAGCTCCGGAGTTTTCGGCGGCTCCTGGATTAAAATCAGCGCTTCGTCCGAATTTTTAATGGTCTCAATATTTTGTTTTATTGCATCTGCATATGCCTGTGCTTCACCGCTCCTGACTGCATTTACAATGGCTGCAGATGTTATTTCTTTCGGCGATGCCAGGGATACCAGTAAAAAGCATAGAACTGTCATTCCTGTACAAAAGCCATACCATTTTAAATGAGAATCGGCGTTCCAGCACAGCTTTTGCTTTTTCTGAATCCATCCGATCCAGTAAAATTCAAGAACAACGGTCAAAATCAAAAACATATCATACATAATGTTTTCAATTCTTCCCGTTCCCCACTGTCCGAGTGCAAACAGCTGTGGTGCATACATTGCAGACAGGAAACAATATCCTGCCAAAGTAATGACTCCCGGAAGCGGAAACCCAAATTCTGTTTTAGCGGCTATTGCCCATAAAACAGGAAGTGCCATTAAAATCAAAAATACCCAGAAAATCCCAGTCCAGTCTCCTGCGATATCCTGTATACACAGTACAAAGGATTTTAAAATAGAACCAATTACACCATAGGACACGATCTCACCGGATTTTCCCTGCCTGATCCAGTTACATTGATACAAAATGCAACCAGCATCGCTCCTCCGGGAAGCGCCAGATACTTTAACAGATCCTTCCGTTTTCTCCACAACAAAATCAAGATCACATATCCTGTAACCACATTTCCGATCAACGCCGTCACAAGATTTCCGCCGCCAACCATAACTGCAATCCATGCTGCCAACACACTATACAGCACTCTTTTTTCTTTTCGAACAATCTCATGTATCAGAAATGCCATGAATAAAAGCAAAAAGCTAAATGCACCGGTATAATGAATTCCTCCGTTCCACCAGTAAAAAGCAGATACTTTGGCTGGTGCAAGCTGCAGTGCTAAAATTGCCAGCAGGCATCCCAAAATCCCTGCCTCCTTTTTTCCGGCACCAAACAATGTATGGAAAAATTGATACAAAAAAATCAGCACAGCTATGCTCAGTAATCCGGATAACAAAGCTGGTGTCAGATGATAATACTGTTCTCCCCAAATCCCTGGCTGAAGTGCCATGAGAAAAATAGAAGAAAATGTTCCCTGCCAGCTTCCAAAGGCATCTGTTACTGTTTTACATGCGCCGCTAAACGCACCTAAAACGCCTTTTCCATGCACCCATGCCAGATGACTGTTTGCACCATATTCAAAATCATCTCCCTGTGGATAAACATACTTTCCGGACCATGCAAGCATAAGCCAGGTTATAAAGAGCACTACGAGTAAAACTGAAAACAGCCATTTCCAGTCATCTTTCTTTTCCACTGTTTCTTTTTTCAACACATGCCCACAAATCCAGCCGGTTCCATCTATCACAACTGCAATCCACCAAAGGGTTGTCAAAATCTGAAGAAAAACTCTGACAGAATTAACAGATTCCATATCTCCGATTCTGACTACAACAGCCAGATAACAAAGCAATACGGAAGCCGTTCCAAAGAATATCCGAAGCAGAGCCCCCTCATATAAACTTCGATCTGAAATTCTGACTGCTATCACGATAGCAACTAAAATTGCCGCTGCTGTCAGGAACAAATGAAATACACCGAACCATTTTTCTGCATAATAGATAAAATAATAGGCAGATACAGCCGGCACTTTAAATGCAGAATAAGAAACAACCTGATCCTGTGCTCCCAGTGCCAAAAACAGGAGCAGCGGAAGCAATATTGCTCCCGCTATCCACCACACTTTATTTCGTACCGTTCTCTTTTCCAGATTCATTTTCTACTTTCCACTAACCTTATTCTTTCGTATCTTTCCCCACAATCTGCAGTCGGAATTCAAAATCCCTTCTGTCCTTCACGCCAAGATTATGCAGGATAAGGCCCGCAAACAGGGACTGTAATGCAGCTAATCCTGCAAATCCACAGGCGATCAGTGTCGGGAACTTCGGCACCAGACCAGTCTCCACATACTCGATTCCAACCGGAATAAAGAACCCAACTGCAATCACAAACAGCAACAGCGACAACAGCCCGAAAAATGCAAAGGGGCGATACTGACGGAACATCCGGAAAATCGTTTTCAGCACGCGAAAACCATCCGAATACGTATTTAACTTGGATTCGCTGCCCTCCGGACGGTCACGGTATTCTACGATCACATTATCAATCTGCATATGGTTATAGACCGCATGAATGGTCATTTCCGTTTCGATCTCAAAGCCCTTTGACAGAATCGGGAAGGTCTTCACAAAGCCGTAGCTGAACGCGCGGTATCCGGTCATGATGTCCTTGATCTTACAGCCGAACAGCCGGTTGATGCTGGCTCTTACGAGCGTATTTCCCATATTGTGGAAGGGACGCTTGTTTTCCTCAAAATAAGTGGAGGAAAGACGGTCACCCACAACCATATCGGAATTGTACTTTAATACCTTGTCTGCCATCTCTCTTGCAAACTCCATGGGATAGGTATCATCACCATCCACCATAATGTAGCATTCGGCATCAATTTCACGGAACATTCTGCGGATCACGTTTCCCTTGCCCTGCATGTACTCGTGGCGTACCACGGCACCTGCCTTCGCTGCAAGCTCTGCCGTTTTGTCTGTGGAATTATTATCATATACATAAATCACTGCTTCCGGCAACTCCCGTCTTGCATCGGCCACTACCTTCTCTATGGTTTTTTCTTCGTTATAACAGGGAATTAAAACAGCTATCTTGTCCATTCGGAAACCTCGCTTTACTCTATATCTAAGACTCACATTGCTGTGCTTCTTACATCATACCATATTTTTCTATATCATGTGAACATTTTTTACGAAGTATGGCACTCTGTGCACTTTATCTCTTTTATTTCTTTACTTGTCATGGTTCCCCGTTTGGGCTATACTAAACAAAGATCTTTTTGCAGGATCCTGAACATTTGATATGGAGGAATTACAATGCTTCGTTTCATTATTACAGCACTGTTTGTTACTTTATTTTTAATTTGCAGTATTCCGTTATTTTTCATTGAATGGATCATCGGGAAGTTCAATATGGATATCAAGAACCGCAGTTCCCTCGCGATCGTGAACTGGGCGTTCCGCGTGGTTCTGTTTATTTCCGGTGTGAAGATCACCGTGATCGGGGAAGAAAATGTTCCCAAAGATCAGGCTGTACTTTATATCGGAAACCACAGAAGCTTTTACGACATCATCGCGACCTACGTGCGCGTACCGCGTCCTACCGGATATATCGCAAAAAAGGAACTTCTGAAAGTTCCTCTTTTAAGTATCTGGATGAAATATCTGCACTGCCTCTTCCTTGACCGCGAAGATATCAAGCAGGGTCTGCAGACGATTCTGACCGCTATTGATAAAATCAAATCCGGCATCTCGATTTTCGTTTTTCCGGAAGGCACCCGCAACAAGGTGGAAGGAACCTTTCTTCCCTTCCATGAGGGCTGCTTTAAAATTGCAACGAAGACCGGCTGCCCGATCGTTCCGGTAACCTTATACAACACCTCTGCCATCTTCGAGGATCACCTTCCGAAGATTAAAAAGACGAATATTGTGATTCACTATGGAACACCGTTTTATGCGAAGGATCTCTCCAAAGAAGACCAGAAGCGGCTCGGTGCTTACACACAGGAGATCATTGCTTCTACCTATGCTTCGATCAGAGAGCAGTATCCGGTGTAGGGTATCACTCATCCCCCACCGGCATAACACAGATTTTCTCTCCGGGTACAACGAAGAACACCGGATATCCCAGTGCCTCATGCACATACCGATCGGATTCCTGCTCTTCGTTTTGCAGCCGGTTACCATATTTAACGTAACCGTTTTTACCATCATAATAAATGTCTGCGCTCCTGCAGCCTGTCAGTTTTTCCGGATCACAATAAAGAATGAGCTTTTCCTCTTCCTGTGCCTGAACTTCAAACGCATAGCCATTCGGATCCAAAAGCACTTTTACCTCACAGGAGGGCACATCCCTTTCCCGATCTTCCGCTACGGTTTTATTCTCCATTA
>ENA-ORLW01003974-ORLW01003974.1-human-gut-metagenome-genome-assembly--contig:-NODE-3974-length-10443-cov-1.889350_pt1 | contig 10443 bp, 6 predicted proteins | sample MGYA00243017_ERZ508829 | MGnify/ENA primary metagenome ERZ508829 (study PRJEB26277, sample SAMN04329776) | human gut metagenome | biome: human-associated habitat | host: Homo sapiens | place: USA... | reverse complement strand
GTATAATTATGGATATCATAATTAATATCGCCATTTTTCTAATCTCAGCTATTATCTTTACTTTTGTAGGAATGATGATTCGTAAAAAAATAGCTGAATCCAAAATGAAAAGTGCAGAAAATGAAGCAAAAAGAATTATTGAACTAGCAAATAAAGAAGCAGAAAATAAGAAAAAAGAGGAAATCTTTAAAGCAAAAGAAGAAATTATGAGTGCTAGAAAAGAATTGGATGATGAGATTAGAGAAAGAAGAAGCGATATACAAGGGCAAGAAAAACGTCTAATTCAGAAAGAAGAGAATCTTGAAAAACGTATGGATATACTAGAGAGGAAAGAAAAAGAACTAAATGTGAAGACAGATGAAGCTCAAGCAAAGAAAAAAGAATTAGAAGAACTATTTGAAAAAGAAATGAGCGAATTACAAAGAATTTCAGGGTTATCTGAAGAAGAGGCAAAAAAACAATTATTGCAAGAAGTGGAAAAGCAAATTACGAATGAGAAAGCAGCCTTAATTAAAGAATTAGAACAAAAGGCAAAAGAAACAGCAGACAAAAATGCAAAAGAAGTGATTGGCTATGCTATTCAAAAATGTGCAGCAGACCATACTTCTGAAACAACTGTATCAATTGTATCTCTTCCAAATGATGATATGAAAGGTAGAATTATTGGTAGAGAGGGAAGAAATATTAAAACACTAGAAACATTGACAGGAATAGATTTAATTATTGATGATACTCCAGAAGCGGTTGTTATTTCAGGATTTGATCCACTAAGAAGAGAAGTTGCTAAAATTGCTCTTGAAAAATTAATTGATGATGGTAGAATTCATCCAGCTAAAATAGAAGAAATGGTAGAAAAAGCAAAAGAAGAATTAGAAATGACAATCAAAGAAGAAGGCGAAAGAGCTGCTATGGAAGCTGGCGTAATAGGACTTCATCCAGATATTATAAAATTGTTAGGAAAGTTAAAATATAGGACAAGTTATGGACAAAATGTCTTAAATCATTCTATAGAAGTATCTAACTTAGCAAGAATCATGGCAGAAGAATTAGGATTAGATCCAAAAGTTGCTAGAAGAGCAGGCTTACTACATGATATTGGAAAAGCTTTAGATCATGATATGGAAGGAACACACGTAGAAATTGGTGTGGAAGTACTAAAAAAATATAAAGAAAATGATATGGTAATCAATGCGGTAGAAGCACATCATGGAGATGTAGAACCAAAATCTGTAGAAGCTGTTTTAGTACAAGCAGCAGATGCTATTTCTGCTTCTAGACCAGGTGCAAGAAGAGAAACTCTAGAAGCATACATAAAGAGACTAGAAAAATTAGAAGAGATTGCAGGTTCTTTTGAAGGTGTAGACAAATCTTATGCTATTCAAGCTGGACGTGAAGTAAGAATTGTAGTAAAACCTGATAAGATCTCTGATAGCCAAATGACATTAATGGCTAGAGATGTAGCTAAAAAAGTAGAAGAAGAAATGGACTACCCAGGACAAATTAAGGTAAACATTATTAGAGAAACTAGGGTTGTAGAATACGCCAAATAAAAAAGTAAAGAACTCCAAAAAGGAGTTCTTTTTTATATTATAGGAAAGTAAATTAATTTGTTTTAAATTTAAATTAGTGTAAAGGGTGAAACAAAGTTTCAATTGATTCTTTGAAATAAAAGAAAACTTAAAAATATTCCTATAGTAAAAACTTAAAATTTTCTAAAAAACCTTTATCTTTTTTGAAATATATAATATAATATACGCATAATTTTATGCCAAGGAGGAATTCAAATGAGTAGTAATGGCAAAAGATCTAAAAAGGCAACAGCGAAGAAAAAAGAACAAGAAAAAACAAAACAATATAAAGTAGCACCTAGTAAAAATAGAAAAACAAATAAAAAGAAAGATACAGATGAAGAGACAAAAGTAATAAGAAATGGCGAGATTGTAAAAAAAGGAAAAAAAGGTAAAGTAAAAAAACATAGAAAATTAAAAAGATTCCTATTAGCAATTTTCATTATTTTATTCGTTTTAGGAATTATAGCAGCTGGAATTATAGCAGGAATTTTCTTTAGTGATAAATACAAAATGACAGCAGAAGATTTAACAATTCACAAAATGAATTCTACAGTAAAAGATGCAGATGGAAATGTTATTGCAACATTGGCAGGAGAAGAAAATAGAAAACCAATTACTCTAGATGAAATGCCAACTTATTTGCCAAAAGCATTTATAGCCATAGAAGATAAGCGTTTTTATGAACATGGAGCAGTGGACATAGGAAGAACAGCTTATGCAGCAGTTAAATACATATTAGGTGGTGGTAAAAATGCTTCTTTTGGAGGAAGTACAATTACCCAGCAATTAATCAAAAATTTGTATGATGATGATGATAGATCAGGTTTCGCAGGAATAGAAAGAAAGATAAGAGAGATGGCCCGTGCATACAATTTAGAAAAAGTAGCATCTAAAGATCAAATCCTAGAAACATATCTAAATTATATTTACTTTGGGGGATATAAAGACGGTGTAGATGTTATGGGCGTAGAAGTAGCATCTGAGTATTATTTCTCAAAATCTGCAAAGGATTTAACAGTGGTACAAGCAGCATTTTTAGCAGGTATTAACAATACACCAAATAGCTATTATCCTTTTGATCCAGAAAATGATCATACAGAATTAATTCAGACAAGAACAAAAACAGTACTTGCAGAAATGAAAGATCAAGGCTATATTTCAGAAGAAGAATATAATGCAGCAATAGCAGAGGTAGACGCAGGTTTAGCTTTCCAAAAAGGTAATGTTAGTAATGCAAGTAGTTATTCTTACCATACGGCTGCAGCAATTGAACAAGTTATTTCAGATTTAATGGAACAAGAAGAAGATTTGTCTTATAAAGCAGCTAGAGCAAGAGTATATAGTAATGGTTATGTAATATATACGACACAAAAAACAGATATCCAGAATAGAATGGAAGAAGAATATGCAAAATCAAAATACATAAAGAGCGGAAAGCAAAAAGATTCAGAGGGTAATTTAATTAATGCACATACACAATCTGCCATGGTTATTATAGATCATACAACAGGGCAAGTAGTGGGAACTATGGGAGGTTTAGGAACTGATGTAAATGCATTAGGATTAAATAGAGCGACACAAGGAACTAAACAAACAGGATCTTCTATGAAACCGTTAGCTGCTGTAGCACCAGCACTAGAAAAAGGAATTGTTACAGCAGGAACGGTGTATGATGACTCTTTAACAGATTTTGGAGGAGGATATAAGCCACATAATTCAGGAAGTTTCAAAGGACTTATGACAGTAAGACAAGGAATAGAAGTCTCTTCTAATATTGTAAACTTAAAAATTATGAGGGAATTAGGACCTGATAATGCACTTTCTTTCTTAAAAAAATTAGGAATTACAGTGAATGAAAATTATAAAGCAGATATCACACTTGCATTGGGTACAATTGATGTTAGTCCATTAGAAATGGCAGCAGCTTATGCAGCAATTGCAAATGATGGAGAATATATTACACCAATTTTCTATACAAAAGTAGAAGATGCAAATGGAAATATAATTGTAGAAGCAAAACAGGAAAAAACAAGAGTGATGTCTTCTGCTAATGCCTATATTTTAAAATCTATTCTAACATCTCCAGTAACAGGAAATGGAGGAACAGCAACTACTTGTAGAATTTCCGGAATGGATGTAGGCGCTAAAACAGGTTCAACAGATAATTATGTAGATAGATGGCTTTGTGGATTTACACCATATTATACAGCAGCAACTTGGTTCGGTTTTGATACAGCAGAAAACCCAGTTTTCAGTGGAAACCAAGCAGCCAATATTTGGGCAGCAATTATGAAAGATGTACACGCATCATTGCCAAATAAACGATTTGAAAAACCAAGTAATGTAGTAAGTGCTAAAATTTGTTTAGACTCAGGTTGTGTTGCAACTGCATCTTGTGCGAGAACTACTACAGAATATTTTGTAAAAGGAACTGTACCAGATGCTTGTGAAGGTCATAAAAAACTAAAAATTTGTAAGGATACAGGAAAAATTGCAAATGAATATTGTACAAATGTAGAGGAAAAAACATTTTTAGTAAAGCCAGATAAAGAAACCAAAAAATTATGGACCACTTCAGATGGTGGAAAATATGATATTCCAACAGAAACCTGTACAGAACATAAAGAACCAGAAGTGGAAAAAGTAGAAATGATAGATGTCGTAGGCAAAAAAATGGCAGATGCAAAGAAACAATTAGAAGATAAAGGGTTAAAAGTATCTGTTAAATATGAACAAGACAAGAACAAAACAGATGGAGTTGTTTTGAAACAAAGTGTGAAAAAAGGAGAAAAAGTAGATAAAGGAACAACTATAACAATTACAGTTAATAAGAAAGAAGATACTTCTAAAAATAACACAGTTGTAAATAATGTGACAGCTGGAAACACTACTAATACGAACACAACTAGTGGAGGAACAAAAACAAACACCAATGATGATAACGTATAAAGTAAATGCTTCTAATGAAAAATTGGAGAAGGCTAGGATCTCCAATTTTTCATCAAATTAGAAGTTAGAAAGGAAGGAAAATGGAATTAAAATTATATAATACATTAACAAGACAAAAAGAAATTTTTAAACCATTACAAGGCAATGAGGTACGTATGTATTCTTGCGGTCCAACAGTATATAGTTATGCGCATATTGGTAATTTTAGAGCATATATTTTTATGGACAATTTAAGAAGAGTATTAAAATATAATGGATATACATTAAAACATGTTATGAATATCACAGATGTAGGACATTTAGAGTCAGATGCAGACGAAGGCGAAGATAAAATGGAAAAAGCTGCTAGAAAAGAAAACAAAGACCCTTATGAAATCGCTAAATATTATACAGATATATTTTTTAGAGATATGGGAAGACTAAATATAGATAGACCAGAAATTATTGCAAAAGCAACGGATCATATACCAGATATGTTGGAATTTGTAAAAACATTGGTAGAAAAAGATTATGCCTATGAAACTTCAAAAGGTATTTACTTTGATATTTCAAAATTAGACCATTATCCAGTACTATCTAATCGAAAATTGGACGATCAAATTGCAGGAGCGAGAGTAGATGTAGATCCAGAAAAAAGAAATTCATATGATTTTGCACTATGGATTAAAGCACCAGAAAATCACATTATGAAATGGGAGAGCCCATGGGGATTATCCTATCCAGGATGGCATATAGAATGTTCTGCTATGGGTAGAAGATATTTAGGAGATGAATTTGATATTCATACAGGTGGTGTAGATCATATTCCAACACATCATGAAAATGAAATTGCCCAAAGTAAAGGTTGTACAGGAAAAGTTCCAGCAAAAACTTGGATGCATGTAGAATTTCTACAAGTAGATGGTGGAAAAATGTCAAAAAGCTTAGGAAATGTATATTTATTAGATGATATTATAAAAAGAGGATATGATCCATTAGTATATAGATTATTTAATTTTTCTTGCCATTATAAAGGTAAATTAAATTTTACATGGGAAGGCATAGAAGCTGCAAGTACAGCATTGACAAGACTACGTGATGGATATCAAAAACATTTGACAGGAATGGCAGATGTGGATGGCACAATAATTTCTGAAATTGAAAATAAATTCCATCAAGCTATAAATGATGATTTAAATATGCCTCTTGCAATGAGTGCAGTATGGGAAGCTGTAAAATATCAAGATAAATCACCTAAAATTGCAAAATTATTAGAAAAATTCGATACTGTTTTGGGATTGAAAATTACAGAAAAAAAAGAGGAAGAAATTCCACAAGAGATTTTAGAATTAGTAGAACAACGAAAAGTTGCAAGAAATGAAAAGAATTGGACTGAATCTGACAGATTAAGAGATTTGATTGCTCAAAAAGGATATAGTGTTAAAGACACTAAAGATGGAGCAGAAGTTTCCAAGATATAAAAAACTAAAAGAGCTAATGTATCAGCATTAGCTCTTTTGAGTGGTTATTCATCCAGTAACTGCATAATTTTCTTTAATGTGTTATTTTTTACTTCATCAATTGTCATATTAGATGTGTCTAGATACCACATTGGACAGGTAACAGTTTCGTAAAAACAATCAAGTTCTTTTTTATAAAAGTTTAAGAATTCTTGATTTGTAAGTACAGGTGCATCACCGCCAGAAGCATAACGTCTTTTCAAAGATTCTTCTACTGAAACATCGATTACAAAAAGATAATCTGGAAAAACACAAAATGAGTTATTCATTTCATGAAGAATTTTTAAAAGTGACGATGATTCGGCTTTGGAGCAAACATTTTGTTTGAATAAGAAATTTGCCCAAAATAATGCATCACAGTATCCTCTGTCAAACAGAATGATGTCAGCCTGGGAATATGGAATTTCCAGCAAAGATTGTAACTGTCCAAAGGTTATCCAAACATTACGTATCCATGTTTTCTTTGGAATTTCTTTAGGGACAAGTTCAGCATCTTCTTGCATAATTTGTACATTGATTCCTTGAGCCAAAAGTGAACTTTCAAGATTGTGAATCAACGTAGTTTTACCAGAATTAGGAAGTCCGGTAAATTCAATTGTTAAAGGCCGTCTATTCATACAGTGCCCTCCTTAAAAGTGTATATTTTTTAAAGACGAATACATTATAACATACAAGTAAAAAATGTCAAGAATTAGAGATGTAATCTTTTTTTATCCAAAAATACTGACAAATAGGTGTTTTTATGTTATAATATGAAACAGTATTATTAGTTTGTAACAATTAATTCTCGTATAATAATTATAAGGAAGAAAAATTATGCCTAAATATCTTGGGAGTATCAAAATTGAAAAGGAGAGAAAAATGATAAATTTTAAAAATATAATTGCGAATGCAATATCAAAAGTAGTAAACATAAATGAAACAGAAATAGAAATGTCAATAGAAAAACCAAAGGGCTCAGAAAATGGAGATTATGCATTTCCTTGTTTTAGATTAGCAAAAGAATTACATAAAGCACCACAAATGATTGCAAATGATATTAAAGAAAATATCAAAGTAGATGAAAATCAAATAACCAAAATTGAAGTAGTAGGCGGATATTTAAACTTTTTTATAAACAAAGAAATATTAGTAGAAGAAGTATTAAACGAAATGTCTGAAGATAAAGAATACGGAAAATCAACAATTGGAAATGGCAAAAATATAGTAATAGATTATTCAGCACCTAATATAGCAAAACCATTTCATATAGGACATTTGCGTTCAACTGTAATAGGTGCAGCATTATATAAGATATATAAATATTTAGGGTATAATGTAACAGGAATAAATCATTTAGGAGATTATGGAACACAATTTGGAAAATTAATTGAAGGATATAAATTATGGGGAAATGAATACAATATTGAAGAAAATCCAATAGATGAATTAACTAAAATTTATATAAGAATAAATCAAGCATGTAAAGAAGATGAGAAGGTTTTAGAAAATTGTAGAAATAATTTTAAAAAACTTGAAGATGGAGACAAATATTGTGTAGAAATTTGGCAAAAGTTCAGAGAACTAAGTTTAAAAGAATTCCAAAAAGTGTATGATATATTAGGAAGTAAATTTGATTCCTGGAATGGAGAAGCATTTTACTCTGATAAAATGCCAGAAGTTATAGAGATTCTTAATAAAACTGGAAAATTAGTAGAATCAGAGGGAGCTAAAATAATAGACTTAGAAGATAAAGGAATAAATACACCATGCATTATTGAAAAGAGTAATGGTTCATCAACATATGCAACAAGAGATTTAGCAGCAATTATGTATAGAGCACGTACATATGATTTTGACAAAGCATTGTATATTACTTCATATGAACAAGTATTACATTTTAAACAAGTATTTGAAGTTGCTAAACTACTTGGTTTAGACGAAAAATATACTAATGGATTAGAACATGTTGCATTTGGAATGGTACTATTGCCAACAGGAAAAATGTCAACAAGAGAAGGAACAAGTATTAAACTAAGTGAATTACTAAATGAAGCTATTTCAAGAGCAAAAGCTATAATTGAACAAAAAAATCCAGAACTTGAAAATAAAGATGAAGTTGCTAAAAAAGTTGGAGTTGGAGCAGTAATATTTAATGATTTAGCAAATAATAGAGTTAAAGATGAAATATTTGATTGGGATACAATTTTAAATTTTCAAGGAGAAACAGGACCATATATACAATATACATATGTACGTACAAAAAGTGTTATTGAAAAAGCAGGTGGGGTTCCAGATATTTCAGAAGTTAGTTCAGAACTATTACAAGATGAATATTCAATTAAATTATTAAAATTAATTTATGATTTTGAAGACGTTTTAGTACAAGTTACAGACAAAAACGAACCATCAATTTTAGCAAGATATTTAATAGATGTTGCTAAAACTTATAGCAATTTCTATAATGAAAATAAGATTATTAATGATAATAAAAATCTTCAAAATGCTCGTGTATATTTAACTTATTCTGTTGGAAGAATATTGAAAACAGGAGCAGGATTACTTGGAATTGAAATGCCAAATAAAATGTAACACAAATAAATTATCAAAAGGGATGCCACAAAGGCAGCCCTTTTAACAGGTGCGATTTTATAGTGAAATACTAGTTTCTAAAGCAACTTTAATCATATTATTAAGACCAGTTTGTCTTTCTTCTGGTGTTGCTACATCTTTAATAAATTTAGAATCAACAACACTCATAAGGCAAGCAGCTTTTTTATTTAGAACTTTAGCAACGTAAAATAGTGCAAAAGCTTCCATTTCAGCACTAACAGGATTAAATCCTTCTGGAACTCTAGCTAAGAACTGATTCACATCTGTCATATAAAGATCAAAACAATCAGTACAAACAGTATTTCCTTTTAATATTGAAATATTTAATTTGTTAGCAGTATCTATTATTACAGAATTTAATTCATTATTACTACTTATGATGTGGCAATTTTCGTTATTTAAAGTTAAAGCAAAATTTCCTTCTGAAAAAGTGTTTTCAGCAAGTACGATATCAAATAATTTTAATTCAGGTTTATAAGAACCACAAGAACCTATACGAATAATATTTTCAACATCATAGAATTTATACAATTCATATGAATAAATTCCCATACTTGGCATTCCCATACCAGAAGCCATTACAGTAATTTCCTTTCCGTTATATTTTCCTGTGTAAGCATAAATTCCTCTAACTGAATTTACTAATTTTATATCAGTCATAAAATTTTCTGCAATATATTTGGCTCTAAGTGGGTCACCTGGCATTATAACAGTTTTTGCAATATCTCCTAAGTTTGCTTCATTATGTGGTGTAGACATATTAATTCCTCCTCTTATTGTTTGTTTAAAAGAATTATATCAATAAAAAAATATAAATTCAACATTTCACACAAAAAACACAAATCAGGAATACTTTCATAACAAAATACATATAAACTAACGGTATAAAATTACCAAGCAAAATATGGAAGGAGTTTGGAGTATGAGTGAAAATGAATTGACAATAATAGAAAATTTTTTAGAAAATAAAGAGGTGAAATTGGATGTTAAAGATGAACCATTTGATAAACTCATGTTTTTTTATCAATCAGCATTAAAACAGTTGGAACTACAAATGAATATAATTAAAGAAGAATTCAAAATAATGTATAATTATGATTTAATAGATCACATAGATACAAGAATAAAAGAGCCAAAAAGTATAGTAAAGAAAATGGAAAAGAAAAAATATAAAAAGACATACTATAATTTGATTGAAAAGATTAATGATATTGCAGGAATGCGAATTGTATGTACACTAAAAGATGATATATTTTTTATTAAAGATTTGATAAAACAAATACCAGATATACATATATTAAATGAAAAAGATTATGTTACAAATCCAAAACCAAGTGGATATTCAAGCTATCACATGATTGTAGAGGTACCTGTAAAATTATCTCAGAAAACTATATATGTAAAATGTGAAATACAGATAAGGACCCTTGCAATGGATTTCTGGGCAAGTTTTGAGCATAAGGTAAAATACAAAACTGAACAAGAAGTTAATAAAAAGACTTCAAAAGAATTAGTTAATTGTGCAAAAATGATTAGCAAGTTTGATGATAAGATGATTTCACTGAAAAATATACAATAAAATATTGCTTATTTCAACAGAATATGATAATATTTAATGCAATAAATATTATACAAAAATGGTGATTGAAAATAATGAAAATAGTTGCGTTGGGAACAGGACATGGATCTGTAACAAAATGTTATAATACATGTTTTGCATTAGAAAAAAATGATGAATATTTTTTAGTAGATACAGGTGGAGGATTACAAATAATTAAGCAATTAAGAGATGCAAATGTAGACTTCAAAAAAATACATAATATAATTTTATC
>ENA-ORLW01003969-ORLW01003969.1-human-gut-metagenome-genome-assembly--contig:-NODE-3969-length-10463-cov-2.850857_pt1 | contig 10463 bp, 9 predicted proteins | sample MGYA00243017_ERZ508829 | MGnify/ENA primary metagenome ERZ508829 (study PRJEB26277, sample SAMN04329776) | human gut metagenome | biome: human-associated habitat | host: Homo sapiens | place: USA... | reverse complement strand
CTATGTGTGCCTCGACATTTTTCTTTGTTTGCTGCAAATTTGTTTCTAATCGCTTTAACTCCGTGATGGCTTGTTTTGCATCCTCTTCTGTCGTATCCTCAATCTTTTCATCTACCTTTTTTGACATCGACGTAAGTTTATCTTTCATCTTTGCAAAATCAGCATCTGCCTCAATGTGATTTTTCTGAATCATCGTCTCAATTTCCTTGTATAACGATAACACCTGGCTTTTCTTTGTCTGCACTTCTTTTTTGGTCTCCTCCGTAACAGAATCTGACTGACATCCCGTCACACTTACAACCATAAGTGAAAGACTCAAGAAAAGACTCACTAATTTCCTTTTCATGTCATCCATCCTTTCCTATCACTGCTTTTCCCAGAAAGTACCTTCTCTGGTATCTTTTAACACAATCCCTTTTGCTAGCAATTCCTCGCGGATTGCATCAGCTTTTGCGAAATCTTTTGCTTTTTTTGCTTCTTTTCTCTCTTCTATTTTTTTCTCAACATAAGAAGCCAGTTCATCGTCCACATCTGCCTCTTTTTCTTCCCACGCTTTCTCTAGCTGCAAAGAAAGTACTTCATCCATGCTCTGCACTAACACACGTTTCGAAGCATCCGAAAGTTCTGCCTTTAACATATCATATAAAACAGTAATTGCCGAACTGGTGTTAATATCATGAGAAAGTGCCTCTGCAAATTTCATCTTCCATTCTTCGCACGCAGCCGTATCCACTTCTCCATCTGTTGATAGATTGGCAATTCTCTTTACTAACTTATCATACGCACTTACTACATTATCCAGTGCATCCCACGAAAATTCAAGCGGCTTGCGATAATGTGACTGTAAACAGAAGAAACGGTATGCCATCGGATTATATCCTTTTTCCTCTAAAAGAGAAACTGTCAAAAATTCACCCTTTGACTTACTCATTTTCCCATTCTTCGTATTTAAATGATTGACATGGAACCAGTAATTACACCACTTATGACCGATATAGGCCTCGCTCTGGGCAATCTCATTCGTATGGTGAGGAAAAATGTTATCGACACCACCACAGTGAATATCCATATATTCTCCCAAATGTTTCATACTAATGCAGGAGCACTCAATATGCCATCCCGGATAACCAACGCCCCAAGGGCTGTCCCACTTCAATTCCTGATTATCAAACTTCGATTTGGTAAACCAAAGAACAAAATCTGTCTTATTTCTCTTATTTGTATCTTCTTCAACATCCTCGCGGACACCAACCTGCAAATCCTCTTCATTCTGAGAAGATAAAACATAATAATTATCCAATTTTGAGGTATCAAAGTACACATTCTCTCCTGCAATATAAGCATATCCTTTTTCCAAGAGCACCTCAATCATGTGAATAAATTCCGGAATACAGTTTGTCGCAGGTTCTACAACATCCGGACGTTTGATGCTCAACTTTTCGCAGTCAGCCATGAATGCATCCGTGTAAAAGCGGGCGATATCCATAACTGTCTTATGCTCTCTTTTCGCTCCCTTTAGCATCTTGTCTTCCCCGGTATCACCGTCACTTGTCAAATGTCCGACATCCGTAATATTCATGACGCGTTTTACATCGTAGCCAACATAACGCAGGTATTTTTCAAGTACATCTTCCATAATGTAACTGCGAAGATTTCCAATGTGTGCAAAATGGTACACCGTCGGTCCACAGGTATACATCGCAACTTTTCCTTCTTCGTTTGGCACAAACTCATCCACTGACTTTGTCAAAGTATTATATAAATACGTTTTGATATCCATCATTGCTCTTTGTCTCTCTTTCTAACTTTTTTGCTTTTCTTCCATTATAAAAAGCACCTGAACATTTTTCAAGTGCTTTTTATGAATCTTATCATTTTGCCAGTTTTTCAATGTCTTTAAACTTTTTAATGATATCGTCTACCGACAATTTATCGACAAGGAAATAATCCATGCCGTTTTTCTCTACCCGGTAAAAGTTAATTCCGTCATAAGGCAGGTAACGAACAGTTACATCACGGTTATTCTCGTGGTACACAATTGTGAGGACCGGCTTACTGCTCTTTGGTTTTACTTTATTATCCGCTTTTCCGGAATACTCAAGCAAGTGAATACGGCGATAAGAAGTCTCTCTCGTCATCATCTGAAATCTTCTTGCCATTTAATGTCCAGATATTCTTCACACTGCTATCCGTTGCATTATTAACTGCAGTTCCGCTTTCGGTTGCCGCAGCAGTCGGTGTTGCAGTTGTCTTTGAAGTATCCTTTTTCACGGTTTTACGTGTTACAGAAAGTGTTGTATTGCCGTATGTGACATCATATCCTTTTATGCTTGTCGCAAGTACAGAATACACACAGTGGTCCATATTGGTATAGGCATCAAGTTTTGTAATCTTTTCAATCGTGTCCGAACTCATCGTATACACATTCCGGCTTCCTTTTTCACAGACGTAATACGAATCTTTTGTCTTTTTCCCAATCAAAAGATTTAACGACTTATACATTCTTTTGTTCTCCGGAATGATATAGGAAGCATCCGAAGAAGATGAGGACGAAGACGAATCGGACACCATAGCATTTGGTGTTGCCGTAGCTGTCGGTGTATAACCATCCTTTGGCTGGTAGAAATCTACCGTAATCGCAGAAGTTGGCGAATCCAGTCCGTATTTCTTAAGGTTCTTGCAGTCATACTCCACCATTTTCTCATATTTCAGAACCGTAAAGTAACCAAGCACTGAACTCCACTCCGACTGACTGGTTGCCAGTGGTTTCGCATACGGTGCCGTAATATTCCAGTTCGAGTAAAAATCAACTTTTTCTGCATCCGTCACCTTTTTCGCTGCAAAATCATTGCCTTTTTTATTCTTTACAGAAAATGCAGTCAAATAATCATCATCAATTTCAGGTAGTGTATCCATCTTGATGAAACTAATCTCATCTACGTTAAATGCCGTAATCATTGCGGTATTCAAGCAGTAAATTTCATCATGTCCTGAACATTTTGCGTAGTAGCCCATATCTGATTTTGGCACCTCACTTCCAATCTGATACTGATAGGAAGCGCCGTCTTTTGTCTCAATCGCAATTGTAAATGCCGGTGTTTTCAAACCGTAGTCGGAAAGATTTCCGGATTTAGCTGAAAACTTCTGTGTTGCTTTCACCGGATTAACATTTTTTACCATAGAAGATATCGTATCATCCGATACCGGAGCACTTTCTTTTCCGTCAATCTTCCATGTCCCCTTTTTCTTCTGGGAAAGTTTCCACGCCTGTTTACCTTTCTTTGTCAAGGTAATCGAAGAAATGTTATCAGACGTAATGGTATCCAATGTAATTTTTGCATTGTCCGAACCGGAATCCGTTGAGTTCGATTCACTTGTCGAACTGCTGTCTGCATCTTTGTCTGATGATTTACCGCGTGGAATCACAAAATAAAGGACCAAACAAATAATCAGTACCACCACAAGGGCAATCATCGTAATGGCATTCTTTTTCTTACTTGACATTATTTTTTCCTCCTTCGGTTCCAAATCAGGAATCCGCAAAGCAGCAGGGCAAGTGGAAGAACTACAACAAGCAAAGCTGTCCAGAAGGTAATATCACCGGAGTTTAACTGTACTGTCTCTTCTAAGAGGGAGCGATCCGGAATATTTAATACTTTAATCTCATCTCCGCCATCACCGACAAGCCACTTCAGGGCGTTTACTAAAATTGCACGGTTATTGTACTGCTCTGCCATCTGGGTACCGATAATACTTGTTGTTGAGCCATAACTGCTGTTTGGCACATCCATAAAGGCAACGGAACCAATCGCAAAAATCTTCGTTGCATGGCCTTCACCCTTTGTATTTTCCGCATATTTATCTTCTGCGGTCATCGCTACACTAAAAGGTCCTGCCTGGTCACTGTCTTTTTTCTCCAAATCCTGTGTATCTTCTTTATCACTGATTTTGCGTGCATAGGATTTATCCGATGTCGTCAAAACCGATTGAACAGTCAATGTGCTTCGCACTTTCTTATCTGCCGTCATTCCTTTACTGTACCAGGAAAGAACGTCTTTTGTGCTCAAATCCGATGTCAAATCACTGTCTTTACTTACCTGCGGTGTCAAAAGCATATAGGCACTGCTTCCATAAGAAGCAAAGTAATTATCCGGATCAAGTACATAACCGGACTGGACATTAATGCCGTAATCTTTTAACAGCTTATTGTAGTACGGTGTATCCACTGTATAATTCAGCAAAAAGATTGCCTTTCCGCCCTTTTTCAAGTAAGTACTCAGATACTTATACTCGTTTTCTGTAATATCGGCAGCAGGACTGTACAAAATAAGCAAGCTGCAGTCATCCGGCACTTTTGTATTTTTCGTCAAATCAAAGTCTTCCTTCTCCAATCCGTTTTTCGAGAGAAGTTCTGTAAAGTCATCATTTAAGGACTGCATGCTGTGACCGCCGCCCACGTAAACTTTCTTTGTATTTTTTAATGTTACTTTCTGAATTGCCGACGTAACTGCCGACTCTAACTTCAAGGATTTTGGAACCTGCTCCATAGAACCGGAAGAAGTGTCATACGTCATTTCAATCATATCACTCTGAAATGACAAATACTGTGATTTTCCGTTTTTGTTATTCACCACAATCATGTCATTATCCTGCACACTCTCGCTTGTGTATTTTTTCGCAAAGTTCGGATAAAGAACCGGATTTTTCTTCTCAACCTTCACCGTTCCCAAACCATCGTAAAGTTTAATGATATTCTCGACATTAATTGTCTTTGTATAAGAACTCGTCTGTGCCTCATGTCCATCTTCCACCAAATAATAAATGGTAATGTCATCCTTTAATCCTTTGACATACGAAATCGTATCGGATGACAGGGAATACAAATAATCCGAGTTCATATCTTTTGACCAGTTCATTCTGGCAATTACAACATTAACAAGCACTACTACGGCAAGCACAATTACCATCGTAATTGTCTGAAAACTTCCCATCTTAAATTTACGGCTTGCAAATTTTTTCTTTTCATTTTTATTCCTGCTCATGATATCCTCCTTTTCCACGCATCCTAATTATAGCGTTGTTTCTTAATTCTCTGAATCGTAAAGAATACAAACAGAAAACTAACACTCACATAATATAACATCGCGCTCACATCCAAAATACCATATGTAAAGTTTGTGTACCGGTCCGTAAATGAAATCGCACTTAACACGTTGTACAGCAAACCATCAAAATGGGATGAGAAAAAGAAATACAAAACAAACAAGACAATTTCAGCCACAAGTCCAACAAGCGCCGAAACCCATTTGTTATGAATCCAAAAATTCAAGGCAAATGCCAGCAAAACAATTAAGGCTGCGAAGAAACATACCATAAAAATTTTGCTGGATGGAAGCATATTTGCAAGACTTGTCATCAGCATCGTGAAAATATTGATAACACCAATAGCAACGGCTGCAATCACCTGACTCTCCGTCAAAGAAGAAACAAACACGCCAATGGCAATGTAAGCACATCCCATCAAAAAGAAGCCAAGCGTGCTGCCATAAGCAACCGCATAATTTACCGTGTAAGAAGTACTTCCCTCTTCTGCTACGCTGCGCACTAAATTCTGTAAAATAATCGGATAAAGTGACACAATCAAAAGACCAATTGCAAATAATGTAACTAACGCTAAATATTTTCCAAGTACGACTTTATTAATCGAAATTGGTGACGTATATAACAACTGGTCCGTTTTCTGATGTTTCTCGTCCGCCATACTTTTCATCGTAAGTACCGGAATCAAAAGCAGAATAAAGAAAATCTCAATGGCTCCATAAACGGTAGAAAAGTTCAGCGAACCACCGGACAAATTATACAGGAAGAAAAACAATCCGGTCAGCACCAAGAAAAACGCCAGAAACACCCACGCAATGGCAGATGTAAAATAGGACTTTAATTCCTTTTTATAAATCGCTCTCATCTTATTTTCCCTCCTTTTTTCTTCTGCGGCTGTTTCGCTCCGCCATCTGACGGCTGCCATTTCCGGTCAGGCGAATGAAGGTTTCCTCAAGAGAAGGCTCCTTCGTATGCATTTCCAAAATAGCACATTTATTCTCAGCTAGCGCATAAAAGACCGTCTCACGGATATCTGAATCCGCCTCGGAAATAACTATGGCTTTACAGATTTCATCGTCTTCAGAATCGGTCACTTTATATTCTGTAATATGTTCAATGCCCGATAAAATGCTGCGGACTAATTCTTTATTTCCCTTAATCTCCATCGTCAGTTCATGCGTCTGCTCAATGTGCGCGGAAATGTTTTCCGGTTTATCTTTGACAATCATCTTACCTTCATTGATAATGATAATTTCATTACATACCGCACTGACTTCCTGCATGATATGGGAACTTAACAAAATCGTATGCTTCTCGCTCAAGTCACGAATCAAATCGCGGATTTCCAAAATCTGTTTTGGGTCAAGTCCAACCGTCGGTTCATCAAAAATAAGGATTTCCGGGTCGCCAACCATCGCGCCGGCAATTCCCACACGCTGTTTGTAACCTTTGGATAAGTTTTTAATCAGACGCTCCGATACATCCGTAATTTTCGCACGGCGCATGACTTTAGAAATCATAGCATCCTTCTTATCTCTTTTTACTTTCTTTATATCACAGACAAAACTTAAGTACTCTCTAACAAGCATATCCGGATAAAGCGGCGGCATCTCCGGAAGATATCCGATTTTTTTCTTCGCTTTCTCCGGCTCATCAAATATGTCTACACCATCTATCTCAATCGTGCCCTCTGTCGCAGAGATGTAACCGGTAATCATGTTCATTGTTGTTGATTTTCCGGCACCATTTGGTCCTAAGAAGCCAACAATCTGTCCTTTTTCAACGGTAAAAGTCAGGTCATCCACTACATTTCGATTACCATAACGCTTTACCAGATGTTCTACTTTAATCAACGTTTGAACCTCCTTTATGTTCATTCACCATAAGGGCTCACTTTATCAAACCCATACCCACATACTATACAATGTAAATGTTACGAAATTATGAACAATTGACACTTCCATAAAAAAGGAGTAGAATACACGAGAGTGAAAAGATGCAAAGGAGAATGAGAAAATGAGTTTCCATTATAGAAAAGAAGTGATCTCTCCGGAAGTGCTTCAGGAATTGTACTCCCTGACACCGGAGCAGAAAGCACAAAAAGAAATTCGCGATGCACAAATCCGCGCAATTATTACAGGTGAATCGGACAAATTTTTGTTGATTATCGGGCCATGTTCTGCTGACCATGAAGATTCTGTCTGTGAATATATTACCCGCCTTGCAAAAATGCAGGAAAAAGTAGAAGAAAAAATTCTGATTGTTCCACGAATTTATACAAACAAACCAAGAACTACCGGCGAGGGTTACAAAGGAATCGTTCACCAACCTGACCCGGAAAAAGCACCTGACTTTATGGAGGGCTTGATTGCCATGAGAAAGATGCACCTTCGTGCGATTTCCGAAACCGGCCTTTTCTCTGCGGATGAAATGCTCTATCCGGAAAACTGGCCATACATCAGCGATATTTTATCTTATGTAGCCGTTGGTGCCCGCTCTGTGGAAGACCAGCAGCACCGTATGACCGTCAGCGGCATGGATGTTCCGGCAGGTATGAAAAATCCAACCAGTGGTGATTTTTCCGTTATGTTAAATTCCTGTATTGCTGCCCAGTCCTCACATACTTTCCTGTATCGTGGACACGAGGTAACAACAGACGGAAATCCATTGGCACACACTATTCTTCGCGGTGCCGTAAATAAACATGGACAGAATATTCCAAACTATCACTATGAAGATTTGGAACGTCTGCATGAGAAATATTCACTTCTCAACCTGCACAACCCGGCATGTATTGTTGATGCCAACCATTCCAATTCCGGCAAAAAACACTATGAGCAGCCTAGAATCGTGGATGAAGTGCTGCACAGCCGTTTGGTAAATCCTGCTATCGCCGAATTAGTTAAGGGTGTTATGGTAGAAAGTTATCTGCTTCCGGGCAGCCAGAAAGTCAATGAGCACGAATACGGAAAATCCATCACAGACCCTTGTCTTGGATGGGATGAAACCGAGCGCTTAATTGATAAAATCGCAAGCCACTTATAAGATTTTCTTCATCAGTGGCAAATTCCATTTAACTTCAATCAGACAGGCAGTTATAAAGGTAAAAATCATAAGAACAATCGTGATTTTTCCTCGCTTTGGCTGCCTGTTTTCTGTTGTCGCATAAAACAAAAAAAGATATAACGGCGCCAGTAAAAAGACTTGTGGAATCAGACTGGCAAAGTAGACAATGATGCCAAATGCACTTTTGGCATATAAAAAAAAGACAAATAAAAAGCCGTTTCTTATCCCGGTATAAACGACAAATATCTTCTGACTCACCGGTCCTGCCGGACTTATTGCTAAAAGCCATATTAAGGCAAAATACTTTCCATGATTCCACAAAGAACGAAACCATTCCGTGAAAAGCGCAGTTTCTTTTGTCCATGTCTTTGTATTATTTTCTAAAGTTGCCTGTAAAATTTCACGAAATGAATTTTGAAAACAGTAATAAAAAACAGCCCCACACAAAAAGCCGATTAGAAAACAGAGACTTATCTTTTGCAGAAATTCTCTATTTAACAATCGGCTGTGATTTGTTCGATGATGTTTATACATATGTCCACTCCTCTCAGGCAGTGCCTTTTACAAGGTATGTGGACAAAGCCTGTATTATTCCTGATTCTTATGTTTTAACATCTGATATGCCATAATACCGGCAATGGTTTTTCCATCTGTAATCCGGCCACCAAAAATCATCGCATTTAATTCTTCCAGCGAATAGCGTTCAATCTGAACAAATTCATTTTCATCCAAATGCTGCTTCGATGGAATTAACTTTTCCGTATAGTAAATCGCAATTTTTTCACTTGTATAGGCAGCAGCTGAGTGATAATCCACCAAATGATGAATCTCATCCGAACGATACCCGATTTCCTCTTCTAACTCTCTCGCTGCACAGACAAGAAAATCTTCCTCCAAAGAATCTCTTCCTCCTGCCGGGATTTCTAACAGCAAATCGTCAATTGCACCGCGGTACTGTCGTACTAAAATAATCTTTCCATCCTCATCCACCGGAATAATGGCGGAAGCCCCTTTGTGCTCCAACACATCCCAGTAAGCTGTATTGCCATTTGGCACTTTGAGTTCGTAAGTATAAAAATCCAGAATATGTCCATGATGTTCCAGTTTTTTACCCATAATTTGAAACTTTTCCATTATGATTCACCACCTGCCAATATTCCTTAATTTTTAAAACTATGAATTGGTGCCGGAATTCGGCCGGTTCTGGTTACAAAATCATCGCATCCAAACGGATTTACCGGCATAATCGGTGCATATCCTAAAAGTCCGCCAAATTCTGCCTGGTCACCAACATCTTTACCCTGTACCGGAATCAGACGAACAGCTGTCGTCTTCTGATTTACCATACCAATCGCCATCTCATCCGCAATGATACCGGCAATCGTTGTTTCCTTCGTATCTCCCGGAATTGCAATCATATCCAGACCAACGGAGCAGACACACGTCATTGCTTCGAGTTTTTCAAGTGTCAATGCACCCTCGGTTACAGCATCAATCATTCCCTGATCCTCGCTGACCGGAATGAAAGCACCACTTAAACCGCCGACATAAGATGATGCCATAACGCCGCCCTTTTTCACCTGGTCGTTAAGCATTGCAAGCGCTGCTGTTGTACCCGGTGCTCCGGCACGCTCTAATCCAAGGGATTCAAAAATCTCTGCAATACTGTCTCCAACTGCCGGTGTCGGTGCTAACGACAAATCAATAATACCAAATGGAACACCCAGACGTTTGGACGCTTCATGGGCTACTAACTGCCCAACACGGGTAATCTTAAATGCTGTCTTTTTAATTGTCTCACAAACGGCACTAAAATCTTTTCCTTTTACTTTATCCAACGCCGTTTTTACAACACCGGGTCCGCTGACACCAACATTAATTACGGCATCCCCTTCTGTTACGCCGTGGAATGCGCCCGCCATAAACGGATTATCATCCGGCGCATTACAAAAGACAACCAACTTAGCACAGCCGATGGAATCATTATCTTTTGTGAGTACCGCTGTCTCTTTCACAACTTTACCCATCAAAAGAATCGCATCCATATCAAGTCCTGTCTTTGTAGAACCGACATTTACTGAGCTACAGATATATTCTGTTGTTGCAAGTGCTTTTGGAATCGATAAAATCAGGTTTTTATCTGCCTGCGTCATCTTTTTCGATACCAGTGCCGTATAGCCGCCAATAAAGTTTACGCCTACTGTTTTTGCTGCACGGTCAAGTGTCTGTGCAATCTTAACAAAATCATCCGGTGTCTTGCACGCAGAGCCGCCAATCAAAGCAATTGGTGTAACGGA
>ENA-ORLW01003964-ORLW01003964.1-human-gut-metagenome-genome-assembly--contig:-NODE-3964-length-10472-cov-2.237903_pt1 | contig 10472 bp, 10 predicted proteins | sample MGYA00243017_ERZ508829 | MGnify/ENA primary metagenome ERZ508829 (study PRJEB26277, sample SAMN04329776) | human gut metagenome | biome: human-associated habitat | host: Homo sapiens | place: USA... | reverse complement strand
GCGATACCGATCATTGCAATGACAGCTAATGCGTTCACAGAGGACAGAATAAGAGCAAATGAAGCAGGAATGGATCAACATATTGCAAAACCGATTGATATAAAAACAATACTTGCTGTTTTTGACCAGGTGTTTAGAACTTCATAAAAACTGCATATATATAAAAAATTAAAATACGGATAAAAGAAAAAAATACTGATTGTAGATGACGCGGAATTTAACAGAGATAGGTTGAAAGAAATTCTGGGAGAAACATATGATTATCTGGAAGCAGAAAATGGAAGTCAGGTCACTCAGATGCTGGGAGAGAATGTTGGAATTGATCGGATGCTTTTAGACATCAATATGTCATAGATGAATGGCTCTGATGTTTTGAAATGGATGAACCAAAGTCAGTGTATTACGGAAACTCCTGTAATCATGATTTCTTCGGAAGAACCGGTTGATACGATGCGTAAAGCATATGACCTGGGAATCACGGATTATATCATCCGACCGTTTGATTCTGTGATTGTAAAGAAAAGAGTTCAGAATACCTTGCATTAAGTAATGTGGTATGTTGCTAATTGACAAATCCACCTTTTCCAAGTATCGTATATACGTGTAATAGTATGTATGATTTGAATGTGGAGTAAATATGACCGAAAAACATAGTTATGAGATTATCGTCCTGGATCTGGACGGAACCTTAACAAACAGAGATAAGGTGATTACGCCAAAGACGAAGCAGCGTCTGATGGAGCTTCAGGAGCGCGGAAAGAAGATTGTACTGGCGTCCGGGCGTCCGACGCCGGGGGTGCTGCCGCTTGCGAGAGAGCTGGATCTGGCAAAATACGGCAGTTATATTCTGTCGTTTAATGGAGGCAGGATCACGAACTGCAAAACCGGCGAGATCATATTCAGCCGTTCCCTGCCGCAGGAGGCGAATCAGAAGATTATACGCCTGGCCGAGGAGGAACAGGTGGGGCTTTTGAGTTACGATGAGGCGGGGGCAAAGCTTCTGACGAACCAGAGTGACAGTCCCTATGCAAAGTTGGAAGCGCGGATCAACGGCATGGAGTTAGTACAGGTGGACGACATGGAAGCTGCGATCACGTATCCGGTACCGAAATACCTGATGATGGAGGATGGAGACTACCTGGCGATGGTCGAGCCGCGCGTCAAGGCGGCGATGGGGAAGAATTTCAGCGTTTACCGTTCGGAGCCGTTTTTCCTGGAGGTGCTTCCGAGGGGCATCGATAAAGCACAGTCGTTAGAGCGCCTTCTTTCTCACATCGGGCTTTCGCGTGAGCAGATGATTGCCTGTGGGGACGGCTACAACGACCTCACGATGATTCAGTATGCCGGATTAGGCGTAGCGATGGAGAATGCGGTGCTTCCGGTGCGGAAAGCTGCAGACTTTATTACCTATTCCAACAACGACGACGGTGTGGCTCATGTGGTGGAGAAGTTTATGCTGTAGAAGATTTGACAGATTCGCATAAATGTATATTGCGTGAACAGATGAAAAATAAAATATTCATAAAAATAGGCAAGATACTAGACTTTAAAACTTTAATATGTTAATATAAGAAAAAAGGAAAAATGAATATATTTTCGGAGTACATATTAAAAAGGGGTGCCTTGCATTATGAATAAAAAACTGAAAACAGAAGCTGTGGATCATCTGTTCCAGGCGATTCTGACACTGAAAAATACCGACGAATGCTATAGCTTTTTCGAGGATGTATGCACAGTTAATGAACTTTTATCATTTTCCCAGAGATATGAAGTAGCGAAGATGCTGCGCGAGAAGAAGACATATCTGGAGATCGCGGACAAGACCGGCGCATCGACAGCGACGATCAGCCGTGTCAACCGTTCTTTAAATTACGGAAGCGACGGATATGATATGGTATTTGCGCGTGTGAAAGAGCAGGAAGAGGCGGAGAAAACGGAAGCGTAAGACGAAGTAGGAATATACGCACGATAGATAAAGCGCGTACTTTCATAGGTGTAGCAAACCAACCTGCCAAAGATGGACAAATTTGGCTTGGGGTGGAATTGTCCCAGGAGCTGGCAGCTGGTTGAATGAAAGATAATAAGCACTGAACGAAAAATGACATTGAAAGAATTCCCACTAGGGGAAGTGATTCCAGTGTCTTTTTTATCGTGTATGGTGCAATGGGTTGAAATTTTTGTTGTTTAGCCTATTTTTGAGTGTGGCGGTACAGCGGAAGTGCTGCCTATTTCTTTTTCTTCGGATTCACCGGTGTCTCCTGCCGGAGCTGTTCCGCCAGGATTTCAATCATCTGTTTTTTCAGATAGACATCAAACGCCAGCTCACTGATAAAGGCGAACAGCTGTAAATACTCGCGGTCTTCACAGTCATAGTCCTTGAATGTCTGGCTGGCGGCGTCAAATTTTGCCATGACGTCTTCCTGCAAGCGCTTGCGCTGCCCTTTTTCCAGCGAAAAGATTTCGTTGTAAAGCTCTTCTAATTCCGGGCTGGAACCATGGGAAAAGTGGTGCTCGCTGATGGGCGAGAAGAGCTGTTCAATATCCCGAAAGGATATCACATTTTTAAAATAATAAATCAGAATCAGCATCAGCAGATGATTCTTGGAGTAGCGTTTTTTGACGGGCGGCGGCAGCAGGTTATTTTTGGCATAGTTATTGATCATGGTTTTGGTCAGGATCTTATCTTCGCCCAGCCATTTGGAAGTGTTCAGGTGGCTGTCCATGAAGGTCGTGACCTGATCCATATATAAATCAATACCGGGAATCTCCGACGGATGCACCCGGGTCAGACTATCAACATAAGCCAGCAGATCCTGCAGGCGTTCTTCGTTTGATTTCATGTATGTACCTCGCTGCGTTGAAATTCGAAAGCTGCGAAACAGGGAGGCGATTTTGGCGCTTCCGCTGTCATGAACTCTCTATGTGATATTATATAGTTTTGAAAACCAGATAGCAAGGAGAAATTTAAAATCAATGAAAATTCCGTGACATCCAAGAGAAAATAGATTATACTAGAGCGTATTCGAACATACTTTTTGTCATTAAAAATAGATTATATAAGAGTATAGAAGGGAACGAAACATATATGAGCAAATACGACACACTTAACCCGATGCAGCGGGAGGCGGTTTTTCACACGGAGGGACCACTCCTGGTTCTGGCAGGCGCCGGTTCAGGAAAGACGCGCGTCCTGACACACCGGATTGCGTATTTAATCGAGGAAAAACGGGTGGCGCCGTGGAATATCATGGCGATCACATTTACCAATAAAGCGGCGGCGGAGATGCGCGAGCGTGTGGATAAGATTGTGGGGGAAGGCGCGGAGGCGATCTGGGTCAGCACTTTCCATTCGAGCTGCGTTCGGATTCTGCGCCGGTTTATCGACCGTCTGGGATATGACACGAATTTTACTATCTATGACGGCGACGACCAGAAAACGCTGATGAAGCAGGTGCTCAAGAAAATGCAGGCGGATCCGAAACAGTTTAAGGAGCGGGCGGTGCTGTCACGGATTTCTGCGGCGAAAAATGACCGGATCACGGCGGATGAGTTTGAGCAGCAGGCGGGAGCGGACTTCCGGGAGAAAAAGATTGCTCAGATTTACCGGGAATACCAGAAAGAACTCAAGAAGAATAATGCCCTGGATTTCGACGATCTGCTGGTGAAAACGGTAGAACTTTTCGAGGCAAACGCGGATGTGCTGGAATATTATCAGGATAAATTCCGGTATATCATGGTGGACGAGTACCAGGACACGAACCTTGTACAGTTTAAGCTGGTCGATCTGCTGGCAAAGAAGTACAGAAATATCTGTGTGGTCGGTGATGATGACCAGTCGATCTACAAATTCCGCGGGGCAAATATCGAAAATATTTTAAGTTTTGAGAAAGCATTTCCGGGCGCACGCGTTATCAAGCTGGAGCAGAACTACCGTTCCACCCAGAGCATCCTGAACGCGGCAAATGAGGTGATCCGCCACAACCGCGGCAGAAAGGACAAGACGTTGTGGACGGCGAATGACGAGGGACCGAAGGTGCGCTTCCGTCAGTATGATACGGCATACGAGGAGGCGGACGCCATTATCCGTGATATTGAGCGTGAGAAAGAAGAGAAAAATGCGGAATATTCGGATTTTGCCGTGCTGTACCGTACCAATGCACAGTCGCGTCTTCTGGAGGAAAAATGTATTTATTACAGCATTCCGTACCGGCTGGTCGGTGGCGTCAATTTCTATCAGCGCAAGGAAATCAAGGATATTCTCTGCTATTTAAAGACGATTGCGAATGGGCGCGATGATCTGGCGGTTCAGCGTGTCATCAATGTGCCGAAGCGCGGCATCGGTGCGACCTCGATCGGAAAAGTGACGATCTATGCGTCTGCCAATGGCATGAGCTTTTATGATGCGCTGCTGCGCGTGCGCGGCGTGCCGACGATCGGCAAGGCGGCGGATAAGATCGAGAAGTTTACGGAGCAGATCGAAAACTTCCGGTCGCGGCTTTCGGCCCTTTCGATCCCGGAACTTATTGAGGCGATTCTGGAAGAGACGGGATATAAGAAGGATCTGGAGGTGGAAGGCGAGATCGAGGGAGAAACACGTCTGCAGAACGTGGAAGAGCTGGTTAATAAGGCGACCGGCTATATGAGCACGGCGGAGGAACCGACGCTGGACGGATTTTTGGAGGAGGTTGCGCTGGTAGCGGATGTAGATAGTCTGGACGAATCCGAAAACAGGATTGTCCTGATGACTTTGCACGGCGCAAAAGGTCTGGAATTTCCGTATGTCTATTTAAGCGGCATGGAGGACGGGCTGTTTCCGAGCAGCATGTCCATCTTTTCGGATGATAAGGACGCCATCGAAGAAGAACGGCGTCTCTGCTATGTCGGAATCACCCGTGCGCGGGAGGAACTTACGATCACCTGTGCAAAGCAGCGTATGATCCGTGGCGAGACGCAGTATAATCCGGTCAGCCGGTTCGTTAAGGAAATTCCCGCAAATCTGCTCGACCAGAGGATAGGAGGATCAAAACGGTTTTCCTTTGAAAAAGAAGGGACGGATGATTACAGCGGTTTTTCGGGATTTTCCGGTTTCTCCGGCTTTGGAGGCGGCAGCTCAAAGAGCGAGAGCACAGGCGGGTGGAACGGCTTTGGCTCCACCGGACGCAGCAAGACGGGAGGCTGCGGATTTGGAAATAGCGGCTTTGGCACGTCGAATGCGGACACAAGAAGCAACGCTTCTAAAGGCAGCTTCGCTGCGTCAGGCGGAACAGGCTTTTCCGGGGAAAGCTTTTCAACCGGCAGCTTTACCGGCTATGGAAAGCCAAGGGCAGTGGTGAAGCCGAAAAAAACCGCAGAGGACAGAAAGCCTTTTATCGCGCAGGGGCTTGGCAGCTTAAACGGCGTGAATGGAATTTCCAGAGGCTCTGTGAAATCTGCAGCGCTGGAATATGGAGTTGGTGACCGTGTGCGGCACTTAAAATACGGCGACGGAACGGTGACGGAGATTGTGGACGACCCGCGGGATTACAAGGTAACGATCCAGTTCGACGGAGCTGGTCAGAAGATTATGTATGCGGCGTTTGCAAAACTGAAAAAACTATAAATTTTCCGGATTCATATAGTAAAAGCAAAAAAAGGGTGGTATGATAAACACGACGACTGAATCATGAAAACAAGCAGAAAGGATGGAAAATAATATGGTAAAGCTGGATGAAATTCTGGAAGCGGTGAAGTACAAAGAGGCGGCGAAGAAAAAAGAAGAGAAAAAGACCTGTATTCTCTGGATTCTGGCGATTATCGGCATCGTTGCGGCTGTGGCAGCAGTTGCCTATGCAGTATATCGTTATCTGACTCCGGATTATCTGGAAGATTTTGATGACGACTTTGACGATGATTTTGAGGACGAGGATCTGGACAAGGAAGAACCTGAAAAAGAAGCTTCCGAAGAGAAAAAAGAGGACTAAAGATCGCGGAGACATGCCATTAGGAGCAGACAGATCACGGTTTTTGAGTGTCTGAATTCCCGTTGGTTTGGAGCGGTAGGAACGCGATTTGGAAGTGTGCAGATAAAACTTTATAGGGTTGCGCACGCCGGAGATGACGGGATGTTCTTGCGGGAGCGGAAAAATCAGAAATTTCGCTTTTCGTGGGGACATCCCGTTTTGTAATAAAATATGTTTTTGCATGGCAGTATGTTTGTGGAATGGAGGAGAGATGAAAAAAGGACAGATCAGGACAGGCGTGGTACGGAATGTGAAATTCCCGAACCGCGCAATGGTGGTGCTGGAGCCGCTGGAAGGTGCGGCAGATGGTGAAGAAATCTGCGAGGTAAAAGGTGCACTGCCGGGACAGAAGATTTCTGTCGTTATAACAAAGGTGCGGAAAGGCAAGGGAGAGGGCAGATTAAAGGAAATTCTGGAAAAATCGCCGATAGAAACTGTCGGTGTTGAAAACGGCGGTTGCCCGCATTTTAATATCTGCGGCGGATGCAGCTATATTTCCATGCCATATGAAGAAAGCCTGAAGATAAAGGAAAACCAGGTCAGGGAGTTGTTGGAGCCGGTGCTTTCCAAACAGCAGAGCGTCTGTCAGATCGAGCCGATCCGTCAGAGCCCCGTTTATTACGGATACCGCAATAAGATGGAATTTACGTTCGGAGACGAGGTAAAGGATGGACCTCTGGCGCTGGGCATGCATAAAAAAGGCAGCTTTTATGATATCGTAACGGTGGATGGCTGTCGTCTTGTGGACGACGATTACAGTGCGATCCTGCGGGAGACACTTTATTATTTTGAAGAGAAAAAGACGCCCTTTTATCATCGTTATACCCATGAGGGATATTTGCGGCATCTGCTGGTGCGCAGGGCGTCCAGGACGGGAGAAATTCTTGCAGCGCTTGTAACGACAACGCAGCAGGAAGTTGATCTGGAAAGCTGGAAAGAGCGACTGCTTTCCCTTCCGTTGAACGGAAAATTCGCCGGAATTTTGCATATTACGAACGACTCCATGTCGGATGCGGTCAAGTGCGACAGCAGTGAAATTTTGTACGGCAGGGATTATTTTTATGAAGAGCTGCTTGGACTGAAATTTCGAATTTCGACATTTTCCTTTTTCCAGACGAACACCTGCGGCGCAGAGGTGCTGTATGAGACAGCGCGGGAATATGTCGGCAGCCTGGTAAAGGAAGCGGGAAAGCCGGACAGTATCGTTTACGATCTTTACAGCGGCAAAGGTACGATCGCGCAGCTGATTTCACCGGTTGCAAAAAAAGTCATTGGTGTGGAGATTGTGGAAGAGGCAGTTGTTGCTGCGCGGGAAAACGCGAAGCAAAACGGACTGGAGAACTGTGAGTTTATCGCGGGAGATGTTTTAAAGGTACTGGATGAAATCGAAGAAAAGCCGGACTTTATTATTCTCGACCCTCCAAGGGATGGCGTACATCCCAAAGCACTTTCCAGAATCATCGGTTATGGGGTGGAGAAGCTGGTATACATTTCCTGTAAACCGACGAGCCTTGCGCGGGATCTGGAGATTTTCATCGCAAACGGCTATGAGGTGCAGCGGTGTGTCCCTGTGGATCAGTTCCCTTGGACAACCGGGATTGAAACGGTGTGTTTGCTATCCAAACTAAAATAAAAGCTGGGTATTCTTAAAAGGAAAGGGTAAAAGTGTCAAGAATATACATTGCATTCATAGAAAGTATGGCTGCCGCTGTGTTTATTGTTCCACTTTGGTGTATCTGATAGTGGTATTTTTTATGTTTTTCTTTGAACCATTTATTTCGTCTTTGTTATGGGAAATTCTGATGTCAATAAAAGTTTGCTTTTATGTTGGTTCAACTGGGTCTCGCCCTCTTTTGTTTTAACAAAAAATCAGCACTTACCGCTTGAAAGAGGAAGCAGCAGATAAAAAATAGTTCTAAAAGGTATATCTTTGTAATGCAAGAGTATGATACAATTGGTTGTGGATACTAAAAACTAAGGAAAATCAGGTATGCTGAATAAAAAAGATTTCTTAAAATACGCTTCAAAACTAGCCTTTCCGATCATGATCCAAAATCTGATCGGAACTCTGGTAAACATTGCGGATACGGTAATGCTTGGATATGTAAGCCAGACTGCCATGTCGGCTTCATCCCTTGCGAACCAGTTTACTTTTATTCTTTTCTGTTTATATTATGGTATGGCCACGGGTGCTTCCGTTTTATGTGCCCAGTACTGGGGAAAAGGTGATAAAAAGACAGTAGAAAGAATTCTCGGCCTGGCGGAGCGAATCTCACTGATTGTTTCCTTCGTGTTTTTCGTGATTTCTTTTTCTGTGCCGGCTACGATCATGAAGATCTTCACAAGCAGTCCGGATACGATTGCTGCTGGCAGTGAATACTTAAGGGTAATTTCATTTTCCTTTATGTTTATGGGATTCTCTCAGGTTTTTATGAGCGCCCTTCGAAGCATCGGAAAAATAATGCTGCCTTCTGTCACGTACATTGTTTCGCTTTGTGTCAATGTTATTTGTAATGCCACCTTTATTTTTGGTCTGTTTGGATTTCCAAAGCTTGGCGTTACCGGTGTGGCTCTTGGTACTGTCATTGCCAGAATCACAGAAGTACTGATCTGCCTCAACTACTCATTAAGAAGTTCCGATGTCAGATTCCGTATAAAATACTTCTTTGCGAAATCAGGTATTCTGTTCCAGGATTTTATGAAAATTGCTACTCCGGCTGTAATAAATGATGTTGTCTGGAGTCTTGCCAGCTCAGCGTTTGCAGCAATCCTCGGTCATATTGGTGATGATATGGTTGCCGCAAATGCGGTTGCTGTTATGGTGGTAAATATTGGTGCGATCGCCTGTCGTGGTTTTGCCAATGCAACTACGATCATTGTCAGTCAGGAACTGGGTAAAGACAACATTGAGGCAGCAAGAGAATATGGAAAGCGCATGCTCAGAATAACAATGGTTGTAAGTTTGGTCGGATGCGTCATAATTCTGGCACTTCGTCCTTTGATTCTGGATTTCTACCGGGACAAACTTACAGAGACTGCCATTTATTATCTTGGCAGAGCGTCCGGCACTGAAAAACCTTCGTGCTACTCCCTTTGCGTTGTTGGGAGCGGCAGTCGTGGTAGGGCTTACCCTACTGCGAAGCGGTACCTCTGCGCTGGGAAGCGTCCATTTTTCCTCACTCTTGCCACTTTCGCTTCTTTATATTTTCCTTTCCGGCACGGTAGCGATCACCGCTATGGTGCTGCCTGGAATTTCCGGCTCCTCCATTCTGCTGATTGCGGGCGTCTACTTGCCCACAGTGCAGGCGATCAAGGCGTTTCTTAGTCTGGATTTCTCTGTGGTTCCGGGACTGTGTGCGCTGGGCTTCGGCGTGATTGCAGGTGTGGGACTTTCCGTCCACGGCATCCGCACGGCACTGCGGAAGTACCGCAGTCAGATGGTCTGGCTGATTCTTGGACTGATGCTGGGTTCTACTTACGCCATTGCCAACGGCCCTGCAAGTCTGAGCAGTCCGCTCCCGCCGCTGGATATAACCTCTTTCCATGTTCCTGCCTTTCTGCTGGGCGTCGCCATCCTGCTGGGACTGGAATTTTCAAAGAAGTTTATGCAGCAGAATGAGAAGCCGTCGCCTGCTGCACAGAAGGGAGAAAGCCTGTCATGAGCCTTGATTGGAGCATTTTACACTGGATTCAGAACATGTTGGTCTGTCCTGCGCTGAACTTCCTGATGCCGAAGATCACGCTGCTGGGAAACGGCGGCATGATCTGGCTACTGGCCTCCGGCGTGCTGATCTGCACGAAAAAATATCGGAGACAGGGCATCCTCCTGCTATGCGGTCTGGCTGCCGGCGTATTGGTGGGAAATGTTTTTCTGAAGAATTTTGTCGCCCGCCCGCGCCCCTGCTGGCTGGACAGCAGCGTCCGGCTTCTGATCGCCAATCCCACGGATTATTCATTTCCCTCGGGACACACGCTGTCCTCCGTCATCGGCGCGACGATCTTGACGAAGACCGACCGCCGTTTCGGTTATGCAGCCATCCCGTTGGCAGCGCTGATTGCCTTTTCCCGGCTGTATCTCTATGTCCACTGGCCCAGCGATGTGCTGGCCGGCGCCGTTTTGGGCGCGGCCTGCGGCCATGCCGGCGCCTTTCTGGCAAAGAAGCCGGCGCGGCGGTGAGCGGGCGGGAGGAGCGGCGCCCAGCCTTGCGGAACGCCGGATCTTGGGATATACTATATCATTATAAAATTTACCCCCAGTCAGGAGGATGAATCCATGAAGCTCATGGTCATTGACGGAAATTCCATCGTCAACCGGGCCTTTTACGGTGTCAGCCAAAACCTGTCCACCCGGGACGGGCTGCCCACCAACGCCATTTTCGGATTCCTCAACATCCTGCTCAAGCTGCTGGACGAAGAGAAGCCGGATGGCCTGGCGGTGGCCTTTGATCTGAAGGCCCCCACCTTCCGCCACCT
>ENA-ORLW01003957-ORLW01003957.1-human-gut-metagenome-genome-assembly--contig:-NODE-3957-length-10499-cov-2.535790_pt1 | contig 10499 bp, 10 predicted proteins | sample MGYA00243017_ERZ508829 | MGnify/ENA primary metagenome ERZ508829 (study PRJEB26277, sample SAMN04329776) | human gut metagenome | biome: human-associated habitat | host: Homo sapiens | place: USA... | reverse complement strand
GAGGATGAAGTGCGCGCCCACGGCGACGCTGCGTGCGGCCGTCGCCGCGACGGCGCGTCGTGCCGCGGCGAAGTCGTGGCCCCGGTCGATCGTGCGCAGCGTGGCGTCGGAGGTCGATTCGATGCCGTACTCGACGCAGACGTAGGTGCGGCGGGCGAGGTCGGCCAGATAGTCCAGCTTGGCCGCATCCACGCAGTCGGGACGGGTGCCCACGACGATTCCCGCGACGCCGGGGCAGGCGAGCGCCTCCCCGAAGAGCCGTTGGAGCCGTTCGAGCGGCGCATAGGTATTGCTGTACGACTGGAAGTAGACCAGGAATCCCGTTCCGGCCGGAAACCCGCGCCGGTGGAAGGCGATCGCGTCGTCGACCTGCTGCCGGACGGTGCGGCGCGGGTCGCAGTAGGCGGGCGTGAAGGCCTCGTTCGAGCAGAACGAACAGCCGCCGTGTCCTACCGTGCCGTCGCGGTTGGGGCAGGTGAAACCTCCGTCGACCGGAAGTTTCTGTATCGGCCGGCCGAAGGTGCGGCGGCAGTAGGCCGCATAGCTGTGATAGGGTCGTGCGTCGCCCCAGGGGTACATGTCAGGGTCGAAAATCGGTTTTTTGTTTTATCGTTCGGTGCGGTTATACGAGGACCGCTCCCCGTTTCGACGGCCGTCGTGTTTCCCGGCATTGCCTTTTCGACGGTCCGAACTCTGTGGCGGGTGTCGAGGGGCAATGCCGGGATACGATCAGAAGTTCCAGTCGCGTGTGTCGTAGGTGTCCTTCGGAGCGTTGGGAACGTTCATGAAGAATTTGTGTCCGGTCTTCGCTTCGAGATCGGAGACGCGCATGAAGATGCCTTTCGAGTCGAATTGAGCGGGTTTCGTCACGGCGTTCTTCGAGTAGGACTTGTGCTCGATAAACAGGGCGATGCATTGCAGCTCGTCGCGCGTGCAGTTCACCACCCATTTCTTTCCGGCGCTCTTCTTGGCTTTGAGCAGCACGGTGAAATAGTGGGTCGGGATCGTCGTACCGGAGACCTTCTTGTTGGTGTTGGCCCAATAGCAGCCCACCACCTGATAGCAGGTATCGGCCAATCCGCGCCACTGCTCGTCCACCCAGTCTTCGGCGGTGTTCCATTGACCGCCGCCGCCGTTGAAATAGTCGTTTTGGCCGAGTTGGGGGCCGATGTTCGAGAAGTACATCACCTGGCTGTTGGCCTCGCGGCTTACCAGCCGCTCGGCGGATCCGAGCATGTGCCCGCGCGTGTAACCGTCCCATTTCCCGACCTGTTCATAGGGCAGGTCGGGATCGTCCTTGTAGGAATTTTTGCGCTCGACGTTCTTCTTCGCATAGGCGTCGTGCAACGGCGCGGCGACCCACACGGGGCAGAGCTTCGATTTGCTGTAACAGGCGGTGAAGTTGCGGGCTCTGGCCCCCTTTTCCATCGCGCATTCATGGTCGACGTAGAGGTAGTCGCCGTTCGACACTTCGTTCGGCAGTTCCGCCCAGCCTTTGTGGCGGGTATTGTTGTCGGGCGGCGTGACGGCGCCTGCCTCGGTGGTGAACCCGGCGGCCGTGCTGCGCCAGGTCTTCGACGGCGTGACGACGTAGGCCGCGACCTCGTAGGAGGTGTTTTCGCTCAGACCGGTGAAGGTGTAGCGCAACGAGGTCGCTGCCGTACCGCACGACTGCCTGGTCTCGGCGCTCTGCCCCGCCTTTTTCAGCAGGAACCCCGCGTCGGTGACCGTCGCTTCGCCTTCGCAGGTGTAAGTGACGGCGGCCGTGGCCGAGGTGGCGGTGCGCTCCGAGACGGTCAGCGTGCCGAAGACGACCTTCCCGTCGGGTGTCGGTTCGGGCTCCTCGCCCTTTTCGAGCGTGGTGAACGAAATCGTTTCGCTGCGGAAGGTATGGCCTCCGGCAACTACATAGCAGTAGAGTTCGTAGTCGGTTTCGGGCGCGAGGTCTCGCAGCGTGCAGGCCGGTTCGGTCGACCGTTCGCAGACGACCGTCACGGGCGCACCCCCCCCCGCAGGCGTACAGACGAAGCCGTTCTCCTTGACCAGGAATCCTCCCAGATAGAGATAACTGGCCGAGAAGTCGGCCGAGGTGGCCGCCGGAGTGGCCTTTACGTTCGAAAACCGGCACTCTTCGCGCGGATCGGAGGGCGAAGGTTCGCCGCCCGGCGTGTCGCTGTCGCTGCAAGACACTGCCAGAAGCAGGATCGGGAGCGTGAAAGTCAGGTAAAAGCGTTTCATCGTATAAGTTGTTTCACTCTTTGTTTTTCGAATCGATCCAGATCGTCACGGGCCCGTCGTTGACCAGTTCGACGGCCATGTCGGCGCCGAACTCGCCCGTGCGGACGGGGCGGCCGCTCGCGGCTGCGAGCGCCGCAACGAACCGCTCGTACATCGGTCGTGCGAAGGCTTCGCCTGCGGCGCGGAAATAGGAGGGGCGGTTGCCCTTGCGCGTCGAGGCGTGGAGCGTGAACTGGCTCACGACGAGCAGCTCGCCCGCGGTCTGCCGCACGTCGAGGTTCATCACCCCCGCTTCGTCGTCGAAGACGCGCAGGCGCGAGGCTTTGCCCGCCAGATAGTCGATGTCCTCCTGCGTATCGGCTTCCTCGATGCCGACGAGCAGCAGCAGTCCCGCTCCGATCGACGAATGGAGTGTGCCGTCGATCGTGACCGAGGCGCGGCGGACGCGTTGGATCAGCAGGCGCATGGTTCGGAGGCGTTACGGGCGAAGAAGGCCCAGAGGTTGTCGCCGGCGGGGACGGGGGCCGTGATGCGCACCGGCTCCCGACGGACGGGATGCGTGAATTCGATCGCCCGCGAGTGGAGCGAGATGCCGCCGTCGGGGTTCGAGCGGCGGGCGCCGTATTTCAAGTCGCCCTTGATCGGGCAGCCGATCTTCGAGAGCTGGGCGCGGATCTGGTGGTGGCGGCCCGTAAGCAGTTCGACCTCGACGAGCGTGTAGTTGGTCGAGGCGCCGAGCGTGCGGTAGCGCAGCCGCGCCTCCTTCGCTTCGGGTTTCGGGGCGTCGCAGGCGCGCGAGCGGTTGGTGCGGCCGTCGCGCAGCACCCAGTGGCGCAGTTCCCCTTCGAGCGGGTCGGGCCGCTGTTCCGTGACGGCCCAGTAGGTTTTGCGGATTTCGCCCGAACGGATCATTTCATTGAGCCGCACCAGCGCCTTCGAGGTCTTGGCGAAGAGCACTGCGCCGCTCACGGGACGGTCGATGCGGTGCACGACGCCGAGAAACACCTCGCCGGGTTTCGCGTCGCGGCGTTTGATGTAGGCCTTGATCTGGTCTTCGAGGGCGCTTTGGCCCGAAGGATCGGGTTGTACGAGGTCGCCGCAGCGCTTGTTGACCACCAGCAGGTGGTTGTCTTCGTAGAGAATATCGTCGGAAGAGAACATCTCAGAGCTTGAAGGTGAAGGGGAGGAGTTTCTCGGCCGTATCGACCGCGCTGGCCGTACCGCCGCCCGACATGACGATGCGCATGGGCCGCCCCTGCCGGCGTTCGACGTCGACCATGACCTGCCGGCACTGGCCGCAGGGATAGCATTCGCGCGGCGACGGGTCGGAGGCGATGGCGAGCGTCTCGATCGGATCGTCGGGAAAGTTGGTCTGGACGTAGAAGAGCAGCGAGCGTTCGGCGCACAGCCCCGCGGGGAAGACTTCGCTCTCGAAATTTCCGGCGTGGAGCACCTTGCCGCTGGCAAGGCGTGCAGCCGCACCCACACGGAATTTCGAGTAGGGTGCATGGGAGCGGCGCGTGGCGCGCTCGGCCTCGGCCACAAGCGTCCGGTCGGCTTCCGGCAGCTCGGCCGTCGAGGCGTAATGCTCGTAATCGTAAGAGAGTTTCGTCTTCATAGGCACCTCCTCTTGAAATCAGGTGGAAAAGTTTGTAAAGATAATACTATTTTTTCGAACAATTCGACGTCTATTCCGATATTTTTCGGAAGAATGTCGCGTTTTTCATGCGGAATCGTGCGAATCCGTCAGTGCGGAGGCGTCGTTTCGGGTCGTTTCAGAAGAGCAGTCTCCCGTATGAAATGCGGCGGGATGCGTCTTTTTCATCGGTCGGAGATTTGAAAACGGCCCGACGAGTCGTCTCGCCGGGCCGGAACTGAAAAGTCGTTTTCGGGGGAAGTTTGTGCCCGGAATTATTCGAGCACGAATTTGGCCTGTATGCTGTATTTGAGCTTGATCGTCTTGAAGTCCAGTCCGGCTGCTTCGCCCGCCGCCTCGGCTGCGTCGTTGGCTACCGCAGCCTTCATGCTGCGGGCCATGAAGACGTTGCCGTAGTAGGGCACGACGTCGTTGTTCGAATCGTAGATGTAGAAGCATTTGCCCGCCTTCTGCCCGATGGCGCCGGCCAGCGTTTGGGCGTTGGCCTGCGCGCTCTTCATGGCGGCGATGCGCACTTCGTTCTTATACTGATCCAGTTGCGAGTGGGTCACCTTCTCCATCGAGACGTTCGAAATGCCCAGATCGTTGAGCGATCCGAAAACCTGCGCCACCTGTTCCGGTGTGTTCAGTTTGAGCTGGAACTGTTTCCATGCCAAGGCGTTGCCCTTTTTGAAGTATTCGCTCGACATGTCTACTACGCGAAGCTGCTTCTGCGTGTCGACGCCCAGTTTTTCAGCGCGTCGAGCATGGCGCGCTCCTGCGTCTGGATCGAGATCTTACCCTTCGAATCCTTCTCGTTGATCGTGACCGAGAGGTAGAATTCGTCGGGAGTGATCTCCTTTTCGGCCTGGCCCCAGACCTGAATATAACTGGCGTCGAATTTCGAAGCCTGTTCCTGCGCCGCCGCGGGGAGTACCGACAGCATGACCGCAGCCATTAAAATGAGTTTTTTCATAGCGTATTTCCGTTTTAAGGTAACTCCTTTGCAAATAAAACGCCGCCTTGTGCGGAATCTTGCATGAAGCGGCGAAAAATTTAATGTCGCCGGCGGACGGAGGCTGCCGCTCTTCGGCTGCGGCCGAAGAGCGAATCTTTCGAAATTGTATTTTGGCAGGCCTCCGGTCTGCGGGATCGCACTGCTTCCGCTATTTTCGCTGTGCTTGATCTTTTGGTGCTTTTGGATCAAGCCAAAAGCACAAGAAAAGAATCTGTGAGAAGAAAACTTTTCGAGCGATCCTTTGCAATGCGGAAGTTATTGTGCACTTCGCGCAACGATGATTATTTGCTGGTGTCCTGGTTTTAGCAGGCCTCCGGTCTGCCCGAATGCACGGCTTCCGCTACCGCCGCACGAGCTTCACCACGTTCTCCACGTGGTGCGTGTGGGGGAACATGTCGACGGGCTGTACCGCTTCGACGCGGTAGGCGCCGTCCATGAGCGCCAGGTCGCGCGCCTGCGTGGCGGGATTGCAGCTCACGTAGACGATCCGCTCGGGGGCGGCGCGCAGGATGACGTCGATCACGGGTTGATCGACCCCCGCGCGCGGCGGATCGAGGATGATGACGTCGGGGCGGCCGTTGGCGGCCACGAACGCGTCGTCGAGCACCGCTTTCATGTCGCCGGCGTAGAAGCGCGTGTTGCCGATGCCGTTGAGCGCCGAATTGACCTTCGCGTCGTCGATCGCTTCGGGGACGTACTCCACGCCCACGACCTTGGCGCAGCGTGCGGCGCAGAAGTTGGCGATGGTGCCCGTGCCGGTGTAGAGGTCGTAGAGCGTCTCGCCGCCGGTGAGCGCCGCGAAGTCGCGCGCCACCTTGTAGAGTTCGTAGGCCTGCGCCGAATTGGTCTGGTAGAACGATTTGGGGCCCACCTTGAAACGCAGCCCCTCCATCTGTTCGAGGATATGGTCCTTGCCGCGGTAGAGTACGGGCGTGAGGTCTGCCAGCGAGTCGTTCCACTTGGTGTTGACCACGTAGAAGAGCGACGTGATCTGAGGAAAACGTTCCGCGACGTGGCTCATCAGCGCTTCGATGCGGGGCGTGTCCTCTTCGCCGAATACGACGATGGCCATGACCTCGCCCGTCGAGGCGGTGCGGACGATGAGGTTGCGCATCAGCCCCGCGTGCTCGCGGATGTTGTGGAACGAATAGCCGTGTTCGAGCGCGAAGCGCTTGATCTCGTTGCGCAGCGCGTTCGACGGCTCGGGCTGCAACCAGCACTTTTCGATGTCGAGCACCTTGTCGAAGAGGTTGGGGATATGGAATCCCAGCGCGGGGCCGGCGTCGATGTCGCCTCCGGCGGCGATCTCCTCGTAGGTCATCCAGCGGCGCGGTGCGAAGGTGAATTCCAGCTTGTTGCGGTAGAACTGCGTTTCGGCCGAGGCGAGGCAGGGGCGGACGGCGGGCAACTCGATCTTGCCGATGCGGGCAAGCTGGTCGCGCACCTGCTCGGTCTTGAAGCGGAGCTGTTCGGCGTAGGGAAGGTTCTGCCATTTGCATCCTCCGCAGACGCCGAAATGGGCGCAGAAGGGCTCGACCCGCAGCGGCGAGCGGTGCACGTAGCGTACGACCGTCCCCTCCATGAAGCGGCGGCGACGGTTGCGGATCTGCACGTCGACCAAGTCGCCCGGCACGGTCATCGGGACGAAGACCACCTGATCCTGCCAGCGTCCCATCGCCTTGCCTTCGGCGGCGAGCGTCGTAATTTCCAACCCTTCGATGAGGGGATAATTCTGTTTCCTGCGAGCCATAGCTTTTCCCTTTACGCCCGCAAAAATACAATAAAATCCGTGATTATCCGCTTCGAAGTCCCGACGGTCGAAGATTCCCGTTGCTGCGCAGCGGCGCAAACGCTTCCGACTGCCGCCTCGGCGACCGTGAAACGGGGTTCGGAAGGGTGTCGGCTACTCCTGTTTCGTGCGATCGGCCTTGCGACGGCGTGCCCGTTCGCGCCAGCCGCCCGCCCAGAAGCCCAGCAGGAAGGGAACCCCGACGAGCGCCGCGACCAGCAGGACGATCCAGAACACCACCTTGCCTACGAGCGCCGGCAGTGCGGCCAGCGTTTTGGCGATCGCGTCGTCGGCGGCCTGCTGCGCCTGCGCGACGAGCGCTTCGCGTTCGGCCGAAACGTAGTGTTGCAGCGCCATGCGCTGGCGGTCGATGTCGGCGAAGGCGTTGTCGACGCCGGCGTTGAAAGTCGCCATGGCTTCGGCGAGCGCTGCGTTGAGTTCGGCGGCCACCTCGCGCGAGACGCCCGGCAGATCCTCGGCTACGGCCGTCAGACGGTTGAAGTCGCGTTCGAGCGAATCGAGCTGCATGGCCAGCCGGTCGCGCAGGCTGTCCTGGCGGATGCGGAGCGAAAGGAGGTCGCCCGTCCAATCGATCGCGTTGGTCGTCTGCTGCGTCACGCCGCCGATGCGGTCGCCCATGTCGGCCATCACTTCGGCGATGGTTCCCACCGGATAGAGCGCTTCGATGCCGTGGGCACGCAGGAAATCGACCCACGGCAGCATCGTGCGGTCGGGTTGCACCTCGTCGCCGGGTGCCGGCAGGGGTTGTGCGGCGACGAACTGCCGCATCAGCTCGTAGCGCTCGGGTGTCAGCAGGTCGGAAGCCAGGTGTCGGGCCTTGCGGTGGAGGCGCGATGCGGTGCGCCGCGCCAGCGGCGAACCCGCACCGAAAAGCAGCGAGTCGGGCCGTGCGGCGAAGAGCGAATCCATGTTGCGGTAGAGCATCCACGTGTCGAGCAGGGCCAGTTCGGGCGCCTGCTGCATGGCGGCGTCGACGGCGGCGCGCGTCGTGCGCAGTTTCCACCGGATCGTACGGCGTTGGAGCTCGGCGTCGTCGCTGTCGGCGGCGATCGAGTCGGCGGCGGCCGTCACCTCGTCGGAGGCTTCGTAATAGAAACCGCGCGTGAGGAGCCGCATGCGTGTCTCCTCTTTCGAGAGCGGTTCGCCGCCCGTATCGACCGAGAATTTCAGCAGCGAGCACCCTGTCAGCAGCGTCAGCGCCGCGAGGATCGCGGCGGCTTCAAACGGGCGGATTCGTATTCCGTTCATCATGTCGTGTACAGTTTTATGCCGTGAAGGACGACCGCAGTCGGCGCCTCCTTTGACAAAGATACGAATAAGCGAGGGCAATGTCAAATTTATTTGCACATTGCCGAGCGGGAGTATCTTCGGCGCAGCCAAAGAACGAATAAGCCGAGGGCAATGTCAAATTTATTTGCACATCGCCGAGCGGGAGTGTCTTCGGCGGAGCCGAAACGGCGTCTCTCCGCCGGTTCGCGCAACTTCCGCGCCGGAATCGCCGCGACCGGACGCATGAGCGGGACACCCGTTTTTCGCAGGTTTTTGCCCTTCCCGCTTGCGGGTCTTGATTAAGATTCCTACCTTTGAATTAAAATTTACGGGTTATGGCATATTTTCAGGTCGAAGGCGGGCACCGCCTTCACGGCGAGATCACCCCGCAGGGGGCCAAGAACGAAGCGTTGCAGATCCTCTGCGCCACGCTGCTGACGCCCCGGCGGGTCGTCGTGCACAACGTGCCCCGGATTCTGGACGTCATGCAGCTCATCGATCTGCTGCGGGCGATGGGGGTCGAGGTGGAGCAGCTGGCGGACGACACCTATGCGTTCTGCGCCCGCGAGATCGACCTCGACTACCTGCTGACCGAGGATTACCGCCGCCGCTGCGCACGGCTGCGCGGCTCGGTCATGCTCATCGGGCCGCTGCTGGCACGCTTCGGCGTGGGGTACGTCCCCAAGCCGGGCGGCGACAAAATCGGGCGGCGGCGGCTGGACACCCATTTCATCGGTTTCCAGAAACTGGGAGCCAAGTTCGATTTCGACGCCGCCGAGGAGTTCTTCTCGGTCGACGGCAAGGAGTTGCGCGGCTGCTACATGCTGCTCGACGAGGCGTCGGTGACGGGTACGGCCAACATCGTCATGGCCGCCGTCATGGCCAGGGGGACGACGACGATCTACAACGCTGCCTGCGAGCCCTACGTGCAGCAGTTGTGCCGGATGCTCAACCGCATGGGCGCACGCATATCGGGTATCGCTTCGAACCTGCTTACGATCGAAGGGGTCGAGGCGCTCGACGGAACGGAACACACGCTGCTGCCCGACATGATCGAGGTGGGGTCGTTCATCGGCATGGCGGCCATGACGCAGTCGGAGTTGCGCATCAGGGACGTTTCGTACGCCGATCTGGGAATCATTCCTGCGCAGTTCGCCCGCATGGGCATCCGCTTCGAGCAGCAGGGCGACGATATCTATATCCCGCAGCAGGACCATTACGGCATCGAGTCGTTCATCGACGGTTCGATCATGACCATCGCCGACGCGCCGTGGCCCGGGCTGACGCCCGACCTGCTGTCGATCTTCCTGGTGGTGGCCACGCAGGCCAAGGGCTCGGTGCTCATCCACCAGAAGATGTTCGAGAGTCGCCTGTTCTTCGTCGACAAGCTCATCGACATGGGGGCGCAGGTGATCCTGTGCGACCCGCACCGTGCGACGGTCATCGGCCACGACCACCGCATCCGCCTGCGCGCCACGCGCATGACGTCGCCCGATATCCGCGCCGGCGTGGCGCTGTTGATCGCCGCGATGAGCGCCGAGGGACGCAGTACGATCCAGAACATCGACCAGATCGACCGCGGCTATTGCAATATCGACGGCCGGCTCAACGCGCTGGGCGCCCGCATCACCCGCTGCGAGGAGTGCGGGTAGTATCCCGATGGTTGGGATGTCTTCGGAAAGCCTTGCTTTTTGTCGGTGGGGCCAAACATAAGTGAGTCCGCTGCGATCGTCGGGGAAGGAATATAGGCGTCCTCGCAGACGATCGGACGGACGAGAACCGAACTACCTTGCGGAAAAAAGCCCCTCCCTTTGTCAAAGGGAGGGGACAGAGGGGAGGGAATGTAAATACTTAAACATAAGTCTGCTGCGACCGGGCGAAAAGCATAGAGATGTCTTCAAAGGCGGTACGGCGGACGAGAACCAATTTAACGACTTATGTTTCTGGAAAATGCCAGTCAGAAGGGGTGGATAGAGGTGATCTGCGGGTCGATGTTCTCGGGCAAGACCGAGGAGCTGATCCGCCGCCTGCGCCGCGCCCAGTTCGCCAACCTGCGGGTGGAGATTTTCAAACCCTGCGTCGATACGCGCTACTCCGACGAGGAGGTGGTGTCGCACGACGCCCACGCCATCCGGTCGACGCCGGTCGAATCGGCTCAGAATATCCTGCTGCTGACCTCCGACGTCGACGTGGTGGGGATCGACGAAGCGCAGTTCTTCGACGAGGGGATCGTCGACGTGTGCCGGGCGTTGGCCGACAGCGGCGTGCGGGTGATCGCCGCGGGACTGGATATGGACTATACGGGCAAACCGTTCGGTCCGATGCCGGCGCTCATGGCCACGGCGGAGTACGTCACGAAGGTGCACGCAATCTGCGTGCGGTGCGGCAATCTGGCGCACCATTCGCACCGCCTGACGGCCGACGAGAAGCAGGTGATGCTGGGCGCGCAGGACTCTTACGAACCGATCTGCCGCCACTGCTTCGCCCGGCTTCGCGCAGGGAAGGAGTGACCGTTTCGGTGACGAGCG
>ENA-ORLW01003955-ORLW01003955.1-human-gut-metagenome-genome-assembly--contig:-NODE-3955-length-10501-cov-2.278588_pt1 | contig 10501 bp, 8 predicted proteins | sample MGYA00243017_ERZ508829 | MGnify/ENA primary metagenome ERZ508829 (study PRJEB26277, sample SAMN04329776) | human gut metagenome | biome: human-associated habitat | host: Homo sapiens | place: USA... | reverse complement strand
TGGCCATGGGCTGGGTTAGCAACTCACCATCAGGCGACGTGAAAATAACCTCATCATAGTCACGTTCAGCCTTCAGGGCCGATATGGCACGGTCCACTGGCTCAACCTGCATGACCATACCGGCCTCACCGCCAAACGGATAATCGTCAACCTTGCGGTGACGGTTGGGGGTATAGTCACGCAGATTATGGACGTGAAACTCCACAAGCCCCTTGTTCTGCGCCCGCTTCAATATGGAACAACCCAGCGGCGATTCCAGCATCTCGGGCAGCACGGTAAGAATGTCAATACGCATCATGCTTCTATATGGTGATGTTACTTTTAACTGTTTATATTCTGCAAAGGTAACAATTATTATCGGCCACCCCAATACATAAAAAGCAGCCGTAGGATTGCTCCCCCGGCCAGCCATCTTGAAAAACCATTCACAAAATTATCTGATAATAACTTTGCCGTAACGAGTGATGTAGAGTCCGGCTGGCATAGCCACCACAGCGGAACCTCCACGGACATTGGCCACCGCAGCCACACGGCCACACAGGTCATAGACCTCAATGTCCATATCTGTATCTGATGTCACGGTCAGCATGCCGTAACCACCGGCAACCGTAACTGTGTTTTCATCAGCGACTTCAACTGCGTCAATACCGGTTGTCTGCGCATAAGGCATCTGGAACGAAGTCATGACCACACCAAACACATTGTTCCTGGGGGCAATCTTCAGATCAGAACCGAATATGTTGAACTCACGGTTGCCACGTGTTGAACAAATGAATGATGACGTGGTGGGATTATAGGTCATTTTCTGACATGACGGTGCACCACCACCTGTAACCAGGTTCCAGGCATCAGTGTCGGGGTCGCTCTTGAGGGTGCTGATGTCATAACGACGGACAAATGTACCCACATTGGCATTCATGCCATAACCGAACACATAGACATGCCGGCTGTCGCCGGGAAGCATGAAAGGCTCAAAATAACCTGTGATGCAATTCACTGTAGTACCGGGAACCTTGATGCCGTAAGAGTCTGAGCTGGCCACACCGCCAATCCATGCGCCTGTAGCAGCGTCAAGATGCAACAGCAAACCCTCGCGCGGAGTGTTATCCAACTGCGATGAAACCGTTACGTCAGTTCCGGGCACAGACAGTTTGCCGTTGAACTGGCCGGTAACCCAGAGGTCATTGCCATTGAGCATCACACCTGTATTCTGAAGCACAAATGTTCTGGATGAATTGCTCACGTAAGTGCCGGGATACAGATTAGCCCATTTCACATTCAAGTCAGCATCCATGCAGGCAACAATAGGTGACTGTGCCTGGCTTGGTGTCAATTTCACTGAACCGAATGCAACCTCAGGATAGTCAGGAGCCATGCCGGTGACAGTGGCCACCATATAAAGGTTGCTATCCGCATATGTCAAGCTGGTGGCATTAGCCAAAGTTACAGGTGACTCAGACAGGAACGACGTCACATAGTTACCCTCTCCATCAAGCTTCAGTACATAGATGTTACCATTTGCAACCTGAGTGTCGCCATTCCATGACTCAAGTGAATGGGGGGTCAGGACCACCTTGTCACCGGAAGCCTTGGCAATGGTCATGGCCTTACGGTACTTACCACCAAGATAGATGTTCACGCCATCGGTTGTCACGGTATTCACCAGCATTCCGTCAGCGGTTCCGAGAGTAAAGCTTCCACCGGGATTGGCCACCGGAGTGATATCGGTCACAATCTGCTTGATGCTCTTGATGGCACCTGTTGATGCAGCCAAACGCATAACCAGCACACGATAGGAACGTACCGGTTCAGAGGCATTGTTCCAGTCCGAAAGTTTATATGACTTACCGGCTCCATCAATGAACTCAACACCATCAGTCAGATAACCAGAAGCAGCACGGATCTTTACAACAGCCACAACCGTGCCATCGTTCAGGACCACTACGCCACCCTCATTGTTTGAAATGTCACCATGTGATGAAGTAAGGCTCCAGAGTTTGTTACCGTTATTGTCCGTCTTCACCACCACCAGATTGGCATTGGCTGAATTGCTGTCAGTCTTTGAGCCGGTACCAATCACGTCATCGTTGAAGTAGAGCGGGCCACCGGCCTGAGGTGAACCTTCGCCACCGATATAATACACACCCGTAGCATCACAAGCCAGGCCATTGCACTGAGTGCCTGAAGCCTGATCAGTTGAAAGGTTGGCGCCCCACTGATACACCGGAACATCCGAATCGGCATTAGCCATGGTTCCAGCCGCAGCCAGCACCATGCCCAAACATAGAGTAAATGTTTTCTTCATAAGGTTAAAGTAATTTATTTTCCAGCCGCAAAATTACTGAGGCATCATTGCAGCCGAAATACTCAAATATGAGTAATTCGCACGCACCCCATATGGCACAGGAAATACTATTTTTTGAGTATTGCCATGCTTGACAACCGGCTATACCTTTGTTTTTGAAAAAGTGTGCACCCACATTATGCCTAAACTGCTCATACAAACCGTTATATATTTCATAATATCCGTATGTTCCGCCACTGCGGCCAATCAGTTCATAACAGGAACTGTGACCGATGCCGTCACAGGAGAACCGATTGAGTTTGCATCCGTAGCCATAAATCCGGGCCATGGATATGCATCCACATCAGCCGACGGATCTTTTTCCATAAACATCCCTGACGGTGCATCAAACCGCACCATGACCATATCGTTTGTAGGCTATAAACCACTCTCGGTAAAACTGGAGCAAAACACCCGCCGGCATTTCAAGGTGAAGCTGACTCCTCTGAACCGCACATTAGGTGAAGTGGTGGTCACTGCACATGAATCAAACGGCATGACCAGTTCATCGCGCATTGACCGCGATGCCATGTCACACCTCCAGCCCACAAGTTTCACCGACATTCTGGAACTGCTGCCCGGCAACATATCACAGACACCTAACATGGGTGTGGTCAACGCCATAACCCTGCGCGAAACCGGCACCATGTCAGCCACCGGTGCCAAGACCACCAATGAGGACTATAACATAACCTCACTTGGAACCCTGTTCGTGGTGGACGGAGCACCCATGCAGAACGATGCCAACCTGCAGAGCGTGCCAGGCGTCAGCAGCAACACAGGCGATCTGGCCGAAGGCAAAAGCATGACAAACCGTGGCGTGGACATGCGCGCCATATCCACCGACAACATTGAGAGCGTGGAGATAGTGCGAGGCATCCCATCGGCCGAATATGGCAACCTGACCTCCGGCATGGTCAACATAAAACGCATACGGCGTGCCACTCCGGTCACCGCCAGACTAAAGGTGGACGAATACAGCAAACTGTTCTCAGTGGGCAAAGGACTGTATCTCGGCAAGAACACCGACAATGTGCTCAACCTGGATGCCGGATGGCTTGATTCGAAAGTTGATCCGCGCAACCCGTTGGAAAACTACAAACGCGCCAACTTCTCGGCCCGTTTCCATCTGTCATTCAAACTGGACGGAGGACTGACCATGAAATGGGCTCCGGGCCTTGACTACACCGGTTCATTTGATGACACACGCACTGACCCGGACCTGTCATACCTGAAGGTAAACGATTACAAAGCATCATATAACAGCTATAATTTCAATTCAGACCTGCGTCTGGAAATAAACCGCCCGTGGATAAAGGAACTGAGCCTGAACATGGCAGCAGGATATCAGCGTGACCGTCTGGAACGTCACAAACAGGTGGCTCCACAACGTGCATCAGTGGCACCGACCACCATGACCGAAGGCGAGCATGACGGACATTATCTGCTGACTGAATACATTGCCGACTTTGTCAGCGACGGACGACCTCTGAACCTATTCGCAAAACTGCGCGTGTCAGGCGAGAAAAAGTGGTCACGTAATTCCAGCAACTACATAGCCGGAGCCGAATTCACCCTTTCCAAAAACTACGGGCAGGGACAAATCTATGACCTGACACGTCCGCTGTCAGCCTCATGGACCACACGTCCACGTGCCTACCGCGACATTCCCGCACTGAAGGTACTGTCCATTTTTGCCGAAGAAAACTTGAAACTGCAAGCCGGAAACCACACATTCAACCTGCAGGCAGGTGTGCGCACATCCCAGCTCATAGGTCTTGACCACAGCTACTATCTGGCAGGACGTGTCTATGCCGACCCGCGCATCAACGTCAAATGGAGCCTTCCGGCCATCAACACCGGCCATGGACAGTTGCGGTTCATGATAGCCGGAGGTTACGGACTCACCACCAAGATGCCCACGGTCGACTACCTGTTCCCTCAACAGACCTACCATGACCTGATACAGCTAAACTACTACGATGTGAACAAACCATTGGAATATTCACGAGTGAACCTGCGGACATATATCAACGACGCCGCCAATCGCGACCTTCGTCCGGCACGCAATCACAAATGGGAAGTACGCATAGGTGCCGAATATGAAGGTAACCGACTGTCTGTTACCTATTTCAACGAAAAGCTCAACTCCGGATACCGATATTCGGCCATATACGCGCCATATTCCTACAAAAAATATGACACATCAGCCATAAATCCGGGTACACTGACAGCACCGCCTGAATTGTCATCACTCCCATACACCTATGACCGCGTGCTTGACGGCTACCGGCGCGTGACCAACGGAAGCCGTCTGGACAAAGAAGGCATTGAATTCCAGATCAACACCATGCGATGGAATGCACTGTGTACCGCACTCACCGTGACCGGAGCCTGGTTCCGCTCAACATATTCAAACTCCCAGATGCTGTACCAGACTGTCAATGATGTGGTTGACGGAGATGCCGTCAGCGACCGCTACGTGGGCTTGTACAACGCCAACGATGGCCGTGTGAACGAACAATTCAACACCAACTTCATGTTTGACACGCAGATAACACGCTGGGGGCTGATTTTCACCACCTCCGTGCAGTGCATGTGGTGGATGAAGACCACCCGCCTGTGGCAAAACGGAGTTCCGGACTACTACCTGAGTTCGGCCGACGGTCAACTCCACGCTTACGATGCCGCATCGGCCGCCAACGACAAAATGTTGCGGTACCTGATCAAGACTTACAATGATGACGTGTATCTGACTCAGACCATACCCACTGCCATATACCTCAACCTCAAAGCCACCAAAACCCTCGGCAAACACCTGCGCATAGCGCTGTTCGTGAACCGAATGATTGACTATCTTCCCGATTACAAATCAAACGGGTTGACCATCAGGCGCGTGTCAAACCCATATTTCGGCATGGAACTTAACGCAACATTCTAAAAATCAAAAAAAACATTCACCATAAACATGAGACTTTTACGCTACCTTCCAATTTTATCCGGACTACTGATGTGTGTATCGTGCGATGATACGCTCGGTGACACCCAGGCCAACACATGCGACGTGAGAATAGATGTGAACCTGCCCGAAGGAACTCCGGAAGCAACAGCATATCACCTTACATTCCATAACATCACAACCGGTCAGGATACAACCATAACCAACACACGTGGCATAACCCTGATGAAAGGACTGTATGACATAACATATGAAGGCACAGCCACAGCTGAGTCGGGCGTGACAGGCAGCCTGCGCGGCAAAATAACGTCAGTGGAAATCCTTGACCGATACGTGGCCATAGACATGACCGCATATTTCACGGTTGAGACAAATGACCTGATCATATCAGAAGTATTCTTCACCGGGACGCTCCAGTCATCAGGAAACCAGTATTACGGCGATGATTACGTAAAACTGTACAACAACACCGACCATGTGATATATGCTGACGGACTCACTCTGTTCGAGACCAAATTCACCACCACAGAGAAATATGACTACACCCCGGACATCATGGATCAGGCCGTCACGGTACAGGCCCTGTACACCATTCCAGGCACAGGCAAGGACGTGCCGGTGCAACCCGGAGGCTATCTGCTGCTGGCCGACACAGGCATAGACCACCGCGTGGCCAATCCCAACTCATTTGACCTGTCACACGCCGACTTCGAATGGTATGACATATCCACCAAACCGGCCAACATTGACATTGACTCTCCATATGTGCCGAATCTGGACAAATGGTATTGCTACACACTGTCATACTGGGTATTGCATAACCGTGGCTTCAAAGCCTATGGCATAGCGCGCATACCGGTTGACAAAGAAACATACATGAAGGATTACTACTATTCATATGATTATGAAATAGTAAGCGCTGCCGGCACATTCCCCATGAGCCAGTCGGCCTACAAACTGCCAAATGAATGGGTGGTGGACATTGTGAACTGCTCCGTAGCCGCCACATTCCAGTGGACAGTGTGCTCACCCATGCTTGACATGAGCTGGACCAACTGCGGCACCATTGATCATGACAAGACCCGCTATTTCCATGCCGTTCGCCGCAAACTGCTGTACGTGAATGAAGATGGTAATCCGGTATTCAAAGACACGAATAACTCAGCCGAAGACTTCAACCCCATGTGCACTCCCTCGGAAATTGAACTTCAGGGAACGGCCACTGACTTAAATGGCAACCGCGCCACCGTAATCACATATGATGGTGTCACCCCTGTGAAATGAACATCAAGAACAGACATAACATGTCACACATAGGCCACACTATAGTCCTGCTGGCATCCGTACTGGCCGCAACACCTGACATTACGGCATCAGATACCCAGACCTCTGATTCACTATTGTCTGTCATTGACCGGGAAAAAGCCGAGAATATGTCAATGTCGCAAATCTTTGACCATGTGTATCAGAATCCGGCCCTGACCGGCTTCAAGCGCAACCACTCATACAGCTCAGCAGGACTTTCATGGAATCATGACAGCCACCGTGACGGCAAGCCATACAATCCGGCATTGGGTAGCGGCGAGACGCATGGATCATTCATGGCACAGACATATCTCTAGCACAAACAGTCAACACTTTTGGGTTTTGCCGGATACACCACCGGCAAAATCAAGTCCATGGAATGGTGCGAGACATCAGACTATGACATAGTCTATCCCTACGTGATGGCCGATGGAATTGGCGGAAGCCTCAATGAAGAAATATACCGTTTTGGCGGCGGCATTTCATCGTCAACAGGCAAATGGCACTACGGGGCCTCGCTTGCCTATAAAGCAGGACTATATTACCGGAGCGTTGATCCACGGCCGCGCAACGTGACCGGGCTGCTGAATCTGGCTGCAGGAGCCGGATTGAGCATAGGCAAATATGTGACAGCCATTGGTGTGACAGCCGACAAATACAAGCAGACCAACGCCATTGAATTCATGAGCGAACTCGGGTCGGCAAAAATATATCACCTGACCGGCTTAGGCACCGACTACGCCCGGTTTGCCGGAACAGGTGAATCAACTTACTATACAGGCTGGCGTTACGGTGCCTCACTGGCCCTGCATCCGGAACGCAACATCAGCGGACTGATAGCCAGCATAGGCGTGACACGCTTCACCTACTCAAACATCATATCTGACCTCAACAAACTGCCACTGGCCCATGTGCGTGAAATGGAATATCGGGCACAGGCCGGATGGCGGGGAAAACATGCGGCTGTAAACGCCTACACCATCATCAAACGCCGGCTGGGCGATGAAAACATATTTGGCGATGCATCTTCCGGTAGTTATCCACAAATATCCACCCTGACCATGTATGCCCATAACCGCGTCAGAACCGGAGCACAGGCATCAGGAATCATATGCAATGCCTCACGTTTCGGCTTAAAAGCCATGGCCATGGCGGAATACGTTCATGACAATCAGGTGCAATCGGCCGCCAGTGCCCGACGCATCATAAACAATCTGGACATGCACATTAACTGTACAGCCACATTCCAGGCACGACAGTCCACCCTGTTTTCAGCCAACATAGGATACGGACACCGCCGCCCGCTGACAAGCACCTTCAATAAGCCCAGATCCGGCATAGAAGGAGCCATAGCGGCTGCAGAATCGCACTTCCTGGCCGACTCACACATGCTGAACCGCATTGACGGCACAGTGTCAATGGCCCACGCCCTGCCCCACCAACTGGCCCTGCACATAGCGGCACACTGCACAGCCTCAACCATAGCCAGCAACTACTACGTGAGCGCATCCATCATCTTCTGACAGTTAATTTGCTTTTTACCTGTTTTGTGTCTATATTTGAATCCACCATAAAAACCGCTTAACTTGTAGATATATGATCAGGAAACTTATATGCTGCTGTATGATTGCACTGTCGGCCCATTCGTTGGCAAGTGCTGATGAAACCACCGTCAAGCCGGCCAAACCGGAAGCATGGGGCGGCACCCCTTATGTGATCTATCCCACCACCAAAGCCATATTCTACGGCTCTGGCATTGACCTGACCAAAGACTACAACATATGCACAGGCAGCACTGACGGAGGCGTGGAAGTACACATGACCCAACAGATACTCCCCATACAGCACTGCCCGGGCGATTATGTGGTGGTCAGGAAATACACATATGCTGACGGCACATTCATAAAACAGACACTACGCAGACTTTCAGACGGTCCGGTTCGCATCTGACGCATGATGAAAATTTTATTTGTGAATCAGACAATGATTGCTTAACTTTGTGGTAATCTCCTCGGCAGTATTGAGTCTCACCACATTAACGGTAATCAATGTCCGAATCCACCACCATAGCACCCGCCCTCTACCTGTTTCCTGTCAATCTGAGCGATGCTCCACTTGACACAGTCATACCGGCTGAAAACATGCGGTTACTCAAGCTTGTCCGGCATCTGGTGGTGGAGAACGTGCGTACAGCACGCCGCTTCCTGAAGAGCATGGACCGGACCATTGACATTGACTCCATCAGCTTCACCGAACTTAACGAACACACCCCCGCCGAACAGATTCCCGAACTCCTTGCCCCGCTGGAACATGGTGAAGCCATGGGCATACTTTCAGAAGCCGGATGCCCTGCAATAGCTGATCCGGGAGCCGATCTGGTGGCCGTGGCCCAACGCCGTGGACTGAAAGTGGTTCCCTTGGTAGGCCCATCAAGCATACTGCTGTCACTCATGGCATCAGGATTCAACGGTCAGAGCTTCGCATTCTTAGGTTATCTGCCCATTGACCAGAGCAAACGCGCCCAGGCACTGAAACAGATGCAACAACGCATAGTCCGCGAGCGTCAGACGCAGATATTCATAGAAACCCCGTACCGCAACAACAAACTCATAGCCGAACTGACACGGCAACTTCCCGGAAACATGTTGTTGTGTGTGGCGTGGAACCTGACCTCCGATAAGGAAACAATCATTACCCGCCCACTGAGCCAATGGGCCAAAGCCGGATATAATTTCGACAAAACTCCGGCCATATTCCTGCTATACTCATAAACCGTACATGACAATGGCCCGAATCAAGAAAACAGACAGTCCGTTTCACCCATCGCTGTTCGGCGATGACAACCTGCCTACGTTCGAGCCCATACGCAAATACGCGCAACAGCACAGCAAACAGGATGCTGACCCGACAGACTCATCCGACCAGGAAGAACCATCGCTGGCCGATGACCCCGTGATACTGAACTCCGACATGTCACGCCACCGGATCAACTTCATCAGCTTCGGCAGCGGCAGTTCCGGCAACTGCTCGTATGTGGGCGATGACACACATGCGTTCCTCATTGACGCAGGCATAGACCCGGAAAAAATTGTATCCCGGCTAAAGGAATACGGCATATCCATGACACGGATAGCAGGCATATTCCTGACCCACGACCATGGCGACCATGTAAGATATGCATACTCCATATTGCGTGCCAACAGGCACATGAAACTGTACTGCACACCGAAAGTAATGAGCGGCCTGCTACGTCGCCACAACATATCACGCCGCATAAAGGACTACCATCAGCCCATCTACAAAGAGTTCACCGTAAACGTGGGCCGGTTTGCCCTGACTCCGTTCGAGGTCCTGCATGACGGCACGGACAATGCCGGATATTTCATCCAGCATGACGGTCTGTCCATGGCCATAGCCACCGACCTGGGATGCATATCCCCGCGTGTGGAACACTACATGACACAGGCCAACTTCATTATGCTGGAAAGCAACTATGACCTGCAGATGCTCATGTCAGGCTCATATCCCGACTATCTGAAAGCCCGCATAGTGTCACAGAACGGACATCTGGACAACACCGATGCCGCACAGTTCATAAAGCGTATCTACACTCCGGCGCTACGGTACATATTCCTGTGCCACCTGAGCAAGGACAACAACACTCCGCAAAAAGCCATCGAGGCCTACACCAACGCATTTGACAATTCAGGCATAACACTCGGTGACGGGTCACGCGAACTGAACACTGACCTACAGCTGATACCACTACCACGCTTTGATGCCACACCCATGTACACACTGCGCATGATACCGCGCACAACACCAGAGGCGAAACCGTGAATTTGGCCAATTTGGGAAAAGTCAGTAACTTTGCACCACGGTTCACAAAGAGC
>ENA-ORLW01003953-ORLW01003953.1-human-gut-metagenome-genome-assembly--contig:-NODE-3953-length-10508-cov-3.764931_pt1 | contig 10508 bp, 8 predicted proteins | sample MGYA00243017_ERZ508829 | MGnify/ENA primary metagenome ERZ508829 (study PRJEB26277, sample SAMN04329776) | human gut metagenome | biome: human-associated habitat | host: Homo sapiens | place: USA... | reverse complement strand
CACAAAACGAGCAGTTGCCTGTACAACATTTCGACAAAATTCGACATCATTGTCCGATAATTGCAAAAAGTTTCTTGACTTTCCCACCCGACTTTTGTAATATATAGATGACATGGCAAAGAGGAGGAAAGCGCATGCAGAAAATGATATGGACTGGAATCGGAGTGAGTGCGGCGGCAGTCATTGGAACTGTGAGTTTGTTTGGAACAGGAAGACTTCACTTCAATAATGTGATCCAAACTCCAGCTCAGTTAGAGCAAACAGCATCAGAAAATAATCAAACCACACAATCAAGCGAAGTATTAACAGAGCAATCCGTTTATTATGCGCGTAAGCTTGGAAAGAAGGCTTCAGATGCAGAATACTTTAAGAATAGAATGATTTCAGATGATCTAATGGAATACATACAAAAGGCAGTACCACTTGCAGATGCAGTTCCGACGGAACTAATGAAGATCAATCTGGACTCATTTACAGTGGAAGAGATGGGAGATGACTTGAAAAGTATTGCACTGGCAGACACCACTGAAATCAGCAACATGATAGCAAGGTCACTTGCAACGATGATGGTAGGTACTTCTAGTGATACAAAAGCATTGGCTGCCTATGCGCTGCTTGAAGACAATCAATATTTAAATATGGAGTTGAATGCAACAGTTGGATTGTGGCTGTATTATGGAGAAGATTTGCCATCGGTATTATGCGTGTTTATTCCAAGAGAAGGCGGTACAGAGCTAACAGCTGGTGCATTAGATGCTGCAAGCTATGAGACAGTGCGAAAGAAAGTGGCTGAGTCATCTGATCAGAATAGTGATAACAGTGATGATGTTTTAATCGAAGTTTTGGCACAACGATCCAAGATTGACAGCGATTTGGGCTCACTTGATTACTCCTACTTAGATCAAATGACAGATGATTCTTATCCGATGGAAGGATTGCTAGAGGCTGTCACTTTAGATGAACCAGCAGATGCAACATTTTTCAATCAACTAGTTGATGAAATCATCGGTGAAATGGTCAGTGGAACAACACCAATTGATGAGCTAACACAACTTTTTACCGCCTCATCAGAAGTAGTAGACTATGTAAAAAAAGCACAAACCTGTATGGAAGAAGTAGCAAAAGGATCAGAAAAGGGAACGCTCACAGCTTATAAGGTTCCTTCAAGTTCCTATTGGTCTGCAGAACAAATTGCATCTGGTGTATCAAATGGTTCTAGTATGAACCAGATAGCAGCATCTAGTGTTTTGTCCCGAATAGCTCATGAGCGAACCCCACTGCATGCAATCACAACAGACTGGAAAGATGATGTTGTGTTGGCATATACGTTTTCTGACTTGGCACTTTTGATCTCGGTAGAAGAAGCAGATAATTGTTATCTGAAGATCAACACAAATTTCGTCTGGCTGGATGAAGAAAACAATGGAAACATTATAGATCGAATGGCGAAACAGTATGGTCTTGAGCAAATGGATTTGCAGCAATAGGATTGTATATAGGATTGTACAATTTCGAAAAATTTAACGGCATAGATTGACAAAACAACTTCTCTGGTGGTACGGTATCCAAAAGGCGAACCATTAAAAAGCCCATTGAGGAGAGGTTCGTACAGAAAGGAAGCAGTGGTTTATGATTTATGCGGATCATGCAGCAACAACAAAGATTAGTGAGACAGCAAAGCTTGCTATGTTGTCTGCTATGGAAAAGGATTGGTATAACCCGTCTAGCCTTTACACACAGGGGCAGCAGGCATCTGGCACATTGATGGATGCGCGTGTGAGGATTGCCCACTGTCTTGGCTGTCTGCCAAAGGAAATTTATTTTACTTCAGGCGGAAGTGAGGCAGATAATCAGGCAATTTTGTCGGCAGCAGCTATTGGTAAAAGACAGGGGAAGATACATATTATTTCAACCGCATTTGAGCATCATGCTGTTTTGCATACATTAAAAAAGTTAGAAAAAGAAGGTTTCGAGATTACGCTTCTTGATGTTGGAGAAAAGGGAATTGTAAGTCCTGTACAGGTCGAAAAAGCAATTCGTCCAGATACAATACTTGTTACGGTTATGTATGCCAATAATGAGATTGGAACCATTCAGCCAATTCGTGAAATTGGTGCGATATGTAGGAAAAACGGTGTATTATTTCACACCGATGCGGTACAGGCAGCAGGTCATCTTCCTATTAATGTAAAAGAAGATCAGATTGACATGCTGTCTTTATCAGCACATAAATTCAATGGTCCAAAGGGAATTGGTGTGCTGTATGCAAAGACTGGTGTATTTTTGACCAATCTGATCGAAGGTGGCGGACAGGAGAGAGGAAAGCGAGCTGGAACCGAAAATTTGCCTGCAATTGTAGGAATGGTAGCGGCATTAGAGGAAGCTTGCTCACTTCAAAAAGAGCGCTCCATCTATGTGACAAAGCTTCGTGACCAGTTAATAGACGGACTAAAGAAAATTCCAGGCGCGCTGTTAAACGGAGATGCAACCAATCGTCTTCCAGGAAATGTAAACTTCTGCTTTCCGGATACCGAGGCAGAGGGACTCTTGCTCTTACTTGACAACAAAGGAATTTGTGCATCATCAGGTTCAGCATGCACATCAGGTTTTCTTGATCCAAGTCATGTGCTTCTTGCAATTGGAAGAGATAAAGAGACAGCAAGAGGTTCCCTTCGTTTGACACTTGATTATGAAAATACCAAAGAAGAGGTAGAAATGATTATTGAGGCTGTTGCTGAGACAGTTAAAATCTTACGTGGAGAATAAAATTGGCGGCTCTAAAATTAGAGCCGCCAAAATAATTACAGATATAACATTTCTGAGTACGCCATGATAAATGGACCGCTTCCTTTTCCTTCATCTGGAAGGTAATATTCAGTGATCTCATAATTATTTGTATTATTTGCACTTGCCTTTAAGTAAATATCTTCCAGTACATTGTCGTGAAGCTTAGTATTTACAATTGCGTTAAATGCTTTGATTGCAGGTTCGCGGTAGGACTCGTTAAGCCATCCCTTGCGAACACCTTTTAACATCATATAAATCATCATGGCAGTGCCGCTGACCTCAAGGCGATTTGTCGCGGTAACAGGCTGATCAGCCAGATTTGCCCATAATCCAGATTCATCCTGATACTTTAACATGCCATCTGCAAAGAGCTTTAATGCAGCTTTTCTCTCTTCAATATAGCATTCAGGAAGAACTTCCATTACATCGACCATTGCCATTGCATACCAGCCCATTGCGCGGGTCCAGTGGTACGCGCAGACATCCTCACGGCTGTTGCATGCATGATAATACATGCCATTCGGGGCAAGCATAACATCAGCAACCCAGTTCAGGCGCTCATTGATAACAGCAAGCTGCTTTGTATCACCAATTTTGGCAGCATAGTGAGCTAAAAATGGCTGCAGCATATAGATACCATCGAGCCATACCTTATACTTAGGTGGTTGTCCGCCGGCCCAGCAGTGCCAGTAGTTATTGCCAAGTGCATCTTCTGTATATTTTTCAACTACAATATCACCCTTTGAATTGATGTGCTTCGGATCAGTCAGATCGCGGTAGAGCTCAGCCATAACCTCAGCGTAAGCTGGATTTTCATCAAAAGCCTTCATTACTAGTGCAGCAGTCTTATAACAGTCAGCACCGTGATGATCTACATATCCTGCAAGGTTGCGGCTTAAATGATGTACTCCATTTTCATCAGCCACAAGCATTGCATTCAAATATTCTAATACATACTTCTTATATTCAGCACCCTCATCTGGTTGTGCCTCGTATGTATCATATAGACCTTCCATCACAACACCATTGTAATAGCTCCAGTCAAACAGATATGGTTTGACAGAAGGGGTACGCTTCTCATTATCCCATGAAAAGAACTTGTGCTCATCAGAAACGACTTCCTTTGGAATGTTGCATGAAGATTTTATAGTAAGCGCATCCACATAATTTTTTACCTTTAAAATAGAGGCTTGAATATCAGCAGTTAAATTGCTCATAGTAATTCTCCAATCTTATTAAATTTCGTGTAAACTCAGTATACCATGGAAAGCATTGATTTGAAAGAAGAATTTGGTTTGTCCGTGAACCGTAACAGTTTCATGAGCAAAGATATTTCTTAAAAGAAATAAGGTCTGGTAATAAAAAAGAGAATATGGTATAATGGCACAGATAACGTTGAAGGGTCAAACCAACAACACGAACAAGACCAAAAAACAAAAAGAGCGAAAAGGAGAATTGCATTATGTTAATTATAAAGAAACGAACGGTGGAGTTTGAAGTGGAAACAAGGGATTGGTGTGACGCATAGCAGTGGCTGTTGCAAATATACAATGAAAGAATTGTATTTGCTATAGCCGTTGCTTTCCGGTAAATAGTACCGCACGGAAAGCCGCTGCAGCCGCAGCGCAGATTGAGAGGAAGGCATGAGCTATAGAAAGGCAGAGGAGATACTGCCAAGAGAATTAATAGAAGTGATTCAGCAGTACGTGGACGGAGAAAATATCTACATTCCGAGAAAGCTGGAGCATCGAAAGGGCTGGGGCGAGCGCACACAGGCACGACAGGAGCTTGATGCACGCAACAGTGCCATATGCAGGGAGCATCGGGAGGGTGCGAGTGTCCCGAGACTTTCCCAGAAGTATTATCTTACAGAAAAGAGTATACAGCGGATTATTCGCCAGTATCGTTAATTAAACAGAGGGCTGCCATATGGCAGCCCCCAACTTTTGATAAAAATAGGAGGAAACTTTTGTGAAAAAGAAAAGCTTATACCAGTATATCGCACCAAATATATTGGCAATGGTAGGAATGTCATGCTACATTTTAGCCGATACTTTTTTTATTGCAACATCGCAGGGTACAAATGGTATTACCGCATTGAATCTGGCGCTTCCAATTTATGGTCTTATCTTCGCGATTGGCTCCATGATTGGAACTGGTTCTGCCATTCGTTATACATTGGCAAAAGCAACTAATCAGCAGGAGGCAAAAAAATATTTTTCAAATGCACTTATATGGGATGCGATTGTCAGTGTGATCTTTATAGCAGTAGGACTGTTTTTCCCAGGGCAGGTTATGCGAGTGATGGGTGCTGACGCAGTAATCGAAGCAATTGGTATACCATATATTCGCATCGTACTATGCTTTACACCATTTTTCATGATGAATTACGCATTTACTGCATTTGTGAGAAATGATAATGCGCCGCATATTGCTATGGCAGCAACGCTTCTTAGCAGTTTGTTTAATATTGTATTTGACTATATATTTATGTTTCCGCTTGGAATGGGTATGACAGGCGCAGCTCTTGCAACAGCAGTTTCACCAATTGTAAGTATTTTGATTTGTATGGTGCACTATCTGTCACCAAAAAGTAGCGTATCATTTCATTTTATGGTGCCATCTGTAAAAATGCTTATCTCATCCTGCAGTCTTGGTGTAGTTGCCTTTGTCGGAGAGATTGCAAGTGCAGTTACAACGATGGTCTTTAATTTTGTTCTTCTTGCACTTGATGGAAATACAGCAGTTGCTGCTTACGGTGTAATTGCCAATACAGCGCTTGTAGGTACAGCTATTTTCAACGGTGTTTCCCAGGGACTTCAGCCTCTTGCAAGCGAAGCACATGCGAGGGGAGAAGAACATGAAAAGCATCAGATTCTTGTAAAAAGCATAGTAACAGGAATTGTTCTTGCAATTGTTCTTATCGCAGGAGTATGGTTTTTTGCAGCAAATATAACAAGTGCATTTAACAGTGAACAATCTGCACAGTTGGCAGCTTATGCTATTCCCGGAATACGTATTTATTTTATTGGATTTTTTGCAGCCGGAATCAATATCATTTGCGCAGGCTTCTTAAGTGCCACTGACCATGCAAAAGAATCCTCGATTGTGGCAATCAGCAGAGGAATTGTCGCAATCATTGCGTTTGCATTGATTCTTCCAAAGTTTCTTGGAATCACGGGTGTATGGCTGGCATTTCCAGCGGCAGAGGTGCTTACTCTTTTTGTAGCACTTGTGATATCGAAAAAAAACTAAGAATTTGTTTTTTTTAATGTAATAAAAATAGAAGTTAACAAAATCGCTTGACGTAAGTCTCAATCACGGGTATCATAGAAATCCAGGGAATGTGAATTTTTTCACAGCTTCTCTGGATTTTTATAATACGAATGTTTTTAGAATTGCTAAGCTCTCAGCAGCGCAGCAATTCGTAGGTATCAATATATCTTATGTACAAGTAAGGAAAGAAGATATCCATTTTGGATATCAGCGATGGAAGGCGCGAAAGAAAATGACACAGTTTGAATCAAGAAATATAACAATGATGATGGATCTGTATGAAATGACAATGGCATATGGATACTTCAAGGAAAATGACACAGAGAAGAAGGTAGCATTTGATGTATTTTACCGTAGGAACCCAGATGGCGGCGGATTTTCTATTTTTGCCGGACTTGAGCAGGTGATCGAGTATCTGGAAAATATGCATTTTGAGGATGAGGATGTTGAATACTTCCGTTCATTAAATCTGTTTGATGAGGATTTTCTTGCTTATTTAAAGAATTTCCGTTTCAATGGAGATGTTTATGCATTTGAAGAGGGAACGATCATGTATCCAAATGAGCCAGTTGTAACAGTTGTTGCACCGTTAATTGAGGCACAGCTTGTTGAGACTGCAATTTTGGCGCAGATCAATCATCAGAGTCTGATTGCTACAAAGGCAAGAAGAATTGTAAAGGCAGCGGCAGGACGCGGTGTATCTGATTTTGGTGCAAGACGTGCACACAACATGGATGCAGCTATTTACGGTGCTCGTGCTTCCTACATTGGTGGTGTAAATGGTACTGCAACAGTTAGTGCAGGCCAGATGTTTGGTATTCCGGTTGGCGGAACTCATGCACACAGTTGGGTAATGGAACACAGCGATGAGCTGACAGCTTTTAGAAGCTATGCAAAGGTATTCCCAAATAATTGTACACTTCTTGTTGACACATATGATGTTTTAAAGTCTGGCGTTCCGAATGCAATCAAGGTATTTCAGGAGATGAAGGATGCAGGAATCCCGCTGACACGTTATGGCATTCGCCTTGACAGCGGCGACCTTGCATATCTGTCCAGAAAGGCAAGAAAGATGCTTGATAAGGCTGGTTTTACAGATGCAAAGATCGTTGTATCAAACAGCTTAGATGAATATACAATCACTTCTATTCTTTCTCAGGGCGGCTGCATTGACAGCTTTGGTGTTGGTGAGCGCATGATTACAGCAAAGACTGATCCTGTTTTTGGCGCTGTTTATAAGATCTGCGCAGTTGAGGAAAATGGTAAATTTGCACCGAGAATTAAGGTTTCTGAGACAGTTGAAAAGATCACTAATCCGGGACTAAAGAGTGTATATCGTGTATATGATGAGGAAGGTCATGCAGTTTCAGATCTGATTGCCGGTTTTGACGAGAAAGTTGACTTTAGCACACCGTATCGCTATGTAGATCCTGAGAAGCCATGGAAGAATAGAAGCTATGAGAATTGTACTGCAAAGCCGCTTCTTCATAAGGTAATTGAGGGTGGAAAGCGCCTGACAAAGACAAAGACGCTTCAGGAACTTCAGGCTTATGTAAAGAAACAGCTTGACAATGAGATCTGGGAAGAGGAGCAGCGTTTCGAGAATCCGCATAAGCATTATATTGATATGAGTCCGGATTACTACGAGATGAAGATGAGCATGCTTCACAATATCAGAACTGTATAACATTTGCAGAAAGGAAGAAAGCACTGTGAAAAAGTTTGCCATAATTGGAGGATCCTTCAACCCGGTGACGAAGGCACATGTAGAGATCGGACAAATCGCAGCCAGAGAATTGCCAGGTTGGCAGATTTTATATATCCCGGCACCAGATCGTTTTTTGACATCATGGAAGGCGATGGAAAAAAACGATATTCTGTCGGGTGAGCAGCGCCTTAACCTTTTAAGAAAGGCAGTTGAGCCGCACGGCTTTTTATGCGAAGACTGTGAAGTACACTTAAAGACAAGCGCTAAAACGTATGATACAATGCAGTATTTAAGAGCACAATATGGGCAGGATACGCAGCTTGTCTATGTGTGCGGAACAGATAAGCTTTCAGAGCTTTCTATCTGGTATAAGGCAGAGGGCATTTTTGAACTATCGCGATTTCTTGTAATTCCAAGAGATGGAGATGAGCCAGAAAAAATGATTGAAAAGATTTCATTTTTAAAAGAGCGCAAGGATAAAATTGTGATCAGTCATGAGCCTCGTATCTACCCGGATTTTAGTGCAACAAAGGTTCGGGAAAGCATCAAAGCTGGAGATGGAAAATGGAAAGAAATGGTTCCAAAGGAGATTGCAGCAGATTTGGAGGCTTTGCAAAAACTATAAAAGTTATATGGTGAGATTTGAAAATCTGAAAATAAGAATCTAGAAATATGAAATCTGGAAACAAGAGAGGATGGTAGTAGAATGTCATTGAGCAAAAGCGGATATATAAAAGCAGTGGCAGTTCATATGAAAACGTCACTGGGAAGACCAATGGAGAATGCAAAGGAGATTGTACGCCAGGTAATGCACTACACAAAGAATCAGGCAGATTTGATCGTGTTTGGCGAGCTTTCAATAAGCGGTTACAGCTGCGGTGATCTGTTTTTGCAGTCCTTTATGGAGGAACAGTGCAGAATGGCAATCACGTATCTATGTGACAATCTGCCGCAGTCAGATACACTTATTGCAGTTGGAGCCCCACTTAGAAAGGACGGCATGCTGTTCAATACAGCGCTGATTTTTAAAGGCAATGAGCTGCTTGGTATTGTGCCTAAGACATTTATACCTAATTATAAGGAGTTCTACGAAAAGAGATGGTTTGCAGGAGCAGATCAGCGTTTTTCAGATACGATTCGCTATGATGAGATTTTCTATGATGAAGGCGCTTCACTGAATGGTGAGCGCACATTCCCATTCACACCGAATCTGATTATTGAGGGACGAAATGGTATTCGCCTTGCATGCGAGATATGCGAAGATCTGTGGGTTAATATTCCGCCGAGTTCATTCCATGCATCAGCAGGAGCAAATGTGATTGCAAATCTGTCAGCATCAAATGATGTTGTAACGAAACCAGAGTATCGCATAGACTTAGTTCGCATGCAGTCCGGTACAAATATGTGTGCTTATGTATATTGTTCTTCAGGAAGCGGTGAGAGTACGACTGATCTGATTTTCTCAGGTCACAATATTATTGCAGCAAATGGAACAATTTTGGCGGACAGCAACAAAGAAGCGACAGAGGCACTTATTGATCTGGAGCGAATCAATAACGACCGAATAAAGAATAACAGTATTTCCTATGCAGCAGCAAGATATTCGCAGATGGCATCAAATGGAAAGGGTTATGTAAGACTTCATACGCAGACAAGCAGCGTAGCACATTGGCCAGAATCATTAAATCCATATCCATTTGTTCCATCAGAGGCAGAACGTGCCGGAAGATGCAAAGAGATCATGCGCCTTCAGGCTACAGGTCTTGCAGAGCGTCTGACAAAGATTGGCATCCGCAAGTGTGTAATAGGTGTATCAGGTGGTCTTGACTCAACACTGGCTCTCCTTGTCATTAAGGAAGCATATGATATGCTTGGCTGGCCGCTTACAGATATCATCGGAATAACCATGCCAGGCTTTGGAACAACTGATCTGACAAAGACCAATTCATGGAAATTAATGGAGCAGCTTGGCATTACTATTCGTATGATTAATATTACAGATGCATGTCTGCAGCACTTTGAAGATATCGGTCACAAACGCGATAGCTACGATGTCACATATGAGAACACGCAGGCAAGAGAGCGTACCCAGATTTTGATGGATATCGCAAACAAAGAGGGCGGTATCGTAGTTGGAACAGGTGATATGTCTGAGTTAGCTCTTGGCTGGTGTACTTATAATGGTGATCATATGTCTATGTATGCAGTAAATGTCAGCGTGCCGAAGACACTTGTTAAATATCTGGTGCGCGCTTATGCTGAGCTTCATCCAGCTGTCCATGATACGCTCGAATCTATCTGTGACACAATCATCAGTCCAGAACTTCTGCCGCCAGATGCACAGGGCAACATCGCACAGTCCACAGAGGCAACAATCGGAAAGTACGATCTGCATGATTTCTTTTTATATCATTTTGTCCGTAATGGGTTCACGAAGGAAAAGATTCAAAAGCTTGCAGAGATAGCATTTGCACAGAAGAACGTGACAAAAGAGGAGATTACATCAACACTCGATAACTTCTTTAGACGTTTCTATGCACAGCAGTTCAAGCGCTCCTGTCTGCCGGATGGTCCGAAGGTCGGTACTGTATCATTATCACCGCGCGGCGACTGGAGAATGCCGTCTGATGCGAAGAATCCATATTGAAAAATATAGTTGTGCAAATAAGAGAAATAATTAGGCAAAAAGAACTTTGGTTATATATAACTAACCAAAGTTCTTTTTTTACATTTTAAT
>ENA-ORLW01003947-ORLW01003947.1-human-gut-metagenome-genome-assembly--contig:-NODE-3947-length-10526-cov-3.316011_pt1 | contig 10526 bp, 7 predicted proteins | sample MGYA00243017_ERZ508829 | MGnify/ENA primary metagenome ERZ508829 (study PRJEB26277, sample SAMN04329776) | human gut metagenome | biome: human-associated habitat | host: Homo sapiens | place: USA... | reverse complement strand
TACCGATATCGGAAATAAGGCTGTAGCGTTTGTAGGAACGTCTGGAGTACAACTTGGATGGCTTGCGTCTCAGGCTGATATGCTGGCCGAAGACTGGGTATTTGTAGAGTAGGAGGATAAGGGCAATGGGAAGTAAAGAATTTATTACACTCTGCAAAAAACATGTGGTCGGATATTTTAATGAAAATGCAACTCTTTGGCGCAAGTCAAGGAAAAAGCGTTGTCATACAGGCTTTTCAGGAGGATGTTCAGAAAAAGTATGCCCTGCCCCCCAAAATGCATTACAAGAACTAGTTTATATACAGTGTTAGATATCAATTTTTTCAGGATTCCAGTAAATCATCAAGGAAACGGTTGCGATAAGTGGGTACAAACACGTGGGTATCGAGCATGTGTATTTAACATGCCGATACCCTTACGCGTTTGTTTAACGGGAGTGCCCACTTAACGTAACCGTTTCCTTGATTATTTACGGAACTTGAAAAAAATGCCACCTTGCAAAACTTATACAAATCCCCTATAATATAAATACAAAATTATAAAGGAGGCCAATTATGGGTTGCGCAAAAATGAAGAAGTTACTTTGCCACGGACTGGCTGTGGCGATGGTTGTGTCATTAACGGCCACGGCATCGGACAGCAGTGCGGCAGCAAAGAAAGCAAAACCTGCCAAAAAAACAATTACGATTGAGCAGGGAAAATCAAAAAAGATTGTGGTGAAGAATAAGAAGAAAAAAGCAAAATACAAATTTACCGCATCAAACAAAAAAATTAAAGTTTCAGCTTCCGGCAAGGTGAAAGCAGTAAAAGTCGGAACTGCCAAAGTTACGGTGAAGGAAAAGTATAAGAAAAAGACAAAGAAAATCGGAACCGTAAAGATTATTGTAACAAAGAAAAAGACAGTTGAGGTAACGAAGGCACCGGTGCAGACGGATAAGCCGACAAATCAGCCGACAAGTACACCACCGGAGAAACCACAGGTGACCAAAGTGCCGATTAAAACGCCGGAACCGGTTGCGTCAGAAGCCTACAGTAACTATTTTGAAGACGGGGACCTCAAAGGATTTGCGCCGATTGGTGGCAAACTGGAAGTTTCCAATTCACAGAACTACACAGAAGGCGGTATGAACAGTCTTCTTGTGAAAGACAGAACGAGTGAAACAGATGGTGCAAAACTTCCAATTTCCGAGTATGTGATTGCAGGTGAACATTATCAGTTCAGCGTTGTTGTAAAGCAGGATACCGGAAAAAGCCAGAAGATTGCACTTCGTATGACTTATACTGACCAAAATGGAATGGCAAGAGACGTTACGCTGATTACAAACGCAGATGCAGGAAAAACTTGCGTAAGCGGTAAATGGACTACGCTCAAAGGTGAAATTACGATTCCGAAAAATCAGGGCGATGTCGCGATGACACTCACCATGACTACCGCGACAGATTCATTCCTTGTGGATGATGTTATCATTAGCGGAAAAGCACAGAATGATGTATATAAAGTTACAGATGCTCAGTACGAGGAGATGCTTGAAAATAGTGTGTACTCAACCGGAAATAACGCAAGAATCAAGAAAGTAATCCAAAATGCGAGAGACGGAAAAGACGTCACGCTTGCCTACATTGGTGGTTCCATTACTGAGGGCGCATTGGCAAAACCAAACAGCATGTGTTATGCGGAAGTTTCCGCAAAGACGTTTGGAGCAAAATATGGAAAGAACAATGGAGAAAATGTTCACTTTATCAATGCCGGAATGAGCGGAACGCCATCCGATATTGGTGTGGTACGTTACAACCGTGATGTGATTGATCGTTTGCCGGAGGGAAGCGACCATCCGGATGTGCTGTTCATTGAATTCGCTGTAAATGATTATGGTACGGCAACTGAAGGACGAGGTTATGAAGGACTGATTCGCCAGGCATTGAAATCCGGCTCTGCCGTTGTGCTTGTGTTCTCAGTATTTCAGAAGGCGAGTGGCGGTGTTGTCTGTGAAAACAAGTATCGTCCATTTGGTGCGCATTATGATTTACCGATGATTAGTATGGGAAATGCGATTTCGTCTTATTTTGGTGGAAATGACCAGAAAGCATTTTATAAATGGTACTTTGGTGATTCTCTGCATCCAAACAACACTGGTTATCAGTTGATGGCAGACTGTATTACACGCATGTTTGATAAGATGGATAAAGAAACGGCAGAAGAAGATAATATCACTGATATGGATGCGATGGCACCGCTTAAGTCATCTGCTTACCAAGGAATGAAGATGTTGGATTCTAAGACTGATGTTACAAAGGACAATGCAATTACATCATTTAGCTCCGGCGGATTTAATCAGAATGATAATGCAACGGGCTCTTTCCAGTACGAGTATAAGGGACAAAAAGGCGCGGCATGGTTCCCGGATAACTGGATGCATACGTCAACAAGCGGCACGGACGCTTTGAAATTAAAAGTAAAATGTAAAGCACTTACGTTAATTTATAAATTAAGCAATTCGACAGAATATGGTTCGGCTGATTTGTATGTAGATGGAAAACTTCAGACAACTCTGAGTGGTTATGATACCAGTGGATGGAATAATGGTAAAGTATATGTAGCCATCGAAAAGGATGCCGAGGCAGAGCATACAATTGAACTTCGCATGAATGATGAAAGTGAATCGAAGAAGTTCACCCTGATGGCAATCGGTTATAACTAGATAGTTGAAGGAAAGAAAAACCTGTGGTACACTATGGTTGAAAATGAAGCAAGGATATGAGAATTATGATGTACACAGGAAAACAGCTAAGGGCACTTGTGATGCCTCTTATGTTTGAGCAGTTTTTAAATGTAATGGTCGGCATGGTGGATACGCTGATGGTTTCCAAGGCGGGAGAAGCAGCAGTATCCGGCGTGGCACTTACGACTAATATTAATCTATTGATTATTCAGGTAATGGCGGCACTTGCGACAGGAGGTGCCGTCGTTTGCAGTCAGTACAACGGACGGCGTGATACAAAAGATGCTGCTTATGCGGCAGGACAGTTGGAAACGGTGTTGTTTATCTTCTCCATGGCAGCAGCGTTTATTTGTGCTGTTTTTGGAAAGCAGATGTTACCGGCAATCTTTGGAAGTGTAGAAGATTCGGTTATGAACAGTGCGTGGATTTATATGTTTGTAACGGCTCTTTCTTATCCATTTCTTGGCATCTATAATGCGGGAGCCGCTATTTTTAGAAGTGTGGGAAACAGCAAGGTCAGCATGGGACTCAGTGTGTTAATGAATGCGATTAATATTGCGTTGAATGCGGTCTTGGTGGCACTCGGCTATGGGGTGCTTGGTGTGGCTCTTGCAACGCTTGTGAGCCGCGTTGTCTGTGGAATCTGTATGACAGTTTTGGTTGCCCGCCCGTATAATCCTTTGCAGATAAAGAAATTTTCTTCACTGCTTCCGAATAAAAAAATGATTCTTCGGATTCTCCGTATCGGAATTCCAAGCGGTATTGAAAATAGTATGTTTCAGGTTGGAAAACTAATGGTCGTAAGTATGATTACGTCTTTTGGAACGGCGGCAATCGCAGCCAATTCAGTAAGTTATTCTATTATTGAATTTCCTAATATTCCGGGGATGTCAATGGGGCTTGCCCTGATTACTGTGGTGGGAACTTGTCTTGGAGCCGGTGAGGTGGCACAGGCAAAAAAATACACAAAAAAACTGATGCTGTTTGCTTATCTGGGAGACTGGCTCATGAATCTTGTTTTGTTTGTTTTTGCCGTTCCGATTGTATCGGTGTTTTCCCTTTCGCCGGAAGCAACCCGGATGGCGGCGGAGGTGCTTCGCTGGTTTAGTACAATTGCTGTTTTTATCTGGCCACTCAGCTTTACCCTGCCAAACGCATTGCGGGCAGCAGGCGATGTGAAGTTTACGATGCTGACCGGAATTATTTCCATGTGGCTGTTCCGCGTGCTTTGCAGTTATATACTTGCGGTCGTATGCAACATGGGCATTTTAGGCGTGTGGTTTGGTATGTTTATTGACTGGGCGGTCCGCTCGCTGTTGTTTGTTGTGAGATATTTGTCCGGACGCTGGCAGATGAAAAAAGTGATTTAAGATATTTACTGATTTTAAGGAGAGACGGTTATGATTCAGGAAATTGCACCAAAAAAGTTTGATAATGCTTATCAGGGAAAAAGCCCAAAGCCGGATGATTTTGTCCTTGTTTTTCGTGGACATGGGAAACCGGATGACAGGATTTTGTGCCGTATTGAAGATGGAAAAATTGTGCTTCCCACCTGCAGTGAATTGGGGTGTGAAAAGCATTTATTACAATATTTATTTTCAATTGATGAAACCTGTTATTTTCTTTATATGCCGGGGGATTTATCAGCAGGTTTATTTATATCGGACATTTTTTCTTTTTCCTATGAACCAATTCGGAGCCTTCGCAGAAATGACCCGGTATACACCTGCTTTGCCGGGATGACAGGGTATCATTTGTATGTCTGGTACCGCGACAATGTTTTTTGCGGGCGCTGTGGCACAAAAACCGTGCATGATAAAAAGGAGCGGATGAAGAGGTGCCCGCATTGTGGAAATTTGACTTTTCCAAAGATTGCCCCGGCGGTGATTATCGGATTAATTCATGAGGATTCTATTTTGATTTCTACGTATGCAGACCGTCCCTACAAAGGGCGTGCACTGCTTGCCGGTTTCTGCGAAATTGGTGAGACACCGGAGCAGACGGTCGTGCGTGAGGTGCAGGAAGAAGTGGGGCTTCGTGTAAAAAATATTCGTTATTTTGACAGCCAGCCGTGGGGATTTGACTCGAATCTTTTACTGGGCTATTACTGCGAAGTAGATGGCGGTACTTCGATTACAATGGACGAAACGGAACTTGCAACGGCACGCTTTGTTAAGCGGGATAAAATTGAAGAAGATAAAAATCTTTTAAGCCTTACGGCAACGATGATTGACCGATTTCGCAAAGGACTGGAATAGCTTTTTTATGGCGGCTCATTGACCCGGTGGCTGCATGGCTTCTTTTGTGGGTGATTTTTGCAGCGGTGTTAAATGCGTCGGTGTGGTGGATGAAAAAACAGAAACGAACAAATGTTCATTTTTTTCATTGCAATACAATTTTCAATGTGCTATACTTGTATCACGAGTAGTGAACGACCTATCGATAGGGAATGAATCATATGATTTGTTCCCTATGTTGTTATACCAATTCATCCAGACGGAGGTGGACAAATAAACGATGGACCATTTCGTATTACATTCCGAATATCAGCCGACCGGTGACCAGCCGCAGGCAATTGATGCTCTTGTGAAAGGCTTTCAGGAAGGAAATCAGTTTCAGACACTTCTTGGTGTTACCGGTTCCGGTAAAACTTTTACGATGGCAAATGTGATTGAAAAACTGAATAAGCCGACGCTCGTGATTGCGCATAATAAGACACTGGCGGCACAGCTGTATGGCGAATTTAAAGAATTTTTCCCGGAGAATGCGGTAGAATATTTTGTGTCATACTATGATTATTACCAGCCGGAAGCCTATGTGCCTTCTACCGATACCTATATAGAAAAGGATTCGGCAATCAATGACGAAATTGATAAGCTGCGCCACTCGGCGACAGCGGCACTGACTGAGCGCAGTGATGTGGTTATTATTGCGAGTGTTTCCTGCATTTATGGACTGGGTAGTCCAATCGATTATCAAAATATGACGGTCTCTCTGCGTCCGGGCATGGAAAAGGATAGGGATGAGGTGATTCGGCGTCTGATTGATATTCAGTACACGCGGAATGATATGGATTTTCATCGTGGCACGTTCCGTGTGCGTGGTGATGTAGTTGAGATTTTTCCGGCATCGGCAAGTGACCGTGCGATTCGGGTTGAGTTCTTTGGTGATGAAGTGGACAGGATTCAGGAAATTGATGTTGTAACTGGAGAGGCGACAGCGGACTTAGAGCATATGGTTGTTTTTCCGGCTTCTCATTATGTAGTGGCACCGGATAAGATGGAGCGTGCGATTGCGGGAATTGAAAAAGAACTGGATGAGCGTGTGAAGTATTTTAAGAGTGAGGATAAACTGATTGAGGCGCAGCGGATTTCCGAGAGGACACATTTTGATGTTGAGATGTTAAGGGAGACCGGTTTTTGCTCCGGTATTGAGAATTATTCCATGCATTTGAACGGGTTACAGCCGATGGAAACGCCGATGACTTTGATGGATTATTTCCCGGATGATTTTTTGATTATTGTGGACGAGTCGCATATTACGATTCCACAGATTGGCGGGATGTTTGCCGGTGACCAGTCGAGGAAATCTACACTTGTAGAATACGGGTTTCGCCTGCCTTCTGCCAAAAGTAACCGCCCTTTGAACTTTGAAGAATTTGAGGGGCATATTAACCAGATGATGTTTGTTTCGGCTACGCCTTCAACGTATGAGACTGAGCATGAGCTGCTTCGTACCGAGCAGATTATTCGTCCGACGGGGCTGTTGGATCCGGAGCTTGATGTCCGGCCGGTTAAAGGACAGGTGGATGATTTACTCGGAGAGATTCGAAAGGTTACCGAGAAGAAGGGAAAGGTTCTCGTTACGACACTGACAAAACGAATGGCAGAGGATTTAACGAAATATTTAAAGGAAGTCGGGGTGCGCGTGCGGTATCTGCATTCGGATATTGATACGCTGGAGCGTTCAGAAATTATTCGCGATATGCGTCTGGATGTGTTTGATGTTTTAGTCGGAATTAACCTTTTGCGAGAGGGTCTTGATATTCCGGAGATTCAGTTGGTAGCGATTTTGGATGCGGACAAAGAAGGTTTCTTGCGTTCGGAGACTTCTTTGATTCAGACAATTGGGCGTGCGGCACGAAACTCGGAAGGACATGTTATTATGTATGCGGATAAGATTACCGATTCCATGCGTAAGGCAATTGATGAAACCGAGCGGCGCCGCAAGATACAAAAAGAATATAATGAAGAACACGGCATTGTGCCAAAGACAATTCAGAAGGCGGTGCGTGATCGAATCCGTATTTCAAAGAAAGCAGGTACGGATATTACGGAAGAAGAGAAAGATCCGGAATCCATGAGTTTTGAGGAATTGCAGCGTCATATTGCTAAGATGATGAAACAGATGAATCAGGCAGCGGCTGAGTTGAATTTTGAAAAGGCTGCCAAACTGCGTGACCGGATGATTGAATATAAAAAGCATTTAGAGGAAATCCGCAGTGAACTTTAGAAGCAAAAAAGCGATGGAGGTTAGTATGGATACAAAGCGAGAAATACGGATACGAGGTGCCAAAGAGCATAATCTTCAAAATATTGATTTGGATATTCCAAGAGATAAATTTGTGGTGTTGACCGGTTTAAGCGGTTCCGGAAAGTCATCGTTGGCGTTTGACACCATTTACGCTGAAGGACAGAGAAGATATATGGAGTCATTATCTTCTTATGCCAGACAGTGTTTAGGTCAGATGGAGAAGCCGGATGTTGAGAGCTTAGAGGGGCTTCCGCCGGCAATTTCGATTGACCAGAAATCAACGAATCGTAATCCGCGTTCTACGGTAGGAACGGTTACGGAAATTTATGATTATTTTCGTCTTTTATATGCCAGAATTGGAATTCCTCATTGCCCGAAGTGTGGCAAGGAAATTCAAAAACAGTCGGTAGATCAGATGGTGGATGAAATCATGAAGTTGCCGGAGCGTACGAAAATTATGCTGCTTGCTCCGGTTGTGCGTGGTCGCAAAGGAGAGCATGTAAAAGTGTTAGACAAGGCAAAGCGCAGCGGTTATGTGCGCGTTGTCGTGGATGGCAATTTGTATTCACTGGATGAAGAAATCAAGTTAGAGAAAAATAAAAAACACAACATTGAAATTGTAGTGGACCGACTTTCAATTCGGGAGGGAATTGAAAAACGAATGACCGATTCTATTGAAACGGTGCTTAAGTTAGCTGATGGTTTATTGGTTGTCGATGTGATTGGAGGAGAAAAAATTTCTTTCAGTCAGAGTTTTTCCTGCCCGGACTGTGGAATTAGTGTAGATGAAATTGAGCCACGCAGTTTTTCGTTTAACAATCCATTTGGTGCGTGTCCTGAATGTCATGGAATCGGTTATCGGATGGAGTTTGATGAGGATTTGATTATTCCGGATAAGACGCTTAGTATTGCGCAGGGGGCGATTGCGGCACCTGGCTGGCAGTCTGTGGTGAATCCGGATAGCTACAGCCGTGCGATTTTGGATGCGATGGCAGAGTTTTATGGATTTGATTTAGATACACCATATGGCGAATATCCGGAGGATGTTCATGACTTAATCTGGTATGGAACCGGCGGTCAGCGTGTGGAAGTTCATTATACCGGCAGACATGGACATGGTGTTTATAATATTGCGTTTGAGGGACTGCTTGGTAATTTACAGAAGCGATATCGTGAGACCAGTTCGGAGACTACGAAGCAGGAATATGAGTCATTTATGCAGATTACGCCCTGCCACGTCTGCGGCGGCAAGCGTTTGAAGAAAGAATCCCTTGCGGTTACGGTTGGGGATAAAAATATTGCAGAAATTAGTGAATATTCCATTATTGATTTAAAGAAATTTATGGATGAATTGACATTGACCGACAGACAAAAGCAGATTGGACGTCTGGTGTTAAAGGAAATTCGTTCCCGCCTGGGATTTTTGGTGGATGTTGGTCTTGACTATTTATCGCTGGCACGTGCGACGGCTACGCTTTCCGGTGGAGAAGCACAGCGAATCCGTCTGGCGACACAGATTGGTTCGGGACTTGTCGGTGTGGCTTATATTTTGGATGAGCCGAGTATTGGTCTGCATCAGCGGGATAATGACCGATTGATTGCTACGTTAAAGAAACTTCGTGACCTTGGTAATACGCTGATTGTCGTGGAACATGACGAGGATACCATGCGTGAGGCGGATTACATTGTGGACATCGGACCGGGTGCAGGAAAAAATGGCGGGCGTGTAGTTGCGTGTGGTACGGCAGAGGATTTGATGAAAGTGCCGGAGTCGATTACAGGTGCTTATTTAAGTGGGAAAAAACAGATTCCGGTGCCGGCAAAGAGACGCAAACCGACAGGGTATCTGAAAGTAAAAGGTGCCAGCGAAAATAATTTGAAAAATATTAATGTCAAGATTCCGTTGGGGGTAATGACTTGCGTGACCGGTGTATCCGGTTCCGGAAAGAGTTCTCTTGTGAATGAAATTTTGTGTAAGAGTCTGACACGCACATTAAACCGGGCGCGCTGCATCCCGGGAAAGCATAAGGGAATTGAAGGCGTGGAGCAGTTAGATAAGGTAATTAATATTGACCAGTCTCCGATTGGACGAACCCCTCGTTCAAACCCGGCAACTTATACCGGTGTATTTGATATGATACGAGATTTGTTTGCTTCGACACCGGATGCAAAAGCAAAAGGATACAAGAAGGGGCGTTTCAGTTTTAATGTGAAAGGCGGCCGTTGTGAAGCGTGCAGCGGTGACGGTATATTGAAAATTGAGATGAACTTCCTTCCGGATATTTATGTCCCTTGCGAAGTTTGTGGCGGAAAGCGGTATAATCGTGAGACACTGGATGTTAAGTATAAGGGAAAAAGTATTTACGATGTGTTAGATATGACGGTCGAAGATGCCCTCGAATTTTTCCGGAATATCCCGACGATTCACCGCAAAATTCAGACGTTGTATGATGTGGGATTGTCGTATGTCAAATTAGGGCAGCCATCGACTACCTTGTCCGGTGGTGAGGCTCAGCGTATTAAACTTGCGACAGAATTAAGTAAGAGAAGTACCGGACGGACCATTTATATTTTGGACGAGCCGACGACAGGACTTCATTTTGCGGATGTTCATAAGCTGATTGAAATTTTGCAGCGACTGACCGAAGGCGGTAATTCGGTAGTTGTTATTGAACATAATCTGGATGTGATTAAGACGGCAGATTATATCATTGACATGGGACCGGAAGGCGGTGACCGTGGCGGTACGGTTGTTACGCAGGGAACGCCGGAACAGGTAGCTGACTGCGAAGAATCCTATACGGGTTACTATATGAAAAAGATGTTGAAGGAGAATTAGGATGTATTCATTTTTTGCAATGATGGCGCGCATGAAAAATATTGAGCGATGGGCACTTATGCGAAATTCTATTCAGGAAAATATTAGTGAACACTCGCTGGAAGTTGCGATGTTAGCGCACGGACTTTCACTCATAGCCAATGAGAAATGTGGAAAACACGTGGATACCAATGAAATTGCTCTCATGGGAATGTATCACGATGCAAATGAAATCATTACCGGAGACATGCCTACGCCTGTCAAGTATTATGATGATGATATCAAAGAAGCTTATAAACGGGTGGAGTATGTTGCGAGTAAAAAGATGGTGGATAAACTGCCGGATTATATGAAAAAGCATTATGAGAAATTGTTTTTCCCGCAGGAGGACAAAGCATATGAGTGGCGTCTTGTGAAAGCGGCAGATAAGTTATCTGCACTGATTAAATGTAAGC
>ENA-ORLW01003943-ORLW01003943.1-human-gut-metagenome-genome-assembly--contig:-NODE-3943-length-10536-cov-2.576537_pt1 | contig 10536 bp, 8 predicted proteins | sample MGYA00243017_ERZ508829 | MGnify/ENA primary metagenome ERZ508829 (study PRJEB26277, sample SAMN04329776) | human gut metagenome | biome: human-associated habitat | host: Homo sapiens | place: USA... | reverse complement strand
GGTCGCACGCGCAGCGGTACGCACGACGTCGAAGCGGCATGGCAATTGGATGATTTTCTGAAAAAGTTGAGGGGAGAGTGAAACAAAATAGTTTTTCCGACGTATATACCTTGATTGTTTTGTGTTTTCTGCGATAGAGAAACAGATCCGGCCGGTGCGGGCGCAAGACCGCTTTCGGACTGTGCCGGGCGTGGAAAACGAAGGGTCAAATTCAACTTTCCGACAATGAAATTATCACAGTACGGGTACGAGTTCAAGCCGGAGATGCTGGCCAAGTACCCTGCCGAGAACCGCGACGAGGCGCGTCTGATGGTGGTGAACCGTGCCAAGGGCACGATCGAGCATCGTATTTTCAAGGATATCATCGACTATTTCGACGAGGGCGACCTGTTCGTCTTCAACGACACGAAGGTCTTTCCGGCCCGTTTGTACGGCAACAAGGAGAAGACCGGCGCCGAGATCGAAATCTTCCTGCTGCGCGAGTTGAACCGCGAACTGCGTCTGTGGGACGTGCTGGTCGATCCGGCGCGCAAGATCCGCATCGGCAACAAGCTCTATTTCGGCGATGACGACCTGATGGTGGCCGAGGTGATCGACAACACCACTTCGCGCGGCCGCACGCTGCGCTTCCTGTTCGACGGCGATTACGACGAATTCAAGACGGCGCTCTTCAAACTGGGCGAGACGCCCCTTCCGCGCTGGGTGCGCGAGAAGGTCGAGCCGGAGGACAGCGAGCGCTACCAGACGATCTTCGCCGCGAAGGAGGGGGCCGTGGTGGCTCCCACGGCGGGGATGCACTTCTCGAAACACCTGATGAAGCGCATGGAGATCCGCGGTGTCGAACGCGCTTTCCTGACGCTCCACGCCGGTCTGGGGAATTTCCGCACGGTGGACGTCGAGGATCTGTCGAAGCACAAGATGGACTCCGAACAGTACATCGTCGACGATGCGACGGCCGCCTCCGTCAACCGCGCCAAACGGAACGGCCGCAAGGTCGTTTCGATCGGGACGACGGTCATGCGGACGCTCGAAACGGTCGTTTCGACCAACGGTACGATCAATGCGGGGGAGGGCTGGACCAACAAGTTCATCTTCTCGCCCTACGAGTTCACGGTGGCCGACGCGATGGTCTCCAACTTTCACCTGCCCTATTCGACGCAGCTGATGATGGTGGCCGCTTTCGGCGGATACGACTGCGTGATGAACGCCTACAAGATCGCGCGCGAGGAGGGTTACCGCTTCGGCACCTACGGCGACGCGATGCTGCTCCTTTGAGGCTGCGGGAGTGCGGATTTCCGGCCCTGCGCGGTTTTTCGGAAAATTTTCACTACCTTTGTAAAATAAACTCACATTGGCGATGGCAGGAAAGATATTATACGTTTGTCAGGAGATTTTCCCCTACCTTCCGGAGTCCGAGCAGTCCGCGCTGTGCCGGCAGCTGGTGCAGGCGATGCAGGAGCGGGGAAACGAGATCCGGACGTTCATGCCGCGTTACGGTTGCATCAACGAACGGAGGAACCAGCTTCACGAGGTGATCCGGCTTTCGGGCATGAACCTGATCATCGACGATAACGACCATCAGCTCATCATCAAGGTGGCGTCGATCCCGACCGCCCGCGTGCAGATCTACTTCATCGACAACGACGACTATTTCGCGCGCAAGGCGGTGCTTTCCGACGATGCGGGGTGGTTCGCCGACAACGACGAGCGCGCCATCTTCTTCGCGCGCGGCGTGCTCGAAACGGTCAAGAAACTGCGCTGGAACCCGTCCGTCGTGCATTGCCACGGCTGGTTCTCGGCCGTCGTTCCGATCTACCTCAAACACATGTTCGCCGACGATCCCGTCTTCCGCGACGTGAAGATCGCCGTGTCGCTCTACGACGACGCCTTCCCCGGCGAACTCGACGCCGGTTTCCGCGCCAAGGTGGAACACGAAGGCGTGCAGGACGAAAATCTGAAAATTCTCGACAATTCGTCATACCAAAACCTCATGCGTTTCGTTATGGACTATGCCGACGGCATCGTGCTCGCTTCGGAAGGGGTCGATGCCGCCCTGGCGGAGTATGCCCGCCGCAGCGGCAAGCCGGTATTGGAGTATCAGGCGCCGGAGGCGGAGGGATTCGATAATTATAATAAGTTCTATGAAGAATTATAGAGGCGTTCGCAAGTGGCTCAACGCCGTTTTGGTGCTGGGCGTGGCGGGAATGCTGACTTTTGCCGGCTGTACGGAGGTCGACGATACGCTGGGGTACGAACTCGTGCCCGGCTACCAGCAGATGGAGATGCGCCTGCACTGCATCCGCAAAGGCTTCGAAGCCCGGATGTTCATGAGCGACTCCGTCAAGTCGTCCAACCTCTCCTACGGCTATTTCGGTACGACCAAGAGCGACACCTTCGGCATACGCAAGGTCGGGTTCATGACCCAGTATCTGTGGGCGTCGATCTCCGACCGCAAGAACTGGTACGGCTACCGGCCGATCTTCGATTCGCTGCAACTGCTCCTGAGCGTCTCCTCGTATGCGGGCGACACGCTCCAGCCGCAGCGCTTCGGCGTCTACCGGATTCTCAACAACGACTATTTGAAGGACAACGACGGCAACGGCGACGGCACGACCGATACGACCTTCTTCACGAGTTTCAATCCCGTGGAGGCGGGCTGCGTCGACGAGAACGACCCGCTGTTCACCTTCACCTTCCCCGACGGGACGACGACGGGGCCCGCCACGACGGCCGTCACGCTGGAGCCGACGGCGGCGGGGCTGGACTACGTCAAGGAGCTGATGATGCAGGAGGGCAAATACAAGAACGACTCGACGGTCTATACCAACGATTCGCTGTGGGTGAACTACTTCTGCGGCCTGGCCATTCTGCCGCTCGATTTCAACGGCACCACGGGCGCGACCTTCGCCACCACGCTTGCCGAGTCGGGCATGATGCTCTACGGGCGTAACCGCGATTCGGTCGATGCGACGCTGATCCGCGATACGTTGCAGACGCTCTTCTATTTCTACGACGAATACGCGACCACCTACGGCAACGTGTCGGTCAACACCGTCGAGCGCACCAACACGCGCTATATCGATTACGACGCGATTGTCGAGAAGCCCGGCGGCGGAACCGTCGAGCCGCAGCAGCCCTTCGAACTGGGCTATGTCGAGGGAATGGGCGGCGCGCTCGTCGAGCTGACGCTTACCGACGAGTTCCTCTCCGTGCTGGGCGAGTTGCAGGCCGAGCAGGAGGACGAGGGGTACCGGACGGTAGCGATCAACCAGGCGTTGCTCTCGATCTACGTGGACGGCGTGACCGACGGCGGCTGGGAGCAGGGATTCTCGCAGAAGGTGATCGAACGTTTCGACGCGTCGATCAGCCGGCTGGGCCTCTACACCGATTTCAAGACGCTGACGCCCGTGTCCGACTACGCCTACGATTACGAACAGCAGTACGAGGTGACGCTTCCCTACGGCGGTTATCTGAACCGCAGCCTGGGATGCTACACGCTCAATATTTCGAGCCATATACAACGCCTGTGGCGGGCGTATCAGGAGGCGCCGATCGATCCCGAAACGGGCGAGCGGCAGTACACCGAGGCCCAGAAGCGGATGATGACGCTCTATCTGGCGCCGGGGGCCACCGATCTGTTCACCTTCAACCGCATCGCGTTGCAGGGCGGGATCAAGGCCGGCGAGAACGCCCCGATCCACATGGAGTTGACCTATACGCTGATAAAATAGAGACGGCAGTTACACATTGCTTTTTGCGAACCTAAGTTGCGATACTTAGGTTTTCGCATGTATAAACGATTTACGATGCAGGAAAATTTAGTTATCGTCGAGTCGCCGGCCAAGGCCAAGACGATCGAGAAGTTCTTGGGTAAGGATTTCATGGTCAAGTCGAGCTTCGGCCATATTCGCGACCTCTCGAAAAAGGATCTGGGAATCAATCTCGCCGACGGGTTCGCGCCGGTTTACGAGATCCCGAAGGATAAACGCAAGGTCGTGGACGAACTCACGCGCGCCGCGAAGGACCGGACCGTGTGGCTCGCCTCCGATGAAGACCGCGAAGGAGAGGCCATCGCATGGCACCTGACCGAAGTGTTGGGTCTCCCGGTCGAGGGGACGAAGCGGATCGTCTTCCACGAAATTACGAAGCGGGCCATTTTGGAGGCTATCGAGAACCCGCGGACGGTCGACATGAATCTGGTCAACGCCCAGCAGGCGCGCCGCGTGCTGGATCGTCTGGTGGGCTACAAGCTCAGTCCGTTTTTGTGGCGCAAGGTGCGCCGCGGTCTGTCCGCGGGCCGTGTGCAGAGCGTGGCAGTGCGGCGCAGTTCCATGCCGCCGGGGACAAGGATCGGACGCTCTTCAAGGCCGAGCTGCCGACGCGCTTCGAGTCGCGCGAGGAGGCCGAGGCGTTCCTCCGCAGCTGCGTCGGCGCGACCTTCACGGTGGCCAAGGTCGAGGAGAAGCCCGTGCAGCGCTATCCCGCGCCGCCCTTCACGACCTCCACGTTGCAGCAGGAGGCGGGGCGCAAGCTGGGGATGTCGGTTTCGCAGACCATGTCCGTCGCGCAGCACCTCTACGAGCAGGGTCTCATCACCTACATGCGTACCGACTCGGTGAACCTCTCGACGCTGGCGCTGGCGCAGTGCAAGGAGCAGATCACGAATCTCTACGGCGAGAAGTATTCGTCGTACCATAACTACAAGACCAAGACCAAAGGGGCTCAGGAAGCGCACGAGGCGATCCGCCCGTCGTATATCGAGCGGCAGGCGATCGAGGGTACGCCGGCCGAAAAGCGGCTCTACGACCTGATCTGGAAGCGCACGGTCGCTTCGCAGATGGTTTCGGCCGAGCTGGACCGCACGACGATCACGATCGCGATCGACGGCCGCCGCGAACAGTTCGTTTCGACGGTTTCCTGCGGCTCTATTCGGAGTCGACCGACGAGGAGCCGGCCGAGGACAGCGAAGGGCTGCTGCCCAAACTCTCTGCGGGCGACGAGGTGCTCTATCAGACCATTACGGCCACGCAGCGTTTCACGATGCCGCCGGCGCGCTACAACGAGGCGTCGCTGGTCAAGCGGCTCGAAGAGCTGGGCATCGGCCGCCCCTCGACCTATGCGCCGACCATCACGACGATCATCAACCGCGGTTATGTGGTCAAGCAGAGCAAGGAGGGGCAGAAGCGCACCTACGAACAACTGACGCTCGCGGGCGGCAGCGTGTCGGCCAAGACGCTCAGCGAGAGCTTCGGCAAGGAGAAGAACCGGCTGCAACCCACCGATATCGGTATGCTGGTGAACGACTACCTCGAACAGCAGTTCGCACCGATCATCGACTATAATTTCACGGCCAACGTCGAGAAGGAGTTCGACCGCGTGGCCGAGGGCGACATCACGTGGGACAAGATGATCGCCGCTTTCTACGGGCCGTTCCACCGCATGGTCGATACGGCGATCGAGACGCAGTCCGACAAACACGGGCAGGCGCGCGTGCTGGGTGCCGATCCCAAGACGGGACGCACGGTCAAGGCCCGCATCGGACGCTACGGTCCGATGGTCGAGATCGAGGGCGAAGGCGAGGAGAAACCCCGTTTCGCCTCGCTTAAAAAAGGGCAGCTCATCGAGTCGATCACGCTCGACGAGGCGCTGGCGCTCTTCGCCCTGCCCCGCACGCTGGGCGAATGGGAGGGCGAGCCGATGGTCGTCGGGCTGGGGCGCTTCGGCGCTTACGTGCGCTGGGGCAAGTCGACCTTCGCCTCGCTGGCCAAGGGCGACGATCCCTACACGCTGACGCTCGAACGTGGCGTGGAGCTTATCAAGGCGCATCAGGCGCAGCGGACGGCGGCCAACACGCCGATTCGGAGCTTCGCCGAAGATCCCGACATGCTGGTCAAGAACGGCCGCTACGGTGCCTACATCGCCTACAAGGGGAAGAACTACCGCATCCCGAAGGGGACGAAGCCCGAAGAACTGACGCTCGACGAGTGCCTGAAAATCGTCGCCGCGTCGAAGAAATGACGTAATTCAACGAAACTCATGCGATTTATGAAGAAAATCCTTTTTACGGCCCTTCTGGCGCTGCTCGCGACGGGCGTCGGGGCGCAGGAACAGCAAAAGCAAAAGGAGGAGGGGTATCGTTTCACCGACGTGAAGACCCTCCCCGTGACTTCGGTCAAGAACCAGAACCGCAGCGGCACCTGCTGGGCCTACTCGGCCCTCGCGTTTCTCGAAAGCGAGATTCTGCGCAACGGCGGCGGGGAGTACGACCTGTCGGCGATGTGGATCGTGCGCAACGCCTATTTCGAGAAGGCGGTGAAGTACGCCCGTATGCACGGTTCGCTCAATCTGGCCGTCGGCGGCGGTTCGCGCGACGTGACCGACGGGATCAAGAAATACGGCATCGTGCCGACGGAGGTCTATCCGGGTCTCTGCTACGGCACCGACTTGCCCGACTTCACGGAGATCGACCGCGTCGTCAAGGGGTATATGGACGCCGTGATCGCCGGCGACAAGTTGACGACGGCCTGGCAGCGCGGCCTGGATGCCGTTCTGGACGCCTATCTCGGCCCCAAACCCGAAAAATTCACCTGGAAGGGCAAGGAGTATACGCCGCAGTCGTTCGCTGCATCGCTGGGGCTCGACATGGACGACTACGTCGAGATCAGCTCCTATACGCACCACCCCTTCTACGAGGAGTTCATCCTCGAAGTGCCCGACAACTGGATGTGGGGGACGGTCTGGAACCTGCCTCTCGACGAGATGATGGCCGTCGTGGACAATGCGCTGGCCAACGACTATACGGTGCTCTGGGGGACGGACGTGAGCGAGAAGGGTTTCAGCCGCACGAAGGCGATCGGCATCGTGCCCGAGGCCGACCTTACGAGCATGAGCGGCACCGACGCCGAGCGCTGGGGCAAACTCTCCGACAAGGAGAAGGAGGCGGCGCTCTACAAGTTCGACAAGCCCGGCAAGGAGCGCGTCATCACGCAGCAGATGCGTCAGGAGGCGTTCGACAACTACGAGACTACCGACGACCACGGTATGCAGATCATGGGCACGGCAGTCGACCAGGCGGGCAACGACTATTACAAGGTGAAGAATTCGTGGGGCGTGCGTCCTCCCTACGACGGGTACTACTATTTCTCGCGTCCTTTCGTGGCCTACAAGACGATGTCGGTCATGGTCAACAAGAAGGCTATTCCGGCACCTATCCGCAAGAAGATGGGACTTTGACCGGCCGGCGGCCTGCAATCGGAGGGGAGCGGTTCGACCGCTCCCTTTTTCGTTGCGCCGATCCGTAGTTTCGCCCTGCCCGAATCCCGCGGAATGCGGGGCCGCCCGTTTGGAAATCGTCGATCCGGACGCAATGCAGCGGAGCGTGGAATCGCTACCGTTTTTAAGGAAAAAAGGATGCCCCGAAGGCATCCTTTTGTTTTAGCAGGCTCTGTAAGCCGGGTTCTGTACTCCGCTGCGCGCTTCCGGTGCGGAGCCCCTGTCATTTATCTACGACGGCGGTCACCCGCCGCCTCCAGCAACCTACCCCCCGACATCGGGCGAGCAACCCTTAACTGCCGGTATACACGGTCTTGCAACCCGTCAGACGTACGGCCGGCGACATCGCTGCCGCCGCGGTGGGCTCTTACCCCGCCTTTTCACCCTTACCCCTGCAAGCAGGGGCGGTCGTTTTCTGTTACGTTTCCTATAACCTCACGGCTATCAAGTTGTTAGCTTGGACGGTGCTCTGCGTTGCCCGGACTTTCCTCTCCCCCGCGAGGGGCAGCGACAAGGCGAGCCTGCCCGACAAAAGTACGCAAAAAATGAAAATAACCGCCCGTCTGCGGCCGGTTTTTTGCGTTTGCATTCTATATTTGTCTCGAAAATCGAAAACATTCCGCTTATGGACTTTCAGCAGGTGATCGAGGCACGGCGTTCCGTGCGCAAATTCAGGGACGAGGAGGTCCCGCACGAAGTATTGGCGCAGGCGATCGAGGCGGCATTGCACGCCCCCTCGTCGCGCAACAGCCGTTCGACGCGGTTTCTGGCGGTGCGCGACGCCGCGACGGTGCACCGTATGGCTGCCATGCGCGACTACGGCGCCGTGCCGCTCGCGGGTGCTCCGGCGGCCGTGGTGGTGATGGGCGATCGTGCGGCGAGCGACCTATGGGTCGACAATGCGGCCATCGCGGCTACGATCCTGCAACTCGCGCTCGTCGACGCCGGTCTGAAATCGTGCTGGGTGCATGTCAACGGCCGTCCCCGCAGCAAGGAACAGCCCGACGGCGAGCAGGCCGTCGACTACCTGCGCACCTTCCTGCCGATTCCCGAGGGGTGCGGCGTGCTGTGCGTCATCGCGCTGGGCTACTCCGATTTCGAACCCAAACCGCTCCCCGCGGGCGAACCCGTCGAACGGGTGCAGTGGGTGGAGTAAGCGCGGAATAGCGTAAAAGGGAGCGCCCGCGTGCAGGCGCTCCCTTTCCGTTTCGGGACGGGCGGATCGTTCTATTTCACATAGGGCAGCACCGCGTCGCGCCAGACGATGTAGCCCTCGCCCATCAGGTGCAGGCCGTCGTTGGTCAGGTCGGCGCGCAGCTTGCCGTTCTTGTCGGCCAGCAGCGTCCACAGGTCGATGTAGACGATCCCCTTCTCGGCGCACAGCGCTTGCAGGCCCTTGTTCACGGCCACGATGTCGGCGTCGTGACGGCCGTGTTTGGCAGCGTATTTCTTGAACGAGTCGTTGACCGGAAAGACGCTCTGCACATAGAGTTTCGTGCGGGGCGATTCGCTCTGGAAGCGCTCCACGATCTTGCGGACGTTGGCGACGACCTCCGCCGCCGGAGTACCGGCCGCCAGGTCGTTGGTGCCGATCAACAGGAAGAGTTTGCGGGGTTGCCCGCCGACGATCGGATCGAGCCGGTCGAGCATCCAGCTCGAACGGTCGCCGCTGATGCCGCGGTTCTTGACGCGGGGATTGGCCAGCAGTTCGTTCCACTCGCCGCCGTCGGTGATGCTGTTGCCCAGGAATACGATGTCCTTGGAGGTCACGGGCAGTTTCTCGAAGAGCGAACGGCGCTGGAAATTGTACTCGCTTTGCGCGAAGACGGCGGCTGCGGCGAAGAGCAGCAGGGCGGTCAGAATCGTTTTTTTCATTTCGGTGAATCGTTTTTATTTGTTTCGAATATCGGTTTTCGGCGGTCGGCATCGCCTGCGGACGGAGCGGCTCCGCCGGCGGGAACGATGCGGGCCGGACTCCGGCGGCGGTCGCTTCTGCCGGAATGCGGCCTGCCTACCTTGAAGTTCGGTAATACAAAGATACGAAAAGTCGAGTGCAGAAGCAAGCGTTAGCTTGATTATGCCGAGACGGAGTATCTAAGACGCAGTCAAAGATAGGATTTTTTCCGAAAAATCGGTTGAAAATTTTGTGCTTAACAAAATCCTGTCTATATTTGCACTCCGAAACCGTGTGTTTCGCGAACATGCGCCAAGGGTTCGATGCCGAACGCCGCGGCCTGTTTTAAAAAGCCCAGGTGGTGAAATTGGTAGACACGCTACTTTGAGGGGGTAGTGAACGTTTAGTTCGTGCAAGTTCGAGTCTTGTCCTGGGCACACCGAAGACCGCAAGCAATTCTGTTGCTTGCGGTCTTCGCGTTGTGAGATTTTCGACCGCGTTTCTTGCGGCGGCGTTCAGAGTTTGTTCGTCAGGTCCTTGACCAGCGTACCGTCGAAGAGGTGCAGTACCCGGTGGGCGTAGGTCGAATCGTGCTGCGAGTGGGTGACCATGATGATCGTTGTCCCTTCGCGGTTCAGTTCCGAAAGAAGTTCCATTACCTCCTGTCCGTTTTTCGAATCGAGGTTTCCGGTCGGCTCGTCGGCCAGTATGAGCTGCGGGTTGGCGATGACGGCGCGTGCGATGGCTACGCGCTGCTGCTGACCGCCGGAGAGTTGGCGGGGGTAGTAGTCGGCCCGGTCGGCCAGACCCACCTTTTCCAGCATGCGGCGGCCGATGGCGTCGGCCTGCTCCCGGGGCATCCTGCGGGCCACGATGAGTCCCTCGGTCACGTTCTGCAGGGCGGTCTTGTTCCGGAACAGGTTGTAGTTCTGGAACACAAAGGCCGTCTTTTTGCGCAGCCGGGCGATGTCGGCCCGGCCTGCATGGGCCAGGTCAAAGGTCTCGCCGTCCAGCACCAGCTGGCCTGCGTCGGCGGTCTCCAGAAAGTTCAGGCAGCGCAGCAGGGTGGTCTTGCCGGAGCCAGAAGGGCCCAGAATGGCCACCACATCGCCTTTTTCCACGGTCAGGTCCACGCCCTGCAGCACCGGCAGCTCGCTGACCACCTTGTGTGCACCGGGGCGCAGACCGGCTTTTGCGTAGGTGCGGAAGGTCTTGTGGACGTTCCGGATCTCCATCATTGCCATGGGTTCCACACTCCTTTCTTACTGGAAGCCCCGGGCGTTGAGCCGGTGCTCCAGCACAGCCTGCAGTTTGGTGATGACCGTGCAGAACAGCAGGTACACCACCGCCACCTCACAGTAGATGGGCAG
>ENA-ORLW01003941-ORLW01003941.1-human-gut-metagenome-genome-assembly--contig:-NODE-3941-length-10539-cov-2.903651_pt1 | contig 10539 bp, 8 predicted proteins | sample MGYA00243017_ERZ508829 | MGnify/ENA primary metagenome ERZ508829 (study PRJEB26277, sample SAMN04329776) | human gut metagenome | biome: human-associated habitat | host: Homo sapiens | place: USA... | reverse complement strand
TTGCTGATCACTATCTTTGAGCATTCATAATGACAGTTAGTTCAGTCATCGAGGGGGGTCGCCTTAATGCTTAGGGAAGGGCTGCTGGGCCAGTGGGCCGAGGAGCTGAATCTGCCGCTCCGGCCGGAGATGGTCACGCCTGGAAGCCATAGGATGGTCTGGTGGCGATGTGATCACGGGCACGTCTGGCGCGCCGCCATCTATTCCCGCACCTCATCCGGCACCTGTACGCGCATTCCACGTGCAAATGCCCGGTTTAAGCGGATTGTGTGCCGTGCCAGCGGGTTAAACAGCATATAGATGCAGAATACCGCCTCGATAAATTCGATTGCCGCCGCCATCACCAGCATAAAAACCAGCGGAAATGGCAGCCACCAGCTCATCTGAAGCAGCGATACGCCGCCCCACACGATACTCGCCCCACGCCCGATCAGCATCAACACCGTAAGCGCCGGGCTCTCCCGCAGCATAAGCATATACCAGCCATAAAAAATAAACGGTCCCAAAAGCGTCATGACCGCATTTGTTTTCTCCATTCCATAGACAAATGTCATAATCAGATAAAACAGGCAGTACAGAACCCGCACCCCCGTCAGAATCCGTACCATCCAGTGCAATGCCTCATTCTGCTCCCCGTAACCCGGAAGTGTTTTTTCCATCTGTTTTCCCCACATTGCCCATTCCCGCTGCACTGCAGCATACTCCGGACGATGCTTTCTCTTTATAAATCCCATTCAGAGTCCCCTCTCTAATATTCAATTCCCCGCCGCGCCAGGATTTTCCGGTCAAACGGATGCTTGATTTTTTCCATCTCTGTCACGTAATCAGCCCGCAAAAGCAGCTCCTCCGGCGGTTTCCGCCCCGTCATCACAACTTCCAGATTCGCCGGTCTGTGATCCAGAAAATCCACTATATCCACCAGCTCCAAAAGTCCCGAAGAAAGAGAAGCGCAGACCTCATCCAACACCAGCAGAACATCGCAGGTTTCACAGAAGTTATTCTCCTCCGGTGCTTTCGAACCGTTCTCTTCTGCTTCCCCACACCGCTTCACTGCCTCACGGCACGCTGTCTCAAACATACTTTTATAATAATCCGCTGCCTCCTGCTTCACCTCATCGGTCATTTTCCACGTGAATCCAAATGTTTTTTCACAGGGAATCAACGTCACCTCCGGGAGCCGCTTTAAAATCTCCACCTCCCCAGACTGGTCCGTTTTTAAAAAGCGGGCAGCAACTACCTGTTTTCCCGTTCCTGCCGCCCGGACCGCCAAACCGATCCGTCGCCGCAGTACAGATGTACACATCCCATATATTTTTCCTTTTCTTCCTTTTTATCTCGCTTTTCAGCGCACCAATACCAACTATCTTATCATATCAAACTGCCAACCACAATATTTGCCCGATTGAAAATTCACATTCAAATATTTGGCATCTTACTGTTCACGCATACGTGCCCAGTAACGGAAATTCCCCCATATACGCAATCTGGCGGTCTGATCCCAAGGACCAGAACCGCCAGAAAACCAAACTCAATGATTCAATTTTACCAAACTTCTAACTTCAAACTTCTAATTTTCCTATTTGAATGCAGCAACCAGCTCTTCCGCATCCTTATAACCCTGTTTTTTCAGTTCCCCGATATACCACTCGGTTACTGGTTCTACAACCGCCTTGAAGGAATCGATATCCAGATCCTCATACGGGATGACCTCGACGCCATTCTTGGACTGCCATCTGGAGAGGATCTCGTCGTCGCCTGCGCGGTTGATCTCGCGCTCATACTGAACAGCAAGTTTGCCGCACTCATCGACTACTTCCTGCTGCTCCGGTGTCAGGCTGTCGTAAATATCCTGGTTGATGCAGAAGAACAGGCAGTCATAGTTTGCATTCCACATGGAAACGTATTTCTGTACTTCCTGTACGCTTGCCGCATCAATCGCCGGAAGCGGGTTCTCCTGACCGTCTACCGTACCCTGCTGCAATGCCGTGTAAGTCTCGGACCAGTTCATGTTGGTCGCATCTGCGCCCCACAGCTCGTAGCACTTCATCAGAAGGTTTGAACCAGCCACACGCACTTTCAGGTTCTTCATATCTTCCACGGAATGTACCGGGCGCACGCCGTTAGTGAGCTGACGGAAACCATTCTCCGCCATACCCATGCAGTGCAGACCATAGGAAGAAAGAATCTCATCCATCTTCTGGCCAGCCTCGCCGTCCAGCTTCGCGTCGGCGTCCTCCACGGAATCAAACAGATACGGCAGCGATACCACGTTGAAACGCGGGTCAAATGCCGAATAAATCAGGTTGCTGTGCATCGAAATCTGCACCGGATCTCCGTTCATCAGCGCCTGGATGCCCTCGGATTGGTTTCCACCGGTCAGCTGATCGGCTGCATAAACATCTACTTTGACCTTGCCGCCCGTTGCCTGATCCATAAGCTCGCCAAACTTGCGGCCTGCCTGTGCCCAGGTACTGGTTTCTGTCGTGGAACACGTAAAGTTCCATGTCATTTCCGGCCAGTTCAGGTCACTATGATCTTCTACCTGATAAGCAGAAGAATTTTCAATGCCCGCCGTCTTAACTGCACTAGCCGCATTTTCAGTAAAGGTGTTTACCAGATCCTCTGCATCATCAAAGCCCTGGTTTTTCAGTTCTCCGATAAACCATTCCGTTACCGGCTCAGCTGCTTTCTTAAAGGATTCGATGTCGAGATCCTCATATTTCAGCACTTCAACACCGTTCTTAGTCTGCCAACGATCCAGAATCTCCTCATCGCCTGCACGGTTGATCTCACGCTCGTAAGCAACCGCCTTACGGCCTGCCTCATCAACAACCGCCTGCTGCTCCGGCGTCAGGCTGTCATACAGCTTCTGGTTGATGCAGAAGAACAGACAGTCATAGTTTGCATTCCACAGGGAAACATATTTCTGTACTTCCTGTACACTCGCCGCATCAATCGCCGGAAGCGGGTTCTCCTGCCCGTCTACCGTGCCCTGCTGCAGCGCCGTATACGTCTCGGACCAGTTCATATTGGTCGCATCGGCGCCCCACAGCTCGTAGCACTTCATCAGAAGGTTCGAACCAGCTACACGCAGTTTCAGGTTCTTCATATCTTCCACGGAATGAACCGGATGTTCGCTGTTGGTCAGCTGACGGAAACCATTCTCCGCCATACCCATACAATGCAGGCCATAGCTTTCCAGGATCTCAACCAGCTTGTCGCCCGCCGGACCATCTAAGACTGTATCCGCTGTCTCAACCGAATCAAACAGATACGGCAGTGATACAACATTGAACCGCGGGTCAAATGCCGAATAAATCAGGTTGCTGTGCATCGAAATCTGCACCGGATCGCCGTTCATCAGTGCCTGAATGCCCTCAGACTGGTTTCCACCGGTCAGCTGATCGGCTGCGTAAACATCTACTTTGACCTTGCCGCCGGTCGCCTGCTCCATGAGCTCGCCAAACTTACGTCCCGCCTGTGCCCAGGTGCTTGTCTCGGTTGTGGAACACGTAAAGTTCCAGGTCATATCCGCCCAATCCAGATCGCTGTAATCGCCGATCGTGTTGAAATCGTCATTGTCTGTCTGAGTGGTTCCGCTGTCGCCTCCGACTGTCTCGTCATTTTCAATGGCTGCCGCACTTCCCAGTGCCGCCGGCAGACAGGTCGAAATCTGCGGAATATATGTAATTATCAGTAAAACAGCAATGGAAGCGGCTACCATCGGAACGACTGCCCTGGAAATTTCCTGCAGCGTTACGCGAATACCATCTCTTAATTTGATGCCGATCGCGACAAACAGGTTGACACCGACCGGAGGTGTTACCTGACCAATTGCCAGGTTGACCGTTGCCATGATACCAAATGCGATCACGTTGTAGCCCAGTGCCTTGCAGACCGGCAGCATGATCGGGATGAAAATGTACATCGCAGAGTTTGCATCAATAAAGCAGCCCGCGATCAGGAAAATAATGTTACAAATCAGCAAGAAAGTAAACTGGTTGCCTGCTACTCTTGCTAACAGTTCGGAAGCAGCCGTCGAAATACCGAAACGGGTGCAGACAAAGGAGAACAGCGACGCACACGCTACGATCAGCATGATGCCGCCGGTGGTCTTTGCCGAATCAATCAGAATTTCCCACAGGTCTTTAAATTTTACTTCCTTATAAATAACCATGCCGACAAACAGACCGTACACAACGGATACGGCTGCCGCCTCGGTCGGTGTAAAAAAGCCTCCGTAGATACCACCCAGAATGATGATCGGCATCAAAAATCCCCAGAATGCATCCTTAAATGCGTTCCAGCACTCTTTTGCGGATGCCTTCTCTACGTTGGACGGCATGACATGATTGCGGCGTACCTCCAGCATAACGACAACCACCAGAGCCAGACCCATCAGGATACCCGGGATGATACCTGCCATAAACATATCTCCGATGGAAACACCCGTGATCGACGCGTATACAACAAACGCGATACTCGGCGGGATGACAATCGCGATGGAACTGGAAGTTGCCATCAATGCCGTCGAGAACGCTGCAGAGAAACCGCCCCGCTCTACCATCGCCGGAATCAGGACCGCACCCAGGGCCGCTACCGTCGCCGGACCGGAACCGGAGATCGCGCCGAAGAAGCAGGCTACGATGATACACACATTCGCAATGCCGCCTTTTCTGTGATCGACACAGGTGTCAACGAAACGGATCAGGCGCGTGGAAATTCCCGCCTTCGCCATGATATTTCCAGATAATACGAAAAACGGAATCGCCAGCAGCAGGAATTTACTGATGCCGGAGTAAATATTCGTCGCTACAATCGTTAAAGAAGTACCGGAATACAGGATCGCCGCCGCGGAAGAAAGTCCCAGACAGACGGCGATCGGCACATTCAGCACTAATAATACGAAAAAGGTAATAAAAAGAACTGCGCTAACCATTTATTTGTCCTCCTTTTTCGTACACACATCGAGACAGAACTCGATAAAATGAAGAATCATGCACACCGAACCGATCGGTACAAAGGACCAGAAGATCCACTCCGGCCAGTTCAATACAAAGGTACGTTTCTGGTTCGCAAGCTGCGCCAGTACCTTGTCCATGCCATAGTAAAATAAGATTCCCATAAAGAGAACCGAAAAGATTGTAATCAGAATCATGACCGGCTTCTTTGCCGATTTCGGCAGACGCTCTGTTACCAGATTTAAGCCTACCAGTCCGCCCTCACGCGCAGACAGCGCCGCGCCAAGCAACGTAATTAATACGAAAATGGCAACAACCAGCTCCTCTGTAAAGGACCAGGACTGGTGAATTACCTTACGGGAAAATACATTTCCCACCGTCAGTACAAGGATCAGGATCATCGTGACTACCAGCACGGTTTTCTCAACCATCGCCACAATATCCATCAGCTTTTTATATCCTTTCATACTGCGCTCTCCTCCTAAAATAAGTATCTTATTTTTCCACATTTTTGTCGGCTGTATGCATTCATCTGAACGTTTTTGTGTCATAGGAAATTTCAAGGAATTTCCTATGACACAAAAAAACGTCCCCAGATAATAGGGACGAATGAAATGCCAGATTTCTGCCAAATGCTCTGTTTTTCTCGGAAAACACGCAAACATATGCAGCACCAAACAAACAAACGCTGCTCCCGCTTGTGCGGGATTTGTACAAAAACAGTGACCGCCGTGCCCTTGCTCTCAGTCAATCGAGGCATGAACGGTTCCGTTTTCATATGGAACTATATCAAACTAAAATTAAATATTGCTGATATGGAATATATTCTACACTTTTTTAATAAATACGTCAACCATTTTTATAGACTACGGTCTATTTAATAAAAGCTGCGTAAAAATAGCATAAAAGAAATAAAATTCTTTTCCTTCAACCTATTGATGATTTGATTTTTCTATACTATAATAAACATCATACGCTTTAAAGTGTGAAAATCTTTTAGACAATACAGGAGGATGAAACTCATGGGATTTGAATATGTCAGCAAGCTGCCGACCCCGGACGAGATTCGTGCACAGTTTCCACTGGCACCGGAGCTGGCCGCAGAAAAAGCTCGAAAGGACGCTGCTATCCGTGACGTCTTTACAGGCGACAGCGACAAGTTTCTTGTCATCATTGGTCCGTGCTCTGCTGACCGGGAAGATGCGGTTATTGATTATGTAAACCGTCTTGCCAAGGTACAGGAGAAAGTGAAGGACAAACTGATTCTGGTTCCTAGAATCTACACCAACAAACCTAGAACAACCGGTGACGGCTATAAGGGACTTTTACACCAGCCAAATCCGGAAGGTAAGCCAAACTTATACCAGGGTCTGATCGCGATTCGCAAACTTCACATGCGTGTGATCGAAGAAACCGGCTTCTCGACCGCAGACGAGATGCTATACCCGGAGAACCTGACCTACCTTTCCGACGTTATGTCCTATGTTGCAGTCGGCGCACGTTCCGTTGAGAACCAGCAGCACCGCCTCGTTGCCAGCGGCATCGACGTACCGGTCGGCATGAAGAACCCGACCAGCGGCGCACTCTCCGTCATGCTGAACGCCGTACACGCAGCACAGCACGGTCATGAGTTCATCTACCGCAGCTGGGAAGTAAAAACACAGGGCAACCCGCTGACCCACACCATCCTGCGTGGTGCTGTCAACAAGCATGACCAGTGCCTGCCGAACTACCACTACGAAGACCTGAAGCTGCTCTTAGACCTCTACAACGAGCGCGATCTGAAGAATCCGGCCTGTATCATCGATGCAAACCACTCCAACTCCAACAAAAAATACATGGAGCAGATCCGTATCGTCAAGGAAGTACTCCACAGCCGTCGTCACTCCGACGATATCCGTAACTTCGTCAAAGGCGTCATGATCGAGAGCTACATCGAACCAGGCAGCCAGAAAGTCGGCGAACACATCTACGGAAAATCCATCACCGACCCGTGTCTGGGATGGGAGGATTCCGAGCGTCTGCTGTATGAAATTGCTGAAGGATTGTAAAATATAGAAATATGCAGAAAAAAGTCCGGTGGAAAAGCTCCGCCGGACTTTTTTTCGTTAGGAATTCGGATTTCAAAAAGGTTAAAGGATTAAATCTTTTGTATCATGCATTTATTATGGTTATAGTATATCATGCCTATCTCCAAAATGTTTGTATTCTCTTTAAATAAATTATGAAGAAATTCTTAAGATTCACTATTTCGATGCAATAAAAATCGTCTTTCCTGCATTATATTAATTTAACGCTCTTTTTTACTGCACATCCTTAAACAGATCACAGAAATCAAAGGTCGCAAAATAATCCTTCGGTGTCTCTGCCCGGCGGATCATCTCCACGGAACCATCCTCTTTCAGGAGCAGTTCAGCCGAGCGCAGCTTTCCGTTGTAGTTGTAGCCCATCGAAAAACCATGTGCGCCGGTATCATGGATGACAAGGATATCACCCATATCGATCTTCGGAAGCATCCGGTCAATCGCAAATTTATCATTGTTCTCGCACAGGGAACCGGTTACATCGTATTTGTGGTCACACGGCTCGTTCTCTTTTCCCATGACCGTGATGTGATGGTATGCGCCGTACATCGCCGGGCGCATCAGGTTGACTGCACACGCGTCCACACCAATATACTCTTTATAGGTGTGTTTCTCATGGATTGCCGTTGTCACAAGGCAGCCATACGGCGCCAGCATGAAACGTCCCATCTCTGTATAAAGCGCTACATCGCCCATGCCAGCCGGAACCAGAACTTCCTCATAAACCTTGCGGACGCCCTCGCCGATTGCAAAGATATCGTTCGGCTCCTGATCCGGGCGGTAAGGAATGCCAACGCCGCCAGACAGGTTGATAAATTTAATATCTGCGCCGGTCTCTTCTTTCAGCTTGACCGCCACCTCAAACAATACCTTCGCAAGCATCGGATAATACTCATTTGTAACCGTATTGCTTGCAAGGAAGGCATGGATACCGAAATGTTTCGCACCTTTTGCTTTCAACACCCTGAATGCCTCAAATAGCTGCTCGGTTGTCATACCGTATTTCGCATCGCCTGGGTTGTCCATGATATCATTGCTGATCTTGAACAGTCCGCCCGGATTGTAACGGCAGCTGATCGTCTCCGGAATATAACCGATCGTCTTCTCCAGGAAATCAATGTGCGTAAAATCATCAAGGTTGATGATCGCGCCCAGCTCGGCAGCCATCTTGAACTCCTCCGGCGGTGTATCGTTGGAGGAGAACATGATCTTCTCGCCATCGTACTTCATCGCCTTTGCCATCATAAGCTCTGTCAGCGAAGAGCAGTCCACGCCGCATCCAAGTTTCTTTAAAATATCAATTACAAATGGATTCGGTGTTGCTTTTACAGCAAAATACTCTCTGAATCCCTTGTTCCAGGAAAATGCACGCATCAGGCGCTCGCCATTCTCGCGGATTCCCTTTTCATCATACAGGTGGAACGGTGTCGGGTATGTTTTCTTGATCTCCTCCAGCTGCTCCCGTGTTACAAATGGTTTCTTCTCCACTTTTACATCCTCCGAACTAAAATCTACATATAAAACCTAAAAGTCTGGACTACCGGGAACATACACTACTCCCGGCACGCCCAGACTTCTTTGTCCTGCTACTATTTATACACCAAAACCCGTGTTTTATCAACTGATTTCCCGAAAAACGCCCACAAATGGGCGGTATTTTTTCTCGTTTTCTCCGCCAGGACACAACCTCCGGACAAATTGTATCATTTTCCAGATACATCTATGAACCGGGCACAGATTCAGGCGCAGAATCCAGTTTCTACTCTACCACAATTACACGCATAATATTCGTATCGGCTACCGGTTCATGGCGGTTGGCACGTGTCACCACACCCGCGGTTGCAACCACAATTTCACCCTCTTTGACGATACCTTTCTCTTTCAGCAGTTCCACCGATGCAAATAAGAGTGCATCCGTCGATTCAGCGCGTTTTGCATGGAACGGCTTAACACCCCAGTAGAGCTGCATCTGGCGGACAGCCGTCATGCTCGGGGAAAGTCCCGCGATCAATGCTTTCGGACGCCATTTCGAAAGCATTCTCGTCGTAAATCCGCTGACACTCGGAGCCACAATGACCGGCGCTTCCAGATCGGAGGCGGTCGCTACGGACGAATAACATACCGTATTAGATATATTTCGAAGATTTTCTGCCGATACCTTTCTTCTCTGGTAGAACATATAATCCAGATATCTCTCCGACTCCTCGGCGATCTGGCTCATCATGCGGACTGCCTCGATCGGGTAACTTCCCATCGCCGTTTCTCCGGACAGCATGACCGCATCGGTTCCCTCGTACACTGCATTCGCCACATCCGATACCTCGGCACGCGTCGGACGCGGGTTGCGGATCATTGAATCGAGCATCTGGGTCGCCGTGATAACGACCTTGCACGCCAGGTTACATTTGCGGATGATCATCTTCTGGATGTGAGGAACTTTCTCTGCCGGAATCTCCACGCCCATATCGCCGCGGGCAACCATGATGCCGTCGCTCGCCTCAATGATGGAATCAATATTTTCAATTCCTTCTTCATTCTCGATTTTCGCGATAATCTGCATGGCAGAACCTTTTTCATCCAGAATCTCCCGTATCTCGCGGATCGCATCGGCATTGCGGACAAACGAAGCAGCCACAAAATCAAAGCCTGCATCCACGCCGAAACGAATGTCTTCCTTATCTTTATCGGTCAGTGCCGGAAGCTTGACACGTACCCCTGGTACATTGACACCCTTCTTCTCGCCCAGCTCGCCGCCATTTTCAATCCGGCAGACGATATCTGTTCCATTGACCTCCCGCACGTGCAGCTCGATCAGACCATCGTCAATCAGAATGCGGTCACCCGGCTTTACATCCTCCGCCAGCCCCGCATAGTTGATGTAGCCGCGTGTCTCATCACCCACGATCTCCTCGGTCGTCAGCGTATACAGATCGCCCTCTTTCAGCGTCACTTTCTTTCCATCTTTTAATTTGCCGGTACGGATTTCCGGTCCCTTAGTATCCAGAAGCGATGCGATCGGAATCCCCAGCTCCTCGCGCACACTCTCCAGAATCTCCAGACGATGTTTATGCTCCGCATGATCGCCATGCGAAAAGTTAAAACGTGCGACATCCATGCCATTTAACGCCAACTCCTTCATAATCTCCCGGTTATCGGTGTTTGGTCCCATTGTGCAGACAATCTTTGTCTTTTTCATTCTGTCATTCCTCCTCATATTCTGTCATTTATCGAGATTTTTCCCATCAGTGAATCATTTATAACCTCTTTTGTATGCTTCATCCAGCCTATTTAAATCCCCTGCTAAAAAAACAATCCACCGCTTGGTTCTATTTAGAATCTTTCAATTCTTCTTCCGTCACATGTTTATGCGTATACAGGTGATCCATGCAATATTCCATATTTCCCGCACATTTCGAACAATAGCGGAACTCCAGGTTCGGATCGTCCTTCTCGGTACGTCCGCAGACCGCGCATTTGTGACGGGTCAGGGAAAT
>ENA-ORLW01003940-ORLW01003940.1-human-gut-metagenome-genome-assembly--contig:-NODE-3940-length-10540-cov-20.690815_pt1 | contig 10540 bp, 10 predicted proteins | sample MGYA00243017_ERZ508829 | MGnify/ENA primary metagenome ERZ508829 (study PRJEB26277, sample SAMN04329776) | human gut metagenome | biome: human-associated habitat | host: Homo sapiens | place: USA... | reverse complement strand
CGAGGCATTCTTTTTCGCCGGCATTCCCTTCGGGATGGGCGAGGGCTGAAGCCCTCAGTCCATGCGTTGGCGGCGCTTTCGCGGATTTATAATGGCAACGGCGGACGCTTGCGAGCTGGAAGCTCGCCCTCCTTGGAGCCTCGGTCCATGCGCTGGCGGCCCCTTTCGCGGCTTGCGAGCTGGAAGCTCGCCCTCCTTGGGCCTCCAACGGGATGGAGGCTTCGGTCCGGGTTTCCCCGCGGGGGTCAGCGGCTTTCGACGAGGTTGGCGGCGCGGCGAAGGTATACGGCGGCATCGGCATCGGCTCGCTCTGCCCGGCGGGTGTAGTCGCGGGCGCGCTCCATGGCCTGCTCGGCGCGCTGCTGATAGCGTCGGGCGCCGTCGAAGTCGTTGCGGCGGTTATAGCTCTCGGCATCGCGCAGATAGCGGTCGGCGTCGCGCTGGTAGGAGGCTGCCGAGTTGCGGTAGCTTTTGGCGGAGGAGATGTAGCGCTCGGCCTGGCTGATGTAGGACGCCACTTGGGTGTAGCGGCGAGAGTCGTCGTAGGCACAAGCGGCCGGAGCGGTGAAGGTGAGTGCACTGCCGGCCAGTATGGTCAGCGCGAGGAGGCGGAGGATTGCTTTCATGGAGGTGAGATTTTTGGGAGTTGAGGTTTTATGTCAGAATTCGCTGGAGAAGTGGAAGCGTATCTTGGGGAAGTCGTTCTGGGCCATAGTCAGCACAAAGGCCGAGTCGGCAAGGAAGACATCGCGCCCCTCGCGGTCGAGGGCCATGAACTGGTGTTTGCGCTTCTTGAAGGCTTCGAGTGCGGCGGGGTCGTCGCTTTCTATCCAACATGCCTTGTGCATGCTCATCGGTTCCCAGCGGCATTGTGCGCCGTACTCGTGGAGGAGGCGGTACTGTATGACCTCAAACTGAAGCTGCCCGACGGTGCCGATGACCTTGCGGCCGTTGAACTGGTGTGTGAACAGCTGCGCAACACCCTCGTCCATAAGCTGCTGAATGCCCTTCTCGAGCTGTTTGGACTTCATGGGGTCGGCGTTTTCGATGTACATGAACAGTTCGGGCGAGAACGACGGCAGGCCCTTGTAGTGTATTTGCTCGCCCGAGGAGAGGGTGTCGCCGATTTTGAAGGTGCCGTTGTCCGGAATGCCCACTATGTCGCCGGGAAAAGCCTCGTCGACAATGTTTTTCTTCTGCGCCATGAAGGCCGTCGGTGCCGCGAAGCGCAGCGTTTTGCCGGAGCGCACGTGCAGATAGGGCGCGTTTCGCTCGAAGCGGCCGGAGCATACTTTGACAAAGGCGATGCACGAGCGGTGGTTGGGGTCCATGTTGGCATGGATTTTGAACACGAACCCGCTGAAGGGCTCTTCGGATGGCTCCACGCGGCGCTCTACGGCCTCAATGGGTCGAGGAGCAGGTGCGATACGCACGAAGCAGTCCAGCAACTCCTTGACGCCGAAAGTGTTGAGCGCCGAGCCGAAGAATACCGGAGCCACTTCGCCGGCCAGGTAGCTGTCGACGTCGAACTCAGGATAGACACCCTCGATAAGCTCGAGGTCCTCGCGGAGTTTGGCTGCGTCGGCCTCGCCGACGGCGGCATCGATGCGGGGGTCGTCGACGTCGTCGATTTCAACGCGTTCGGTGGCCTTCTGCTTGTCAGGGGTGAAGAGGTCGAGGGAGTGCTCGTAGATATTGTAGACACCCTTGAACTTGGCGCCTATGTTGATGGGCCAGCTCAGCGGTCGCACAGCGATTTTGAGCTCGGACTCCAGCTCGTCGAGGATGTCGAAGGGGTCGCGGCCCTCGCGGTCGAGTTTATTGACGAAGATAATCACCGGAGTGCGCCGCATGCGGCATACTTCCATGAGCTTTCGGGTCTGCTGCTCGACGCCTTTTGCCACGTCGACGACGATAATCACGCTGTCGACCGCCGTTAGCGTGCGGTAGGTATCCTCGGCGAAGTCCTGGTGGCCGGGAGTGTCGAGGATGTTGATTTTGTAGTCGCCGTAATTGAAGCCCATCACGGAGGTGGCCACCGAAATGCCGCGCTGCTTTTCGATTTCCATCCAGTCGGAGGTGGCTGTTTTCTTGATTTTGTTGCTCTTTACGGCACCGGCAATGTGGATAGCGCCGCCGAAGAGCAGCAGTTTCTCCGTCAGGGTAGTTTTGCCGGCGTCAGGGTGGGAGATGATGGCGAATGTGCGCCGACGCTGTATTTCGTCTGTAAGATTGCTCATTGGTTGGAGTTGATGCGTTTCACGCACCGGCGCAGGGAGGCCTGCCAATGCGGGGTGCGCACGTTGAAAGTGGCGCGGATGCGGCTCTTGTCGAGCACGGCGTAGGCCGGACGGGACGCCGGAGTGGGATAATCGGATGTCGGCACCGGAACAACCTGAGCGGCAGCTTCTTCGAGACCGGCGCTCTCCAGAATGGCAACAGCGAAGTCGTACCACGACGCCACGCCCTCGTTGGAGTAGTTGTAGATGCCCGGTGTCCATGTCGGAGCCGTCAGGATGGCCACTATGGCGGCAGCCAGGTCGGCGGCATAGGTAGGAGTGCCGATCTGGTCGGAGACAACCTCCAGGCGCTGGCCCTTGGAGCCGCGTTCGAGGATGGTCTTGACGAAATTATGGCCGTGGGGAGAGTAGAGCCAGCCCGTGCGCACAATCACCGCCGTCGGCGCCAGGCCCAGCAGGGCAGTCTCGCCTTTGCGCTTGGTGGCGCCGTAGACGTTGAGCGGGTTGGGCTTGGCCGATTCGGTATATGGGCGGCAGGCCGTACCGTCGAAAATATAGTCGGTGGAGATATGGACTATGCGGAGGTCGAGCTCGTCGGCCAGACGGGCGATGTTTTCAACTCCGGTGTTGTTGACGGCGGCACACTCCGCCTTGAACTCCTCGGCGCGGTCGACAGCGGTATAGGCAGCGCAGTTCACAACGTGTGTGAAGGCGCCCTGGCGCAGAAAGCGCTCTACGGCGCCCGCGTCGGTGATATCAAGAGAGTCGGCATCAGTGGCCACGACCTCGGCTTTGGCCACTGCATGCAGCGCCTCCACCAGTTCGCGTCCCAATTGTCCTTGACTTCCGGTAATGAGTATCTTCATAGAGATTTTTGCTTTCAGCCTGCAAAGTTACAAAAAATTCCCCACCCGTCAAATACCCTTCTCAGTCGATGTGCGCCGCTTCGCGCTCTTTTGTCAGAAGAAGCGGGCCAGGGTAATGTACAGACTCAAAAGACATAGTATCGCCGACCCGGCTATAATCATCCGGTTGTCGATCTTTTTCAAGACGGTGTAATGGCGGATATCCTCTTTTGCAATCAGATAAAGTGCCCTGCACCAACAAATGGCGAATAAAAGCAGAAGAATAAGACGAACGAAAAGGAATATACCCATCTCTTGGGCTAAAGCCGGAAAACTTAACAACAGAGATACCAATGCCAAGGCGCCCGTCAGCGATATTATGCTGTTCACAATCTCCCATAATCTTCCAATTTTGGAATAAAAACGAATCAAACCGATTGTAAACAACACTATCCCGGGTATTTCGAAAACCGGAGAATAGGTGCAAATCACCAGTCCATGAAGTGCTATTGGCCCTAAGGTGGACATAAACAACAATCCGACGAAATACAGGGCAGCCCCAGCCAACAGATTTTTGGAAGCTTCCAGACACTTTTGGTTGGAGGCGGCGAACAGCGTCAAGGCTGTCAATGCAAGAAGGCCGGGAATGACGCTGTCGAAGATAATGCCGACTTCCAATTCCGGGTAGCCACCCGAAAGGATATTGTAGATGACGATAGGGTAAGCTATCGGAATCAGGCAGGCGAGGGCCATAAGGACGGCGCTTGCCGTCAATAGTCGCTTGTTGAAGTAAAGAATATTAGCATACTCTGCTTTTTGCGAGGCTTGCTGCGAAGCAGTCGGCTTGCGGGCGGCAGACGCTTGCCGAGGGGCTTCAAATACATGGGTAGCCCTTTGCTCGCCGCGGGGCATTTGCGGGGCAGCGCCGACCGGGGCTTTCCGGAGATTCCGCAAAGCGGCGGAGTAGGCATCTGAGGCTGCCGTAGGGGTGTGAAGCGGCGTATGGTGGATGGATGCCTCGGTCTTTTGTGCTACATATTCCTTCGGTCGGCAGACATAAGTCGGTTCCGAAGGAGTATGATTCGGCTTCACCGGCTCGGACACGAACAGACCTTCCAGACATTGAAGCAGAACATCTGCGGTCGGGTACCGTTCGGCGGCCGTCAGGCTCATAGCCTTGAGGACAATGGACTCAAGCTGGGCTGTTATGGGTACTTTTCTCAGACTCGCCCGGGGCTCGCCTTCTTCCCAATGGAATGGCTCGGCGGGTCGATGGTCGGTGATCATTCTGTACATCGTCGCCCCCAAAGCGTAGACATCGGCCGTAGGCGAAAAAGTCTTGAGGCCGACATACTGTTCTATGGGCGCATAGCCGGGCGAATATGCAACTGTGTTCAGCGTGGAGGTCGCGTTGCCGTCGTGGTCGTAATGTTTGCTCAAGCCGAAGTCTATAAGAACCGGACGCATGTCGGCGGTGAGCATTATGTTGTCGGGCTTGATGTCAAGATGGGTCAGGCGGTTCATGTGCAGAAAAGCCACCGCCTTGACAACCGGGGTGATGAGCTTCAGGGCCTGAGGTTGGATAATGGGCCCGTGGGAACGGATGTATTCCTCGAGGGTCTGCCCCTCGAGATATTCCATCACATAGTATGCGGTTCCGTTTTCCTCAAAGACTTCGTTGACCTTCACGATGCCGTCGCAGTCGCGGGATATGTCGGCCAAACGTCGAGCTTCCGAAAGGAAGTCCTTGCGGGCATTGGCCATGTTTCTCCGCGCCGTCTCGTTGTCGGCGGTCAGCACGCGGCCGGTAGTGCCGTCGCGGAGGCAGTCGTCGCGGCGGTAAAGCTCTTTGATGGCCACTTTGGCCTCTGTGGAGAGGTTGCCGAAGCGGACCTGCGTTGTGGCCAGATAGGTAATGCCGAAGCCTCCGGCCCCCAGCACACGCTCTACACGGTAAGTAAACTTGCCGTGCAGTTCGGTGCCTGCGCTGAGGGTGTACGGGGCTTGGTCCATAAATTATCGGAGGGAATTGCTTTGGCCGCAAAAATCGACGCCGTAGAGCAATTGTGAAGGCTGAGTCGGCCAATTTTTTGCCAAGTCTTCGTAGTACTGCGCTTTGGCCGGGTCGCGGGGAAGGCCGTGAGAGCCCTGTCGGTATATTTCAGCGAGCTGGCGGCAATAAAGATTGCCCAAGTTGTTTCCGTTTTCAACTCCGGCAATAAGCCAGTCGGCGGCAGCGCGTTTGTCTTTTGCGAGGCCATAATTTCCTTCCGAAAGGGCCTCATACATAAACATAGGGTCCGGAATGGTCGTCGACTGCCATTTGATAAACCATCTGCGGGCTTGGTCCTTATCCTCTCTAAAGCCGTTTTCGCCCTTGGCATAACGATATGCAAGGGTCAACATGGCCGAAGGGTCGCCTTTTTCGGCAGCGTCGATCAAGAGTGAGTTTATCTCATCCTGAGTTTTGCCGCCGTTGCGTTGATAGAAGCCGGCCAGAATTTCGCTACATTCGCCACTTCCCATCGCCTGGCCGAGTTCGGCGTAACTGATGCACTTTATTTCGCTCAAAGCCTTTTCAGCCTCGGTGGAAGCAAAGCGGTTGATATGGTTAAACATAGCAGCGGCCTCTGCGTATCCCTCAGCGTTGCCTTTGCTTCCGGCGAGCCGGAATGCCCATGCGGCCAGTTCGGTATTCTGAAAGCCTTCTAACCCGGCACGACCGGAATGGTTGGGATTGAGGCAATCGCCCAGGGCGAGCATGGATTCCACGTCGCCGGCGCCGACGCCCTGCATAAGCATGCGCAGTCCGGCCTCAACGTCTGCTTCGGTTCCCAGACCGTTGATGGTGTTTTGGGCAAGCTGCCGCAGGCCTTCCATTGAGCCGTTTTCGGCGGCTTTGAGGAAGAGTCGGTTTGCCTGTGCGTGGTCGGCGGCGGCACGGCGCCAGTCGTTGGCTTCTTTGCCGAGGCGTACCAGAGAATCGGTCTGCACTTGATTGTACTCCGGAACGGCTTTAAACTCTATTACGGGAACACTGAGGACTGCCCGGAGGCTGTCGGCCGACGAATCCGCACAAACAGTCAGCGGCAATGCCATAATGGCGCAAATCGCTATTGCGAGAAGTGTGAATCGGTTTAGTTTCATGGATTTGCTTTTAAATATGTCGCAAATGTACAACAAAAATTACATAATGCAAGCCATTGATGCCAATTCGGCCTCACTTTTTTATTCTCGGAGGCGGGAGTCTATTATTATTGTCACAGGGCCGTCGTTGACCAGACTCACGGCCATGTCGGCTCCGAAGATGCCGCGTTGGGTAGGTCGCCCCAGCAAGTGTGAAGTCTCGGCTAAATAGAGCTCGTAGAGTCGTGTGGCCAAATCGTGGCCGGCGGCGCGGATATAGCTCGGGCGGTTGCCCTTGCGGGTGGATGCCGTCAGCGTGAATTGGCTCACAGCCAGAATTTGGCCGCCCACGTCGACCACAGAGCGGTTCATCACCCCGGCGTCGTCGGCGAAAATGCGGAGGGCCGCCGTCTTGGCGGCAAGCCAGCGGCAGTCGTTGTCGTTGTCGCCTTCTTCGACTCCCACCAGCACCATCAGCCCGCGGCCTATGCTGCCCACGGTGCGCCCCTCGACCACCACCGAGGCCTCGCTTACTCGTTGAATTACTATTCTCATTCTGCAAAATTAGCAAATATTTTGCATCTCCAAGTTAAAGCCGTACCTTTGCAAGCAAATTCCGGAGAATATGTCTGAGAAAAAATTGTTTGCAACCAAAATAGGTCTCATCGCGGCCACAGTAGGCTCCGCAATCGGCCTCGGCAACGTATGGCGTTTCCCTGCTGAAACTCAAGCCAATGGAGGTGCGGCCTTTCTGCTTCTTTATATTGTTTGCGTGGTCGCACTCGGCGTGCCCGTCATGCTGGCGGAGTTTGCCCTGGGCCGCGCCGGCCGCAGCGATGCCGTGGGAGCGTTTATGAAGCTCTCGCCCGGCAAGCCCTGGTGGCTGGTGGGCGCCCTTTCGGTGCTTGTGCCCTTCCTGATAGCGTCGTACTATATGGTTGTTGCCGGTTGGACCCTGGAGTACCTCGTGGAGTCGGTCACCGGCGGCCTCTACGACGGCGGAGCGGCCCGCAACGCCTTTACCGCGCGAATGGAGGACTACGTCTGCTCCACGTGGCAGCCGCTGGTCTACACCCTCATATTGATTGCGATGAACATCGGCGTGCTTTTGGGTGGCGTGCAGAAAGGCATCGAGCGCCTCAGCAACATCATGATGCCCATCTTCTTCGTCATCCTGCTGGCCATGCTCGGGGTGACTTTGACCTTGCCGGGGGCCGGCGCCGGTGTGCGCTTCTTCCTTGAGCCGGATTTCTCCGCAATAGATGCCTCAACGGTCATCAACGCTCTGGGGCAAGCCCTGTTCAGCCTCAGCGTGGGCATGGGCATTCTGGTGACCTATGCGTCCTACTATCCCGACACCACCCGCCTGCCGCGCACTGCCATGACCGTTTCGCTGCTCAGTGTGATGGTGGCGGTGCTGATGGGTCTGATCATATTCCCGGCCGTGACCAGCTTCGGCCTCGAAGGCGAGTCGCTGCGCGGGGCAACTCTGGTCTTCGTGACCCTGCCGGAGGTGTTTGCCCGGCTGCCGCTGCCCCAGCTTTGGTCGTCGCTCTTTTTTGTGCTGCTCCTGCTTGCTGCCCTCACCTCGACGGTCAGCATCTGCGAAGTACCGGTTGCCATGCTTCAGGACCGGCTGCGGATGAGCCGTCGCGGCGCCGTGCTCACTGTGATGGGCGCCCTGACGGTATGTTCGGCACTGTCCTCCCTCTCAATGGGGCCGCTCGACAGCTTCCGCATCGCCGGCCTCAACATCTTCAACTTCCTCGACACCATAACCACCGACATAATGCTGCCGACGGTGGCCTTCTTCCTGTGCATCTTCATGGGATGGTTCGCACCGCCCGGGCTGCTGCGCAACCAGCTCACCAACAACGGTGAACTGCGCGGGCGCCTCACCGCCGCCATCGTCTGGGCCATCCGCGTGTTCGCCCCCCTGGCAGTGCTTGCAATCGTTTTGGCCAACTATCTATGAAAGTAAACCAAAGATATCTGCTCAATATAGCACTGTGGTTCTGCATATTGGCCCTGATGGTGGGAATTTCCGTCTATGCCGTTCTCGACTACTCGGAGGAGACGCCGAGTTCAGCACCGGAGCCTGCGGCCATCGTCGACACCATTCCGGCCGACACTGCGGCACCGGCGGTGCCCCGCAGAGCAAAAAAGGAGAAGCCTCCTCGGCGGGGACCCCGCGTGCGCGACATCCTCAGCGAGGAAGTTCCGACGACGGAAGACCAACTTCAACAACAAGTGTCAAGATAAGCTAACTACCTCTTCCCCAATAAGGTATATATAGTATGGAAAGAGATAAACTCGATTTTGCCAACGGTAATATCGGCAAACTGTTCCGCGCCATGTTCTTCCCGACTCTGGTAGGCATGGTCTTCAATTCCGTTCTCAATATCTGCGACGGCATGTTCGTCGGCCACGGCGTCGGCCCCGACGGTCTGGCCGCCATCAACATTGTGGCGCCACTCTTCTTAGTGTGCACCGGCATCGGCCTCTGCTTCGGCATAGGAGCCTCCGTGGTCGGCGGCATACGTCTTGCCGAAAACAATGTCAAGGGCGCCCGTATCATCATGACTCAGGCCTACATAGTGGGCTTTATACTCTTCGGGCTGGTTATCGCCGCCTCGCTGCTGTATACCCGCCCCCTGCTCTACGCCCTGGGCTGCAGCCCGGCCCTGGAAGGCCTCGCCCGCGACTACCTTTTCTGGCTTCTGCCGGGCCTGATGTTCTTCTACCTGCAGTGTGCCGGCATGATGCTCATTCGCCTGGACGGCTCGCCGCGATATGCTATGGCGGTGCAGGTAGTGTGCGCCGTAATCAATATTTTTCTGGACTGGCTCATGGTCTTCCCTCTGGGAATGGGCATCATGGGTGCCTCGCTGGCAACTTCGATAAGCTGCATAGTGGCTGGGTGCATGGTGCTGTTCTACTTCCTTTTTCTCTCCGACAAACTTCGCTTCTGCCGCATCAAGCTCAGCCGCAAGAGCCTAATGCTCTCCCTGCGCAATGTGGGGTATATGGGCCGCATAGGCTTTGCCACCCTCCTTGCCGAGCTGGCCATTGGCGTCACCATGGTCACGGGCAACTTCACCTTCCTCGACAGCCTCGGCGAGGCCGGCGTGGCGGCTTTCAGCGTGGGTTGCTACCTCTTTCCGCTCATCTTCTCGGTTAGCAATGCCGTGGCCCAGTCGGCCCAGCCAATCATCAGCTTCAACTATGGCGCCGGCAGCTCCGAGCGTGTGGCCCGAACGCTCCGTCTTTCGCTGCGGGCCGGCGCTGCCTGCGGCGTGTGCATCAACATCGTGATGTGGCTCGGCGCACCGGGTCTGGCTGCCGTCTTTCTGCCTACCGGCACCGAGGCGTACACCATCGCCGTGTCCGGCTTGCCGCTGTTGGGTTGCTGCGCCGTCTTCTTCGCCCTCAACATCGCCTATATCGGCTACTACCAGAGCATAGAGCAGGCAGCCCGGTCTACGGTCTACTCCCTGCTGCGGGGTATGGTTTTCCTGGTGCCCTGCTTCTTGCTCCTGCCTCGTGCTCTCGGCGTGCCGGGCCTGTGGCTGGCCATCCCTGCGGCCGAACTGCTTACCCTGGCGGTGATTCTCGCCATGCGCCTTGCAAAAAAATAGGGTGCCCGGGGTGAACAACTCCGAAGCGTGCGTGGTTATAATGTCGATATTTGATATTCACCACATGAACGTATTCGGAAATGGACAACTTCTCTTATTACAGCCCTACATTGTTTGAATTCGGTAGAGGTACCGAAGAGAAAATTGGCATGCTCACCTTTCTGACCGGGGCTTCCAAGGTGATGGTGGTCTACGGACAAAGGTATGCCAAAAACAACGGCCTTATCGACCGCGTCAATGCCGCCCTGGATACCATCGGCATCGAGCACATCGAACTGGGAGGTGTCCAGCCCAATCCCACCGATACCCTTGTCTACGAAGGCATACGGGCCGGCCGCGCAAAGCGCATCGACGGCCTTGTAGCAATAGGAGGCGGCAGCGTGATCGACACCGCAAAGGCCATCGCCGCCGGTATTCCCTACAAGGGCGACTTCTGGGATCTTTTCACCGGCAAGGCCCAGGTGGCCGAGGCGCTTCCCGTAGGCGTGGTTCTGACAATACCCGGCTCAGGCAGCGAAGCCTCCGGCAACTGCGTCATCACCAAAGCCGAAACCTCCACCAAGCTCACCTTGCGCACCGACTCGCTCCTTCGTCCGCGCTTTGCCATTCTGAATCCAGGGCAACCGCATCAAAATTTAGCCGAGAGCAATAGTTCCAGTAGATAGTCTTGAGATAATGCCGCCCTGAACAA
>ENA-ORLW01003938-ORLW01003938.1-human-gut-metagenome-genome-assembly--contig:-NODE-3938-length-10545-cov-2.326041_pt1 | contig 10545 bp, 11 predicted proteins | sample MGYA00243017_ERZ508829 | MGnify/ENA primary metagenome ERZ508829 (study PRJEB26277, sample SAMN04329776) | human gut metagenome | biome: human-associated habitat | host: Homo sapiens | place: USA... | reverse complement strand
AGTGTTGCATCTGTATAAAACCACGCATCTTCTGGTTGCGATAGCTCCAACAATAATAACCAGAAGAATAAAAATTGCAATCAATCCAGTGTTCATTTTTTTCTCCCCTTTCTTTCTGCCAAACGAAAAAGGACATACCCGATCAACGGATATGCCCCTTCGCATAAAACAGCTCTTTTTTCCCGAAACAAAAAACGGCGCATTTACTGCTCTATCGCAATAAATACACCATTGTATGTTTCATATGTTTCGTGTTTTTCTTTTTTGATATTGATATACTATTCTTTTTCCGTTTCTGATACAATGCTTAATTTCGGGAGTTGAATTAATTCTTTTTAATTATATCTACTTGATTTCAAGTATATGTAGCAGTATACTTATTGTCAAGTGTTATTCGCAATCTGCATAAGAAAAGGAGAACCCTCATGGAAAAAAATACCTTCCTGATGATCAACGACATAATCTACGATCTCTATTCCTGCACCAGTCTCAACGAGATCAAGGCTAAATTTCTGCATCGCCTGAAAATGGTGATCCCTTACAGCTACGCCAGCATCCTTCTCCATGAAAATACCGAAGATCCCGACACCATCCGTCTCACCAGTCCCATTTGTATCCCGGAAGCCTTCATCGAAGCCGAAAACGAATACATGAAGGTAGCCGATGAAGATCATCTCCTCTGGCTCCTCCACTCCCGCGAGCCTCGTCTTGTCCGTGAAAGCGACCTTCTGGAGGATCAGCAGCGCCTTAACTCTCCACTCTATGTACACTGCTACCGCAAATTTCATATCTTTGATTCCATGCAGTACGCCAGCGTCTACCAGCAGGAGCTCCTGGGTGTCCTCACCCTCTTCCGCACTGAAAAGGACGGTCCCTTCACCAATGAAGACATGTTCTACCTCCAGGCCATCGGCATGCACTTAAACGCAGTCCTCTACCAGATTGCCCACCAGCAGCCTCAGACCAACAGCCTTAAGCAAACCCTCGGCCACCTGAAAACCAACAACCATCTCACTGCCAGAGAACTTCAGATCGCCGAACAGATCTTCCAGTACCGCACCAACGACGAGATCGCCCAGTCCCTCGGCATCCGTGAAAACACCCTCCAGAAACACCTGCAGAATATCTTCCGCAAAACCAATGTAACCTCCCGGTGGGAACTCCTCCGATTACGCATGCAGTAATAATGTCAAAAGGTTATCCGAAAAAGGCTCCGCAGCCACCCGATCCCGGGTCAGCCACAGAGCCTTTCTCATTATATACAGTTAGTCATGCAATCCATTCTGCTCAAAATCCCTGAACAAACTGGCCTCACCATCATCAGCAAACACATCTGCATCATCCTGCTCAGAACCATCCTGTCCACCCTGGATATCCGCATCCTGGGAATCCTGACTATCCTGTGCCGCACTCTCCTCAGAGCTGTCCTTACTATCCTTATCGGAACTGTCATCCTTACCAAGCTTCACAGTAAAAGTCTTCTCTTTATACTCATTGCCATCCTGAACAGCAACTGTCACATCAATTTTTTCCTTCGGCTCATAATACTGAAGCAGTTCAACCAACTGATCAATACTTGTGATCGTCTTACCATCAAACTCTGTGATAACCATATTCTTGGTAATACCAGCATCATCGGCAGGACCATCCTCAGTTACCTTTGAAACAAATACACCCTGCGGGATACCATAGATCTGAACAGCCTCATTACTGACTGTACTGCCTGTGATTCCAAGAATACCATGATTATCAACCTTATCTCTGGCTTTCGCATTCATCATATTCTCAAGAGAATCTGCAACATCAGAAATCGCAATGGCATAACCCATACCCTCAACCTCAGTAGAAGCAAGCTTGGAAGAGTTAATACCAACAACCTCACCATCCATATTCAGAAGCGCACCGCCACTGTTACCAGGATTGATAGCCGCATCTGTCTGGATCAGGTTAACGCCCTTATTCAGGCTGCTGCTGTTATCAGAAGAATCCTCCGACTCAACCTGACCAGAAGAATCGATCTTACGGTTCTTTGCACTGACAATACCTGTAGTAACAGACTGTCCATAGCCAAGTGCATTACCAATGGCAACAACCTGCTCACCAATCTTCAGATCATCAGAGCTTCCGATCTTTGCAACAGAAATAGCATCCATTGTATCATCAGAAACGTCTTTTGTATCAACAGATACAACTGCCAGATCCTCATTTTCATCAAATCCTTTTACAGTTGCCTCATAAGCACTGCCGTCTGCAAAAGCAACAGATAATGTATCTGCTCCGTCAACTACATGATAGTTTGTTGCGATCAGAAGCTCGGATTTTGTTTTTCCGATGATAATACCGGAACCACTTCCCTCTACTTCCTGCTCCTGGCTCGGTGCATACTGAGAGCCGAACATGCTGTAGTAATTCTGGACCTCCTGAACAGATTTCGTTGTAATCGCTACAACGGAAGGCATTGCTTCCTCAGCAACATCGGATACATCCAGACTGCCTTTTGTATCAGAAGCTTTTGTATCACTGGTATCTTCTGTTTCTTCATCAGCTTTCTTCTCGGATTTCATAAGTGTAAGCTTCTCAGAGCTATCTGTTGCTGCCTGTACAGACTGTGCACCTGAGAAATAGTTAATACCCTCGTAAGCTCCGACACCAATACCACCAGCAAGCACTGCACACAGGCTGATGGTTGCACCCTTTTTCATCATTTTCTTTATTTTTAATTTTCTGTTATTGTTCATGGTTAAATCCTCCCTGGGAAAAAATTCTTCTCTGTTTCCTTTTGATGCTTCAAAGTATATGATCCAATTGTGTTTACTTTGTGGGAAAAATGTGTTTTATTTGTTAAAACTTTTCACAGACATCACAATTACAAACCATGCAACCTCAAGAAGTACGATCATTCCACCCGGCTTCAGTCCGGCATAATAGGAAAGAAAAAGTCCCGCAATGGTAGTGCAGACAGCTACAAGAACCGCACAGATCAGTGTCCCCTTATAGCTTTTTGCGATCTGCATACCGCAGGCCACCGGCACGACCAGCATGGAAGAAACGATCAGCGTTCCCACTGTACGGGATGCAACAGAGACAGTCAACGCAGTCAGGATCGTAAACATAAAATTAATATTCCGCACAGAAACCCCTGAGATCCTTGCTGCATTCTCATCAAAACCAATATAAAAAAGCTCCCTGTAAAAAAACAGTACCGCAGCCAGAACCAGTACACTGATCACAACTACCAGTGCAAGCTCTCCCTCACTGATAGACACAATACTTCCGAATAAGAAGCTGTTCAGACTGGCACCGTTTTCCACGAATCCGGACAAAACACCTGCCAGTCCGATCCCGGCAGACATAACGATCGAGATCGCCACCTCCGAATACCGCGGGATTTTTTTCCGGATGGCTTCAATCCCAAGTGCCGCAACAATACACATTACCACAGCACCAGCCACAGGATTTATCCCAAGGATCAGTCCCAGCACCACTCCTGCCAGGGACGAATGGGAAAGTGCATCTCCGATCATGGACATTCTCTTCAGTACGATCGTTATTCCGATACAGGGAGTGATCACAGCCAGAAGGATTCCCACGAGAAAAGCCCTCTGCATAAATCCATATTGTAAAATACTCATACCTCGTCAATTCTCCCTTCTTCTGCTCTGAAAAAACGGTTGGCTCCTTTAAATTCACTGGAGTTTCCATGTGTCACCATAAGGATCGTAAGCCCCTGTTCTTCATTACGCTTCTTCAAAACCCGGGCAAGTGTTTTCACAGAAACTGTATCCATTCCCGTTGTCGGCTCATCCAGGATCAGGATTTTCGGATTTCCCACCAGTGCACGTGCCAGCATGACTCTCTGCTGCTGCCCGCCGGAAAGCTCACCGATCCGCCTTTTCCAGTATTCTTCCATCTCCATTTCCGCAAGAACAGCTTTCAGCCGGGGGATCTCCTTTTTCGCCCGAAAACGCGCCCTCCATGATGAGGAATAGATTCCCGTCATCATAATCTCCTCCACAGTAGCCGGAAAATTCTGGTTCCTGCTGATACTGTTTTGCGGAACATATCCCAGATCTCCCTTTCCGAATGTTGCGGAGATATCTTTTCCATTTACTTTAATACTTCCCTCCTGGGCTTTCAGCTCACCAAGAAGAAGCTTCAGAAATGTACTTTTTCCACTTCCGTTCTCACCGGTAAGGATCGCATAATCGCCATCCTTCACCTCCAGATTCACCTGATCCAGCACAGGCGTCCCAGTATAATGAAACGAAAGATTCTCTATTGAAATTCCCATCATCTCACCTGCTTTCTATTTCATGCCATGCAGCACAGCTGTTCAGCCATGACCATCAATCCCTTAGTTTAACGCCATCTTCAATGCTGCCAGATTCTTTCTCATCACAGAAAAATAATCCTCTCCGTCCTGAATATCCTCCTCACTTAATCCCTCAATAGGATTCAGCACAGCCGTAACCGCATCCACTTCCTTTGCCACTGTTTTCGCCACCTTGGGGCTTGCCAGCTCCTCAAAGAAAATGGTATGGATATCAAACTCTTTCGCATATTCAATCACTTCCTGCATCTTCGCAGGATCCGGTTCCGAATCCGGTGTCAAACCTTCAATAGCCAGCTGCTTCAGATCATAAGCATTACACAGATACCCGAAAGCTTCATGAGCCACAATGATATCCCTGCTCTTTATATCTGCCAGCCCTTCCCGGAATTCCTGATCCAATTCATCAAACTCCCCCGCATACTTCTCGTAGTTTGTTTCATAATAATCCCGGTTCTCCGGATCTGCCTGGCAAAAAGCATCTCGAATATTTTTCATCTCCTGCTTTGCCCTCAGAGGATCCAGCCAGACATGAGGATCTTTCCCGTTATCTCCATGAGCATGATCCCCCTCACCATCCAGAAGTTCCACACCATCCGATGCCTCAGCTGCGATCAGATCCTGATTCTCCAGCGTGGCCAGCACATCCTCAGCCCAGTGCTCCAGATCTGCACCGTTATAAACAAAAACATCCGCATCCTCAAGATTACGGATATCCGTAGCTGCAGGTTCCCAGTCATGAGGCTCCGTTCCCGCCGGAACCATGTCTTTCACCTCAACCTTATCTCCGCCAACTTTCTGCGCGAAGTCGTACATGGGATAAAAACTCGCCATAACCTTAATCCGCCCGTCATCCGAAAAAGGCTTCCCCACAGTTCCGGCTCTGTGCAGTCCATATCCAACCACACTGCCAACGATAAGGATCGTTGCTGCCAGAACTGCTGCCGCCCCGATCTTATTTTTGTTAGAACTCATTATCTTCTCTTCCTCCGGCATCCATCACAATATCCATAAAATACCGTCCGACTCTGATCGATTTCAAACCCATGCTCATCCAGCACATGCCCAACGAAATGATCAATACAGCCGCACTGCAGCGGAATCGTATGTCCGCATTCCAGGCACACAAGCTTTCCAAAATTTTTCCGCTCTTCGTCCCGGACAAAACGGTACTGAGCCGCTGCTCCTTCCACAGACGGAACCTTCAGCACCGCTCCCTCCTTCTGCAGCCGCTCCAGTCCTCTGTATACCGTTGTCCTTCCGATCTGGATCTCTTTTCCACGAAGGAGCTCCATAAACTGATCTATGGTATAAAATGTATCTCCATATTCCTGCAGGCATTCCAGAATTATTTTCTGCTGCCTGGTGCTGTATTTCATTTTTTCTTCCATTATATTTCCTACTCTCTTCTATCAACTGCACCTTACATGGCAGATTTGAATTTGAAAACCGTTTTCATATTACATTCAAAAAAATTTTTCGTCAAGCCGTTTTTTCGTAACATATGTCACTGATTTTCTGATTCTTCATTTCGCAGTCAAAAAAACTGGTATGTTCGCATAAAAACACTTTATCTCCACCTTTTTTTATGATAAAATATAACCAAGACTTAACCAACAGAAAGAAGGTAGACCTCTATGAAATCACAGCGACTTGATATGATCGAAGAATATGTGTTGGAACACAAGAACGCTTCTCTTGATACATTATGTGAAACATTCAACGTATCAAAAAACACCATCAGAAGAGATGTCGATATCCTTCTGAAACGTGGCAGTATTATGAAGGTATACGGCGGTGTTGCCGCACTTGAGACCCCTCAGACACTTCCTCTTCTGTCCTACGAAGAACGGGGCGGCCGTTTCCCTGAAGAAAAGAAAGAAATCTGCCGCCGCGCCGCAGAGCTTGTGGCTGAAGACGACACCATCTATATTGATACCGGCACAACCTGCCTGAACCTGGTCGATTATATTGCAGACAAACATTGCACCATCCTTACAAACAGTCTTCTTATCTTCAACAAAGCAGCATCTTATCCTAACCTGGATATCATCTCCGTTCCCGGAAGACTGAATCGTAAAACTCTGTCCTTCACAGGCCCGGATATCAATGATTATCTGAAGACTTACAACATTTCCATGGCATTTATGGCCTGTACAGGCGTTACTATAAAGAGCGGTCTCACCAATGCCAGTGCAGAAGAATACATCACCAAGAAAGCCATTGCAGAGAATGCCAACAGTCTGATCCTTCTTGCCGACCATTCCAAATTCGGCCGGATCTCACTTATGACTTACTCTCCAATGGAAAAACTGGATGGTATTGTTACAGACCAGACCCTGCCCGAAGAATACGACAGCTTCTGTCAGGATCACGGAATCCGGGTTATGACTATCGACTGATCAGCTTTTATCAAAAAATAATGCACCTGCCAAGAATTCAGCAGGTGCATTATTTTTGAATATGCTTATTTCATCAGAGGATTTTATCTTGTGAGCGGATCTTTATAATCCGCTCTGTATTAACATAGATTTATTCACGAGGTCTGTATTATGCCTCAGTACTTCCTTCCCATGTGCCGACTTTTCTCTTTCCGGCAGCCTCGTCGAACCAGTGAGTTGTAACTGTTTTTGCTCTTGTGAAAAAACGATATCCATCTCTTCCGAGAACATGAAGATCACCGAAGAAAGAATCTTTATTTCCGGAGAATGGGAAGTATGCTGTCGGAACCGGAATACCAACGTTGATTCCTACCATACCGCCGTCTGTTTCCATAGCAAATTTACGGCTGTAGTATCCGCTCTGTGTAAAGATACAGGAACCATTTGCAAACGGGTTAGCATTCATGACCCTGATTCCCTCTTCATAATCTTTCACACGTTTGATACATGTAACAGGTCCGAAGATCTCGCGGTTTCCTACTGTCATTTCCGATGTTACATGATCAAGGATTGTCGGCCCTACAAAGAATCCGTTCTCATATCCCGGAACTACTACATTACGTCCGTCAAGAACAAGCTCTGCGCCCTCATCAATACCTTTCTGGATCCAGCTGCAGATTTTCTCTTTATGTCCGGCACATCCAAGTTTCATAGCTTCTGCTTTTTTCTTTAGAAGTGCAACGAACTCGTCTGCGATACTCTCCTGTACGCATACAACCGGAAGAGCCATACATCTCATACCGGCACATCCATATGTAGAGTTGATGATAGCATTTACAGTTGCCTCAAGGTTACAGTCCTCAAGAACAAGTGCATGGTTCTTAGCTTCACACTGAGCCTGAACACGTTTACCATGAGCTGCTGCTTTGGAATATACCTGTTTACCAACACCTGTTGTTCCTACGAATGTGACAGCTTTTACCCTCTCATCTGTAAGAAGGATATCGGCCTCTACACGGCTGCAGGTTACAAGATTTACAACTCCCTTCGGGAATCCACCTTCTTTGTAAAAGAGCTCCATGATTCTCATAGATGTAAGCGGTGTCTGGGAGCTCGCTTTCAGTACGACTGTATTTCCGCATGCGATGGAAAGCGGAACCATCCAGCCCCATGGGATCATTGCCGGGAAGTTCATCGGAACAATACCAGCAGTTACTCCAAGTGGTTTACGATATGTAGCTGTATCATAGCCTGTTGTTACCTGCATTGCAGCATCCCCCTGGATCATGGTCGGAAGTGCACAGGCCTCTTCTGTAGGCTCGATCGCTTTCTGAACATCTCCTCTTGCTTCTTTAATATTCTTTCCGAGTTCTTTCGCACAAAGCACGGAAAGCTCTTCTTTATGTGCATAAAGGATATCTCTCCATTTAAACATGTACTGCTGTCTCTTAGCCAGTGAAAGTGCTGACCATTCCGGATATGCAGCCTGTGCAGATGCAATCGCTTCCTCCACCTCATCTGGTGTACAGCAGGGAACCTGTGCAATCACCTCGCCTGTACTGGAATCTGTTACATCCATATATTTCTCTGCTTTGGACTCTTTCCACTCACCGTTTACACAGTAACCCATTTTTTTAATTTCAGCCATTTTTAACAATACCCCTTTCGTTTTTTGATTTTGTTTCATGGTTATATTTATATTGTGTCGTTTTTCTTTGTTATGGTCATATATTATCATTTATTTTAATTTTTGTCAATATGTCATGGTTATATCTTGAGTATGTTGTTTAAAAATACGTGTTAATTTATTCACATTTTCTATCCTTTTTTAATTTACATTAGGAAGTCTTGTATTAGCTGATTTTTGTTTAAAATTTCGCATATTATGTTGTTGTTTTTCATTCAATATCAGCTCAAAAGATACTCATTTTCGTTATTTCCATAACAGACAATCACAGATTAAGGCAGAAAAACCGGCTGATTCATAGAGAGAATATATAAAAGAGGGACTATAAACTATAAGAATTACTCCCATAAGCTCCCGAGATACATCCATTTTTGAGATTTCACCCCTTATATTTCAATATTTTTGCAGCAAGAAAGAAATACATTTGTACGTATATTACGGACATCATTGTTTTCCCATAGAATTTATGCCGAAATGCACTTAACGCATAAAAAAAGTCCTCTGCTGACTGTTTTTCACAGTCAGGCAAAAGACTATTGATTGATTTCTGTCAGGCATCCGATAAAATCATCCACATCCACTGCTTGCTTATCCTGATAAAGGTAAGTCTCCATCTACTGCTTATTGCTCCTCGCAATTGAAGCAGGGGACTTACTTGATTCGGTTAAAATACCATCTGTACAAGCAGCATATACAGCACAGTTCCACCCCCAATACTAAGCAGCGTACTCCTCTTCCACTTATGCAGTATTGCAATAAATACAATTGTGATCAGCTCCGGAACACCATAATGGCCGCTTCCCGGAACATCCTTCATACAGTACACTACCAGCAGTCCGATCACTGCATACGGCAACACAGTGCCGAGATATGTGATCACTGCAGGCGGTTCTTTTCCTTCCGGAAAGATAAGAAACGGCAGAAAACGTGTTGTCATCGTACCCAGAACGACCACTGCGATAGTTACAATCTGTTGTGTTATTGTCATTTTATATTTCCTTTCGTCATGCAGTCTGCTTTATTGCTATGATATCGTCTTCTCAGCCTTTCCCAGTCTCTCTTTTCTTTTATTCTCATCATGTTTTTTCATTCCCACAAAACACAGAATAATAGATGCCATAGCCGGAAGTATAAAATTATCACTTCCGAAAATCATCAGGCATATTACCGAGCATGCCACTCCTACCAGTGCCGGCTTATGATCCTTTGCTTCTTCCCATTGATTGATGAACATAACCACAAACAATGCAGTCATAACGAATTCAATACCAGTTGTATTGAAATGGATCACATACCCCAGAAGTGCCCCTGCTGTCGCTCCAGTCACCCAGTAAAACTGATTCAGTGCATTAACAAAAAACATAAACCAGCCTCTGTCCACATCTTCCGGCGGGTCTACAGTACAGTTAACAGTAAATGACTCATCACACATGCCAAAGATAAGATAAAACTTCTTCCAGCCTGTATTTTTGTACTTTTCCAGCATGGAAATACCATAGAACAGATGTCTCGCATTTACCATTAACGTAAGAAAGAACGCATATACCGGATTAAACGCTGATAAAAGTAGATTCGCCGTAACAAACTCCATAGATCCTGCGTAAATAAAAAAGCTCATGCACAACGGATATACAAAAGAAAAGCCCTTGCTTCGCATCATAAAACCATAGGACATGCCCAGAAACAGAAACCCCACACAAATAGGCAGAGTGTATGGCAAAGCTGCTTTAAATGCTTTTTTCTTCATACCTCAGATGGATTTCCTTTCTTTTATTTTCACGTTATACTTTACTTTTTCTGTCTGTGACTGTCAAGAATGTGTACTGAGCTTTTTTTTGCAATCGTTTTCACTATAAAAGCGTATATAAAAACCGCCATATGTTTCACGTGAAACACATAGCGGTCAGATATTACAATTACACTTTTTTTAATTCACGGTTCTCATCCAGCATGACCGTATCACCTTCATTAATATCTCCCTCATACAGCAGCCTGTCGTTGTGCCGCAGACTGATCTCCTGTCCATCCTCATTTTCCAGAAGAACTACCGACATAAGTTCTGCCCCTGGCTGCCGTTCTTCACAGCCAAAATCGATATCTTCTTCTATCCTCAGCACTTTACATTTCACTATTAAAGTTCCTCCATC
>ENA-ORLW01003929-ORLW01003929.1-human-gut-metagenome-genome-assembly--contig:-NODE-3929-length-10574-cov-3.427932_pt1 | contig 10574 bp, 12 predicted proteins | sample MGYA00243017_ERZ508829 | MGnify/ENA primary metagenome ERZ508829 (study PRJEB26277, sample SAMN04329776) | human gut metagenome | biome: human-associated habitat | host: Homo sapiens | place: USA... | reverse complement strand
CGGTAGGAAGGGCGGGAAAAAGTGTCTCTTAAAAAACAGATACACTAAAAATTCTTCAACATTTTTTCTTATGCATGATATCATTATTGAATGTTAACTAAATGACATTGGTTCATTCCCATGTTAACGGCAAAAAAGGCAGAGCACGAATTACTTGCATTATTTACTGAAATTTCTATAGTTAACCGCTATGATTTATTCTTTAATTTAACACAGGAAACACAGTATTTTACAGTTATACATAAATAGATTACACCGACCACAACAATCGCGAACACTCCTGTATTGAAAAATAAATGCGCGATCATCGTCACAACTAACAATATTCCGATTAATTTTCCTGAGAATATGTAAGTACTGTAGGAACTTTGATAAACAGCTTCCTTTTCAGCCTCATCACAGCTTTCCAGCCATTGTTTATGAAAATCTTTGGAAGCAATATCGCCCTTTTTCTCTGGATGTACTTTCTGAAGCAGTTTTACATAACGGGCCTGAGCCATGCCACAGTAAAAGAAACAGATTAAAAACAGGACACATGCTGTAAGAAATTTTACCAGCGAAGTTCTTTCATCATGAATATATCTCATAGAATATCCACTTCCCAACAAAGCAATGCAAAGCACCTGTGCCACTACATTGATACACTGCAGAATTGCTCCGTACCTTTCTTCTTCATAATCCAGTCGATGAAATTCCTCATCTTCTGCATCTTCAATCCGATCACAGACGTTTCTTAGCTTTTTGAAGCAGATCTCATATGCTGCAATTGAAACGACAAGCACTGACCTCCGTGTCACTTCCGTCAGAAGGCTCAGCGATCTTCCACTAAAATCTTCCCCAAAAACAATTTCATAAACTACAGTACTTACGCCTCCTATTACTCCGCCTATCAGCATTGCCGCTAACATCCTTACAATGGTTTTCTTTGTGTTTCTCGTCTTTGTATCACTCTTCATCGTTTTCATCCTCCTTATACTCAAAGATATCTTCTACTGTAACCTGACAGATCTTTGCAATTTTTAATGCCAGTGTCACAGATGGGGAATAGTCCCCACGCTCGATCAGACTGATCGTCTGGCGGGAAACTCCTGCCCGCTTTCCAAGCTCTGTCTGATTGATTCCCAGTTTTGATCTATATTCTTTTAATCGATTTAATAAAGGCAATTTCCAGTCCCCTTTCGTTTTGGTTTGACAACTTTTCTTGTCATTTATGATGATAACATTGACAACTTTATTTGTCAATTAATTTCATACATCTTATAGACAACTTTGAATTTTTCAAAGTAAAACTTACATCCGTATAGCTGAGCAGCAAAATAATCAGCTATGGTCTGCACACTAACCTCAGGATTTGTTTTTTGAGAAATTAAAAACAAGACAAAAAAGCGCATGGACTTATAATATTCTTCTGCCCTGCAGGACAATAAAATATAAAAGTCCTATAGGTGCAAATCGGTAAGTTGCAAACAGACAGTTGTAGATTTATCCTTCGTGTATTATAATATTGCATACCGACTAAACAGGTCTGAGAAAGGTTGGGGATTACAGACATCTGTGAATTAGGACCGAAAAATAGTATTGGAGGATTCTTCCTATGAAAAAATCTAGTTTTTTCAAAAGCCTGCCATTTAAACTTCTGGTAGGTGTTGTGATTGGAATTCTTGCCGGACTTGCTCTTAATGCAAATGACGGGACAGGTTTGACAAATGCAATTCTGAACATTATTGTAACTTTGAAATATGTTCTGGGACAGATTATTTCATTCTGCGTTCCGCTGATCATCATTGGATTTATCGCACCGTCCATTACAAAGATGGGAAATAATGCATCGAGATTACTTCTGCTTGCAGTATGTATTGCATATGTATCTTCTGTTGGGGCTGCGTTATTCTCTACAGCAGCAGGATATGCGCTGATCCCGCATCTTTCTATTGTGACAGATGTAGATGGACTGAAAGAACTGCCGGAGATGGTGTTTGAACTTTCTATCCCACAGATCATGCCGGTTATGAGTGCACTTGTATTTTCTATTATGATCGGACTTGCAGCGGCATGGAATAAGGCAAAATTAATCACAGGAATGTTGGAAGAATTCCAGAAGATCGTGCTTTCCATCGTGTCAAGGATTTTGATTCCAATCCTTCCGTTATTTATTGGATTCACATTTTGTTCTCTGGCATATGAAGGCTCCATCACAAAACAGCTTCCGGTATTCCTTAAGGTTATCATTATTGTTATGATTGGACATTATATCTGGATGGCACTTCTTTATACAATCGCCGGTGCTTATTCAGGAAAGAATCCACTGGAGGTTGTGAAGCATTACGGACCGGCATATCTGACAGCCGTTGGAACAATGTCTTCCGCAGCAACACTTGGAGTTGCCCTGCAGTGTGCAGGAAAGGCGAAACCATTAAGAAAAGATATGGTACAGTTTGGAATTCCGTTATTTGCCAATATCCATCTGTGTGGATCTGTACTCACAGAAGTGTTCTTCTGTATGACAATCTCACAGATTCTGTATGGAAAACTTCCGTCAATTCCAACAATGCTTCTGTTTTGTATACTTCTTGGAGTATTTGCAATCGGTGCACCGGGAGTTCCGGGAGGAACAGTTATGGCATCCCTTGGACTTATCACAGGAGTCCTTCTGTTTGATGATGCGGGAACAGCACTGATGCTTACAATTTTCGCACTTCAGGATAGTTTTGGTACAGCTTGTAATGTGACCGGGGACGGAGCACTTACGCTGATTCTTACAGGATATGCGGAAAGACATAAGATTCCGGAGAAGTCAGATGAGATGCGGAATATTGAATTTTAATAATTGATTTTAAGGGCAGCTATTATAGTTGTCCTTATTTCTATTAAACGGAAAATCAAAAAGAGGTTGTAATTTTCGAAAATATATGTTAGCCTAAATTCACGCAGTTCTTATTCTTATGAACAGCAAAGATATCTATTAACCAATCGGTAATTATTTCCGTAGTTCAGTATTCGAACAAATAATCCGATAACAAAACATAAGACGAATATTGTATGAATGATAACTGAAAGTTTATTAAAGGATCAGGTTTAAAAGTTCTGCTTTTCTGAAAAAAAAACCTATGTTACAATAAATTTGGATAAAGAATTCTTTCCTTCATATAAGTGTTTGTCTTGCAAAAACGAAAAGGAGAATTCTTATGAAAGAAAACCTAAGAAAAGTATCTAAAAGTGCAATTAAAAGCGAAAATGCATTAAATGAAAAAGAAGATTTCATTATGTTGCCAACAGTTGATTTTTGCTTTAAAGAGTTGATGCAAAATGAAAATGTGAGAAAAGGAATTATTGCAGCTATATTAAACAGGCGTCCAGATGAAATTGTAAATACTGAGCTTCTCCCCACAATCCTAAGAAAGGATTCGGAAGATGATAAGTATGGAATTCTAGATGTTCGGGTGCAGTTAGATAATGAAGTACAGATTGATTTTGAGATGCAGGTGGTTTATTATGATTTTTGGGCGAATCGTACAATTTATTATTTGAGTAAGATGTATACGGAACAGATACGAGAAGGTGATAGCTATGATAGATTACAGAAATGTATTCAAGTAAGTATTCTTGCTCATGTATTATTTCAAGAAGATGATGAGTGTTATCGACGTATTTCGTTTTGTGATGTAAAGACGGGGAAGGAATATACAGATCTGATGGAAATGCATATTTTGGAACTGCCTAAATTACCGCCGGAACAAAAGAGTGAAACAGATTTAATGCAGTGGATGCGCTTTTTGAATGGTAAACGCAGGGAGGATTTTGAGAAAATGGCTAAGAAGAATTCTTGTTTTGAAGAAGCGTATAAAGAATTGGACAAATTAAGTGCGGACGAGAAAAAACGTCTTGAATATGAAGCGAGACAGAAAGCAATCAGAGATCGTGATATATTGATCAAGACGGGAGAAAACCGTGGACGTAAAGAAATTATTTTATCAATGATTGAAGCGGGACTACCACTGGAACAGATTGCAGAAATCACGAAAGAAACTCTGGAAACGATACAAGAATTAAAGAAAAAGATGGGATGATGGTAAAAGGGCAGCTATTATAGTTGTCCTTTCTTTTTGCCAAAACATTGAATTTTAGTACTATTCTGTGGTACAATCGTTTGGTATAAAAAAAGCAATCGTCTGGTTGATATTTGCAAGGGGAATGTGGATATCAACAGCATTTTCAGATTGAGAGGTGAAAAAAATGGGATTTACACATTTTGATGAAAAAGGAAAGGCCATTATGGTGGATGTGACGGAGAAGCAGGACACAGTCCGGGAAGCAACCGCCACAGGAAAGATCACGGTGAATGAAGAAGTGTTCCGGGCAGTTAAGGAAGGAACAGCAGGCAAAGGGGATGTGCTTGGAGTTGCGACAACAGCAGGGATTATGGGAGCAAAGAGGACATCGGATCTGATTCCGATGTGTCACATTCTTCCGATCACAAAGTGTAAGGTAGAGTTCGAGATGGTTGAGAGTGAACTTGCAATTTATTGTAATTGTACGGTACGTGTGACCGGGAAGACAGGCGTTGAGATGGAAGCTCTGACAGGAGCAAGTGTAGCACTTTTGACAGTTTACGATATGTGCAAAGCGATGGATAAAAAGATGGAGATTGGGGAAATCTATCTGGTCAGAAAGAGCGGCGGTAAGAGTGGGCTGATCAACAATGGATATAAGAAGGAAAGAAAAGAAGGCGAAAAGTAAAGTGGAAAAGAAAGAACAAAGATGGAAAGCAGCGGTAGTGACATTGAGTGATAAAGGATATGCAGGAGAGCGGGAGGACAAGAGTGGACCGCTTCTTTGCGGTATGTTAGAAGAGGCAGGATATGAAGTGACAGAAGTAAGGCTTCTTCCGGACGAGCAGAAGATGATCGAACAGTGTCTCTGTGAACTTGCAGATGAGAAAAAAGTGGATCTGATCGCAACAACCGGAGGAACAGGTTTTGCACCGCGTGACTGCACACCGGAAGCAACATTTGCCGTGGCGACAAAGAATGCACCGGGAATCGCAGAGGCGATGAGACTGGCTTCACTTCAAGTGACACCAAGAGCTATGCTTAGCCGTGGCGCTTCTGTGATCCGTAATCAGACATTGATCATTAATTTTCCGGGAAGTCCGAAGGCTGTAAAAGAGAATCTAGAAGCAGTACTTCCATCTCTGGAACATGGTCTTGCAATTCTTACAGGAAATGCAAGTGAGTGTGGAAAACCAGTTTCTGAAGGAAAGTAAAACAGTAATGTAAGAGATAAATAATATGAGGTATGTAAGAGATGATCGATCAATATGGAAGAACAATAGAATATCTGCGTATCTCTGTGACGGATCGTTGTAATCTGCGCTGTGTCTACTGCATGCCGGAAGAGGGCATTGAGCAGCTGCCGCATGAGCAGATTCTGACTTTTGATGAGATTGAGAGAGTATGCCGGATCAGTACAGAACTTGGGATTTCAAAGATCAAACTGACCGGTGGGGAACCGTTGGTGAGAAAAGGATTGCCGGACTTATTGGGGAAAATTAAGAGAATTCCGGGGATCGAACAGGTGACATTGACAACAAACGGAATTCTTCTTAAAAATCAGTTGGACGAGTTGATGCGTCAGGGGCTGGATGCAGTGAATATCAGTATTGATACATTGGATGAAACGTGTTACCATACAGTGACAAGATGTGGGGAATTAAATCAGGCACTGGAAGGACTGCAGGCAGCACTTGAATATCCGAATCTGCGTGTGAAGTTGAATTGTGTGCCGATGAATCAGTCAGAAGAAGAGTATATTCAGATGGCAGAGTATGCAAAGGAGCATCCGGTAGAGGTTCGTTTTATAGAAATGATGCCGATCGGGATGGGAAAAGCCTGTCAGGGAAAATCAAGAGATGAGCTTCTGGAACTTTTAGAGAAAGCATTTGGAAACGCTGAACCGTATGAAAAACATTTGGGGAATGGTCCGGCAGAGTATGTGAGCTTTTCGGGATTCCAGGGCAGAATTGGATTTATCAGTGCAGTGAGTCACAAGTTTTGCGATTCCTGCAACAGGATCCGGCTCACAGCGGAAGGCTATCTGAAACTTTGTCTACAGTATGAAAGTGGAATTGATTTAAGAAAACTTTTAAGAAGTAGTGCAACGGATGAAGAAGTGAAAGAAGCAATGCGTCAGGCAATCTGGAAAAAACCGGCCTGTCACAATTTCTCGGATGAGCGAAGAGATGAAGAAGTTGGTCAGAAAAAAGAACATCGGGACATGTACGGAATCGGTGGTTAGATCAGTAATGAAATAAAATCAGTGACAGAAAAGTAACAGTGCAGATCATGCACAAAAATTATAAAAGTGAAAAAGTAATTTGAGAGGTATAGAAAAATGGGAAAAGTAATAGCAATTTGCACCAGTCCGGCAAAGGGAACACAGAAGACAAGAATCGAGGAAGGCACATTTATTGAAGATTTTGGTCTGGAAGGAGATGCACATGCAGGAAAATGGCATCGTCAGATCAGTCTTCTTTCTTATGACAAGATCGAGGCATTCCGTGCAAGAGGTGCAGAAGTAGAAGATGGCGCATTTGGAGAAAATGTGATCGTTCAGGGGATTAATTTCCGTAATCTTCCAGTTGGAACAAGATTAAAATGTAACGATGTTTTGTTAGAGATGACACAGATTGGAAAAGAATGTCATCATGGTTGTCAAATCTTCCAGAAAATGGGAGAATGTATCATGCCGCGAGAAGGGGTATTTGCAAAAGTGCTTCATGGTGGTAAAATAAAAGCCGGAGATGAAATGATCGTGCTTGCAGCAGACGAATAAGGGGAAAATTACCTGGGAAACATTTCTGCAACGGTACGGAACAGATGCGATTGGAAGGAAATAGATGAGAAAGAAGCAATGGATGGCGGCGGTTCTTGTGGGGCTTGCAGTTATTCTTGTCGGCGTGGGTTCCGGCAACGTGAAGACAAGACAGACGAAGAAAGACAGGCAGGAAAACACGCAGATTGTCAGTGGAGTTCAGATTGTTACAGAAGACGGAAAGAAGTACTATGACTTCCAGGATGTGAAAGAGAATAATTACAGAGCAAGGCTTCTGGAACAAGTACCGAGGAATTCTTATGATTTTAGCAATCTGGCATTAGATGAAGAGACAGGATATCTTTCGTATAAAGATACGAAGGGAAAAGTGTCAGCGAAAAAAGGAATTGATGTTTCGGAGTTCCAGGGAGAGACGATCGACTGGCAGCAGGTGAAGGAAAGCGGAATCGAATTCGTGATCGTAAGACTTGGATACCGTGCATATGGAGAGAGCGGCGCGTTAGTTGAAGATGCCATGTTTGAACAGAATGTACAAGGCGCATTGGATGCCGGTCTGGAAGTCGGTGTCTATTTCTTTTCCCAGGCAATCTCAGCAACGGAGGCAGTCGAAGAGACTGACTTTGTTTTGGAACATATCCAGCCGTATCAGATTACAGGACCTGTTGTCTATGACACAGAAGAAATCAAAGATGATACAGCAAGAACAGACCAGAATACAAGGGAAGACTTTACGAATTTTTGTAAAGTCTTTTGTGACGGAGTGAAACAGGCTGGATATCAACCGATGATTTATGCTAATATGAAATGGATGGCATTTACCTTGAAGATGGAAGAGCTGACAGAATATGATTTCTGGTATGCGGATTATCATGAACTTCCGCAGTGTCCATATGATTATAAGATGTGGCAGTACAGTGAGGCCGGTACGGTTCCGGGAATTCGTGCAAGCGTAGATTTAGATTTGTGGTTTCAGGAGGAAAACTAGATGAAATGGAATAAATTCAGATTGAAGACAACAACAGAGGCAGAGGATATTGTAAGCAGTATGCTGGCAGATCTTGGGATTGAAGGTGTTGAGATCGAGGATAAGATCCCGCTGACAGAGTCTGATAAAGAGCAGATGTTTGTTGATATTTTACCGGAGATCGAGGCAGATGATGGTGTGGCTTACTTAAGTTTTTATCTGGAAGAGGATGAGGACAAAGAGAAAGTTCTGGCAAATGTGAAGAAAGAACTGGAGGAGATGTCTGCTTATGTAAATGTCGGAGCCTGTGAGATTGAAGAATCCCAGACAGAGGATGTAGACTGGGTGAATAACTGGAAGAAGTATTTTCATCAGTTCTATGTGGATGATATTCTGATTATTCCATCCTGGGAAGATGTGAAGCCTTCGGATGAAGATAAGATGGTGATCCATATTGATCCAGGTACAGCATTTGGTACAGGAATGCATGAGACAACACAACTTTGTATCCGTCAGATCAGAAAGTATACAACAGAGACGACAAAGATTCTTGATGTGGGATGCGGAAGCGGAATTCTTGGAATGCTTGCGCTGAAGTTCGGAGCAGAGTATTCTGTTGGAACAGATCTCGATCCATGTGCAATCGATGCTACATATGAGAACATGGAGAACAACGGAATTTCCAGAGATAAATATGAAGTGATGATCGGAAATATTATCAATGACAAAGAAGTTCAGGATAAGGTTGGATATGAGTGCTACGATATTGTGGCAGCGAATATCCTTGCACCGGTTCTTGTAGAACTCACACCAGTGATCGTGAACCAGCTGAAACCAGGCGGAATCTATATCACAAGTGGAATTATTGATGATAAAGAAGAGATGGTAAAAGAAGCTGTCGCAAAAGCCGGGCTGGAACTTCTGGAGGTCACACATCAGGGTGAATGGGTATGTGTGACAGCGCGCAAGAACGCATAAGGAGAAATAAGATGCAACATTTTTTTGCAGATCCATCCTGCGTGGACGGAGAACAGATCCGTCTGGCAGGAAGTGATGTGAATCATATGAAGAATGTACTCCGAATGAAACCCGGAGAAGAAGTGTGGGTCAGTGATGGAGAAGGAATGGATTACTTCTGCAGTGTGGAAGGTTATGAAGAGAAAGAGGCAGTCCTTCGTGTTGTGAAAAAAGAAGTGTCTCAGACAGAACTGGCTTCCCGTCTGATCTTATTCCAGGGACTTCCGAAAGGGGATAAGATGGAATGGATCGTGCAGAAGGCAGTAGAGCTTGGAGCTTACAGCATTGTTCCGTTTGCGGCAAAGCGTTCGGTTGTAAAGCTGGATCAGAAGAAAGCCGGAAAGAAGAGAGAACGCTGGCAGGCAATCGCCAAGGGGGCTGCGGAACAGTCGAAGAGAGGAATTGTGCCACAAGTGCAGGATGTGATGAGCTTTCAGGAAGCAATGAATTACGCGAAAGAGCTGGATGTAGTGCTTGTTCCTTATGAACTGCAGGAAGGGATGAAAGCAACAGAAGCTGTCATAAGTAAGATTGAACCGGGACAGTCTGTCGGTATCTTTATCGGACCGGAAGGTGGATTTGATCCAGATGAGATTGCGCTTGCATGTGAGACAGGCGGTCAGGTCATAACTCTCGGAAAGCGTATTTTACGGACAGAGACAGCGGGACTTGCGCTATTGTCTGTGCTGATGTTTCAACTGGAGCAAGTTACATATTAAATTGCAGGGACATATATTGATGATAAGAAGAGACAGTGATCAACTGTTATTGGAAAAAAGAAAACAGGAAGTGAGATAGAATGAAGGAAGTATATCTGGACAATTCTGCTACGACGAGAGCATACCCGGAAGTGGGAGATCTGGTCCGTAAGGTATTGTGTGAAGATTATGGAAATCCATCTTCCATGCACCGTAAGGGCGTGGAGGCTGAAAAATATATAAAAGAAGCGAAAGAGACATTTGCAAAGCTTTTAAAGGTGCAGGAGAAAGAAATCTTTTTCACCTCCGGAGGTACGGAAAGTGATAATCTGGCATTGATCGGGGCAGCAAAAGCGAATCGAAGAGCAGGGAATTGGAAAGTATCACATTTACCCGAAGCGCTTGAAGGTGGATATGTGTTCCATCAGCGGACATAAGATTCATGGACCAAAAGGAATCGGAGTGCTTTATATTGATGAACATGTGAAGATAAAGCCAATCGTATTTGGCGGTGAACAACAGAAAAATGTCCGTTCCGGTACGGAAAATGTACCTGGAATTGCAGGGATTGGTCTTGCTGCGAAGATGATTTATGAAAATCTGGATGAAAAAGTTGCAGCGATGCGTGCGATGAAGGAGCATTTTATTGAAGGCGTGAAGCAGATCCCGGATACGACCATCCATGGTCTTTATGATGAGACCAGTGCGCCACACATTATCAGTGTTGGATTTGCGGGAATCCGAAGCGAGGTTCTTCTGCATGCGCTGGAAGATAAAGGTATCTATGTATCCAGTGGTTCTGCATGTGCTTCCAACCATCCGCAGATCAGCGGCGTGTTAAAAGGAATCGGAGCCGGTCAGCAGTTTTTGGATGCAACGCTTAGATTCAGTCTTTCTGAGTTTAATACGATGGAAGAGATTGACTATACATTAGATACTCTGTATAATATAGTACCGATGCTTAGAAAAGATACCAGACATTAGAGATAAATGAGGAGAAGATCGATGAGATTTCATACATTTTTATTGAAATACGGGGAGATTGGTATCAAAGGAAAGAACCG
>ENA-ORLW01003928-ORLW01003928.1-human-gut-metagenome-genome-assembly--contig:-NODE-3928-length-10576-cov-2.608725_pt1 | contig 10576 bp, 5 predicted proteins | sample MGYA00243017_ERZ508829 | MGnify/ENA primary metagenome ERZ508829 (study PRJEB26277, sample SAMN04329776) | human gut metagenome | biome: human-associated habitat | host: Homo sapiens | place: USA... | reverse complement strand
CCGGTTGAATGTCGTTTGCGCGGTCAACGACACGGGTGCATCGCGCGAGGGCGCGGTGCGGCTCTACATTCCCGGAACGGCGTGCGAAGTGTCGCTCGCCGTGAAACAGTCGAACAACTAAACAATGAGAACCGATTATGAAACGCTGTTATAAAATTGCCCTTTGCTGCCTCTTCGTCCTCTTGGGCGCGGTTGCCTGCACGGACGATCCCGTGCAGGAGGCTCTGTCCGACGACGGGCGTTTGGTTACGGGGTTCTGGATTGCGTCGCCGCTGCCGGTTCACGCCGGTCAGACATTGACGATGCTGGGAACGGGGTTCGCCGAAGGCGATGTCGTCCGTTTCGAGAGCGGGACCGGAAGCTTCGAAAGTCCGCTCGCACAAGTCTCCGAGAGCTTTGCCTGCACGACCGTTCCGGCCGGCATGGCTTCGGGCGGTTACGACCTGACACTGGTGCGAGGGGCGGCATCGCAACGTCTGGCGCGGGTGAACCTGCGCATAACGCTCGATCCGACACGGATTCCCGACCGCGAAGGGGCGACGATCAAGGGCGTCGTCTACTGCGGATTGGAACCTGTGGCCGGCGTGCGCGTGTCGGATGGTTTCGAGACCGCCGTGACCGATGCCGACGGTTACTATTGGCTCGCGTCCGACAAGCGGCAGGGGTATGTGTTCGTCTCGTTGCCGTCGGGTTACGAGGCCGAGAGCACCGACACGACCGCTCCGGCTTTCTGGGCGCCGCTCGCGGAGGCGGCGGATGTCTGCGAGCAGCACGATTTCGAGTTGCGCCGCGTCGATCAGTCGCGCCATGTGATGATCGTGGCCGCCGACCTTCATCTGGCCAACCGTCCCACGGCGACGGGCGACCTCCGGCAGTTCGCCGAGGGGTTTATCGCCGAGACGACGGCCTTCGCTTCGGCACAGAGCGTGCCTACCTATCTGATGGTATTGGGCGACATGACGTGGGACGAGTTCTGGTACTCCAATCTTTACAGCCTGAGCAACTACCGCACCACGATGCAGGGGTATCCCGTGCCGATCTACCACACGATGGGCAACCACGACAACGATCCCTATTTCGCCGGTGATTTCGCCGCCGAAGCGGCCTACCGCAAGGCGTTGGGTCCGACCTATTACTCGTTCGACGTGGGCGAAGTGCACTACGTCATGCTCGACAACACGGTTTACATCAATACGGGCGGCACCGAAGGTTCGATGGGCAAACGCAACTACCACTCCTATGTGACCGACCAGCAACTGGCATGGCTGCGCGACGATCTGGCGGCCTTGCGCGACAAGTCGCAGCCCGTGGTCGTGGGGACAACTACAACGCGGCGTTCGAGAATAGGGAGAGTTTCAATCCCGCGGGGAAAACGCAGGAGTTGTTCGATTGTTTCGAAGGATTCTCGGACGTCCACTTTCTGACGGGACATACCCATTACAATGCCAATATGGAGCGGGGAGCGATTTTCGAACACAATGTCGCTGCCGTCTGCGAGACGTGGTGGTGGGCCGGCAAACTGTCGGGCGTCGGGGTTTGCAAGGACGGGTCGCCGGCCGGTTACGCCGTTTACGAGGCCGATGGCCGCAAGCTGAACTGGTACTACAAGGGTGTCGGGCAGGATCGCGACAAGCAGTTCCGCACCTACGACATGAACAAGGTGCGTGAATTCTACACGCCGGCCGTGATCGAGATTCTCTCGCAATGGCCGCGGCGTGCGGACGACGGTGCGGGCGACGACTATTTCGACGTGGCCGACAATACGGTCTTCATCAATGTCTGGAACTGGGATTCGCAGTGGACGCTCCGCGTGACGGAGAACGGCCGCGAGTTGCCCGTCGAACGGGTGTGGCATCGTGATCCGCTGCATACGATCTGTCTGGACTATGCGCGGATTCTGAACGGGCTCGATCCGGTCAACGACTGGGAGTCGCTGCGTCACTCGCACATGTTCCGTGTCGTGGCTTCGTCGCCGCGCACATCGTTGCATGTCGAGGCGACCGACCGTTTCGGCCGCCGTTACGAGGAGACGATGCGCCGCCCCAAGGAGTTTACTGCGGATATGAACTGATAAAGCGAAGAGACGATGAAAAATAATCCATTTCTATCTATTCTCATCCCGCTTTGGGGAGTTGTCTCCTTGCTGGCGGGGTGTGCCGACGGCGGCGATGCGGTGAGCCTGTTGCAGGTCAGCGCCGCGAGGGTCGAGGTCGGAAAGAACGGACTGACCGCCGACGGCCTCATCCCGTCGATCGAGGTCGAGTCCGACGGTTACTGGCGCGTGTTCGCGGAGTCCTCCGCTGCGTGGGTGCGGACCGATCCTTCGGCTGCTTCGGGGAGCTGTACGGTGACGTTGAGCGTGGAGGCCAACGACGGCCCGGCCCGGACGGCCGTGCTGCGGATCGGCTGCGGCGACGGTACGACGCAAGAGGTCGAGGTGCGTCAGGAGGGCGCCGGCTCCCGCTTGCGCTACTATGAAGATTCGTTCGGCGCCGGTGCCGACGAGGCCGTCGCACCCTCCGATTACGAGGATTTCCGCATCGCGGGCTGCGGTGCGCTCGAAACGGTCTACGGGGCCGAACGGGCGACGGTGGCCGCCGACGCTCCTTCGACGGGATACGAAGGTGCGAGCGGCGGCGGGAATATCGTCCTGGCTGCGGGCGGACTCTTTACGCTGGGACCGGTCGATGTGAAGGGTGCGCTCGATCTGCGCTTCTCGACGGGGCTCTATCTGCCTTCGGCCGAAGCGGCCGGAAGCGTGCGGTTGCAGGCCAGCCGCAATGCGACGCAATGGATCGACGTGCCGTTCGCGGTCGCGCCGGAGGCAGGGTGGAGTTGTCCGATGACCGCTTTCTACATTGCCGAAGACGTGACGCAGCTCTGGTTCCGGCTCTCGACCGGGGCCGATGGCGTGCGGATCGACGATCCGGCACTCGTCGAGGGAGAGGAAGCCGAGGGCGAATTGCTCGAACTGGGCGGGGAGCTGGCAGCGCCGGAGGGGCTCGAATGCGCGATCGCCGAACGGTCGCTCACCTTCTCGTGGGATGCCGTGCGCAACGCCAAGAGCTACGATTACGAACTGTATACGAAACAGGGCGTGCGGGTGGCCGAAGGGTCGACGCCGCTGACGACGGCCGCCGTCGAGGGGTTGGAGATGGGTACGACCTATCGTTTCTCGGTGCGTGCCGTACCTGCCGAAGGGACGATTTACAGTGCGTCGGAGGCCGCCGAGTTGGAGGCGACGACCGTCGGGCTGCTGCCCGATCCCGAGGTGCGTCTGCTGCGCAAGACGCACGGGATGCTGGTCTTCGAGTGGACGAAGGATCCGTATACGACGACCTACGGCCGCCGTTACAATTTCGTGTTGGTCGACCGCGACAGCGTGGTCGTCCGTCAGCAGAGTCGGGTGAATTACGCCAGCAACGCTACCTACAACCTCTCTTACGTCTACAACCGGCAGGCGTTCGGCGGATTGCAGCCCTCGACCGATTACAGATTCTATGTGCAGTATGTTTCGGATTCCGAGCAATACAGGGATTCGAATTGGGTCTGCTGCGAGGCGACGACCGATCCGCGGCCGCAGTTGCCGATCGGTTGCCTGCTTTACAAGGATTTCGAAGAGGCGTGGTTCGGCGGCAGCGCCATCGATGTGGCGTGGGGACAGCACCCGTCGGGCAATCAGCTCGATCTGGATTACGATGCCGAGGAGAGCATCGAACTCTATGTGGTCTACCCGATTCGTTGTATGGAGGACAGTTTCAATACGGCCAAGCTGCCCGAACAGTATCGTCGCAAATATTGGAGCGGCTGGGATTGGAGCGATATCGGTGAAAAAGATATCGCCAGAAAGTCGAATACGGGACTGTTCCTGATCTGCGGGGCCGTGAAGTTCGGCAGCGGTTCGGCCTACGGCCGTATGACCACGCCGGCGCTGGGGCAGTACGGTCTGAGCGGAGTTTCGGATATCGTCGTCTCGTTCAAGGCTTGTCCCTACACCGAACCGAATCTGACCACGGGCAATCTGATGGTTTCCCCCTATATTCTCTGCGGCGCGACCTTCAATATCTCGATCTGGGCGGGTGCAGGTACGTTCGAGAACGGTTCGACCGAGATGACGCTCACCAATCTCACCCCCGATCAGACCGATGCCCAGGGCAACGGACATTATTCGTGGACGGAGCATTCGGTGCGGATCAAGGGTGCCGATTCGCATACCCGCGTCTCCATCTCGACCGTTGCGCAGAAAGGCTACTATCGCATGTGGTTCGATGATCTGATGGTCGTGCGCGACGACGGCGGTCAGAGCGAAGGATCGTCGGGCTCGGGTTCGGGCGGCGATTACGGCGACGGCGGCGACGCTTTCGATACGGAGGGTTCCGCCTCCTCGGGCGGTTCGGCCGGAGGGGGATCCTATGGCGACGGCGGCGACGGGTTCGATACGGGCGGCACTCCGGGCGGCTCGGCTTCGGGCGGCGATTACGGCAACGGAGGCGACGGTTTCTGAAAATAAAATCAAAGTATGAATCGTAAAAAAACAGATAAGGAAATGATACGTGAAATGATGTGTTTGCTGGCCCTTGCGGGAGTGATGGCCGGTTGTACGAACGACGGAAGTTCGGAGTTGCAGCGCCCGGAGACGACGGTCCGGCTCACGGCGGAGTTGCAGCAGGGGTCGCGTACGGTACTCGGCGACGACGGCCTGAAAGTGCTGTGGGAGAATCAGGATCGGTTGGGCGTATTTTCGGACAAGGGCGATGCCAACGTTTCGTTCCTGCTTTCGGAAGGAGCCGGGGAGTCGGTGGGACGCTTCGAGGGGGCGCTCTCGAAGGGAGCTGTCCCGCAGTACGTCTATTATCCCTATTCGGCCGACGCGGGAACGTCGACCGCGACGCTGGCCGTGACCGTCGACGCGGAACAGACACAAAACGGTACGGCGGCATCGATCGGCGCCAATGATTTCAAGATCGGTTCCTACGATGCCGCGCAGAAGCGTTTTTCGCTTCGCAACAAGTTGTCTCTGCTGGCTTTTACGGTCGATGATCTGACGGGTAGCGAGTTGTTCGGCCAGCCGCTCGACCGGATCGTTCTTGCGGTGGACAACCGCGATCTGTCGGGTGATTTTACTGCCGATCTGACCGATCCGGAGGCGGCGCTTACGCCGGTGTCGGCAAGTGCGGAATCGACGCTTTCGTTTTCCGGCAAGCCCGTGCTGGAAAAACCGGTCTCCGGCTGGCTGCTGGTCAATCCCGTCGTCGAGGAAGGGGACCCGATGACCGTGACGCTCTATGCCGGTTCGAAGAAGGCAACGCTGCGGGTCAGGGCCTCCAAACGTTATGAAGCGGGGGTGCGTTATACGATGCCGTTGGATGTCAACGAATTGGTAGCCGACGGCAGCATGACGGTCGAGACGCTCTCCGAAGAGCTTCCCGCACCCGGGATCAAGGTGTTCCGCAAGACGCACGGCATGATCGTAGCCGAGTTCGAGCAGTCGGTGGACACCTATGAAACGCAGGGGCGGACGTTCAATATCCGTCTGTTGGAGGGCGACAAGGTGCTGCGGTCGTATGACAAATACAGTTTCAAATACGGAGGCAAGAACGGAACGATCTACTCTTATCTCTACAACCGGTTCGCTTTCGGAGGTTTGAAGGCTGCGACGTCGTATACGATTCGCGTACAGGCCGTTTCGACCGATGCCGCGCGCTTCGAAGACTCCGCGTGGACCGACATCTCCGTGACGACCGACGCTGCACCCGTTCTCGGCGACAAGGTGTTACTGTATAAGGATTTCGAGGATGCACGTTACGGAGGGTCGTCGATCGATAACGCATGGGCGCATAAGGTCAAGGGGACGCAGGCTTCGATCGACTATACCGAAGAGTCGGTCGAGGATGCGTTGCCCGTGTCGGTCTGCCATCCGATGGGATGTATGGAGGATGCGTTCGGCACGAAGCAGCACGCTTCGTATCGTGCGGTGCACTGGTCGGATTATGCGTGGTCGGCCGACAAGGCGGACAATACGGGTCTCTTTCCCGTCTGCGGTGCGTTGAAATTCGGTTCCGCCTCCGCGATCGGCAAGTTGACTACGCCGACATTGGCGTCGCTCGGCGTCGATGCGCCGGCGAATGTCGTACTGTCGTTCAACGCCGCGCCTTATTATGAGCCCAATCTGGCTACCGGCAAGTTCGAGACGGCTCCCAATCAGGGGTCGGGAACGACCGTCGTGGTGACCGTCAACGGCGACGGAACCTTCGACGACGGCACGCAGACGCAGACGCTCCGGAATCGTACGCCTATCGAAACGGGCGCCGATGCCAAAGGGTATATGGAGTATACGCTCCATACGCTTCGTGTGACGGGCGCGACGGGCGCGACGACCTTTACGATCGCTACGTCGCTCGACGGAACGGGAGCCGTGACGGGATCGAACTCCTGCCGGATGTGGTTCGACGATTTGCGCATCGAGCGGGAATAGGCCCTGAGAAATCCGAAAAAAGCAGCCGTCCGATCGTCGGACGGCTGCTTTCTCGATAAGGGGAGGTCGTAGGTCGGGGAGCGTTCAATCCTTGCGGGCGAGGTTCAGTTTCTTGCGGATGAACTCCTCGGCGAAGGCGGCCGTGCCGTCGATGCCGAGCACCGACGAGTCGATGCAGAGGTGGTAGGTCGCGGCGGCGCCCCACGTGCGGTTGCTGTAATAGTTGTAGTAGTCGGCGCGCTTTTCGTCGGTCGAATCCATGAGCTGTTCGGCCGCTTCGGGAGTCAGCCGGCGCGTGCGCACGAGCCGTTCGATGCGGTCCTCGCGCGACGCCGAGACGAAGATGTTGACGCAGCGGGGATGTTCGCGCAGGATGTAGTCGGCGCAGCGGCCCACGAAGATGCACGACTCGCGCTCGGCCAGCTGGCGGATCACGTCGCTCTGCATCTTGAACAGCGCGTCGTGGCTCAGCGGGTTGTTGTAGATCGCGTCGTCGCCCGCGAACGGACTGCGCAGATAGCCGAGCAGGGTGGCGAAGAACCCCTTGGCAGGCTTTTCGTCGGCCTTTTCGAAGAATTCCTGGCCGAAGCCGCTGTGTTCGGCGGCCATCTTGATGAGCCGCTTGTCGTAGACGGGGATGCCGAAACGCTCGGCCAGCCGTTCGCCGACGGCCTTGCCGCCGCTGCCGAGCTGACGTCCGATGTTGATGACGAATTTTTCGTTCATGGTAGGGTAGAATCGTTAAATCTGCATTCGTTTGCGGAAGCGGCGCAGTTCGCGTAGCAGCATGAGGGCCGCGACGAGCGATGCCAGAAGGTCCGACAGCGGCATACTGCACCATACGCCCCAGCTGCCATTGTAGCCCATGCCGGCGAGGATGTCGGGCAGGAATAGCTGTCCGGGCAGCAGGAAGAGCAGCTGGCGCGACAGCGACAGGAAGATCGCCTTCGGGGCCATGCCGATGCTCTGGAAGAAGTTGGTCGTCACCATCTGGAACCCGATGATCGGGAAACAGAGGAAGACGATGCGCATTCCTTCGGCCGCGAGCCGGATCAGCTCCTCGTCGGTCGTAAAGACCGCTACGGCCCAATGGGGCAGCAGCTCGCCCAGCAGGAATCCGAGCGAGGTGACGCAGGTCGCGCCGATGACGGTGAGTTTGAGCACGTGCATCAGACGGTCGTACTGCCGTGCGCCGAAATTGTAGCCTGCGATGGGCTGCATCCCCTGGTTGAGCCCCATGACGATCATCACGAAGAAGAAGGCCAGCCGGTTGACGATACCGTAGGCCCCGATCATCAGGTCGCCGCCGTGCTCTTTGAGCCCCTTGTTGATGAGGATGACGATGAAGCAGGCCGTCACGTTCATCAGAAAGGGCGACATGCCGATGGCCAGAATCTCCTTGACAATCCGCTTGCGCGGCCGGTAGATTCCCCGGTGGAAATGCAGCAGTTCGCTCGAATCGGAGAGCAGCCGGAACTGCCAGACGAGCGAGATCACCTGCGCCAGCACCGTGGCGATCGCTGCGCCGCGGATGCCCCAGCCGAAGCCGTAGATGAACAGCGGGTCGAGGATCGTGTTGATGACTACGGTGTTGATCGTGGCGTACATCGACTTGCGCGGGTGTCCCGCCGAACGCAGGACGGAGTTCAGTCCCAGATACATGTGCGTTACGACGTTGCCCATCAGGATGATCGACATGTAGTCGCGGGCGTAGCCGATCGTCGCCTCGCTCGCCCCGAAGAAGTAGAGGATCGGGTCGAGGAAGAGCAGGGTGACCAGTCCGAAGCCGAGTCCGATGATGAAGTTGAGCACCACGACGTTGCCCAGTATGTATTGTGCCGAGGCGTAATCCTTCTGTCCGAGCCGCATCGAGATGAGCGTGGCGGCGCCGACGCCGACGAGCGATCCGAACGCCGCGGCGAGGTTCATCAGCGGGAAGGTGAGCGCCAGTCCCGAAATGGCCATCGGTCCGACGCCCAGCCCGATGAAGATGCTGTCGACCATGTTGTACAGCGAAGAGGCCGTCATGGCGATAATGGCCGGTACGGAGTATTGGACGAGCAATTTGCGGATTCGTTCCGTTCCGAGTTCAGTAGCTGCTCCCTTGATGACTGTCATAAATGCGATGAGATGTTAGCGGCATGCCGGAGGCCCGCGGCGGCGGGTGCGACGTAGATTCCGATGCAAAGATACGATTAAGGTGAGAGAAAAAGAAAAAACGACCGTTTTTCTTTTTCCGAACCGCAGTATCTAAGGCGCAGCCAAAGATACGAATAAGCGAGAACAATGTCGAATTTATTCGAACATTGCCGGACGTAAGTGTCTTCGGCGCAGCCAAGGCGCGGAAAGTCGGACGTAGAGGCGCAAACACGGGTTTTGCGATTAAAAATCGGGCGAGCCTGTTTCAGCGGTGCAATCCGCTGTCGGGGTTGCGGATGCGCCCTTCGTCCGCCTGCCGACGCTCCGATCCGCTGTCGGGCTCCGGCGGTGAAAGTGCGAATAATCTCATATTTTTCGCCGCGGGAGCGCATCGCGTCGGGAAAAATCGTAACTTTGTCAGGGTAAAAGAGAACCCCCGCATTATGATTTACGACAATATCCTGGGAACGATCGGTTCGACGCCGATGGTGCGCCTGAACCACTTTTCCCCCAACCGGCAGGTCAATATTTTCGCCAAGCTCGAAGGCTTCAACCCTACGGGCAGCATCAAGGACCGCATTGCGGTCAAGATGATCGAGGAGGCCGAGCGCGAAGGGAGGCTCACGCCGGGCAAAACCATCATCGAACCCACGTCGGGCAATACGGGCATCGGCCTGGCGATCGTGGGAATCGTCAAGGGGTATCCCGTGGAGATCGTCATGTCGGAGGCCGTGTCGATCGAACGGCGCAAGATCATCCGCTCCTACGGCGCCAAGGTGATTCTCACTCCCGCCGAGGAGGGTACCGACGGGGCGATCCGTTATGCGCATGCGGCCGTAGCGTCGGCGCCCGACCGCTATTTCATGCCCGATCAGTTCGCCAACGCCAGCAACTACCTGGCGCACTATCAGTCGACGGCGCTCGAAATCTGGCAGCAGACGGGCGGCGAGATCGACTATCTGGTCTGTGCCCTCGGCACGTCGGGAACGCTCATGGGGTTGTCGCGTTTTTTGAAGGCGATGAAGCCCGACATCAAGGTGGTCTGCGCCCAGCCTACGCGCGGGCACTACATCCAGGGGTTGAAAAATATGGAGGAGGCGATCGTACCCGACATCTATGACCCCTCGAAGATCGATATTCAGGAGATGGTCGAGAGCGAGGAGGCGATCGCCATGGCCCGCCGGATCATCGCCCGCGAGGCGATTTTCGCCGGCATGTCGAGCGGCGCCGCCCTGCTGGCCGCCGTACGGACGGCCGCCCGCATCGAGCGGGGCAACATCGTGGTGGTCTTCCCCGACCGTGCCGAGAAGTATCTCAGCACGACGATGTTCGACGAATTCAACGACTGATCCTCCGCCGTATGCCGCGCCTTTCGCTCATCGTCGCCACCTACAACCGTGCGGAGCAGTTGCTCACGACGCTGCGGTCGGTCGCGGCGCAGACGGCGCCCGCGGCCGAGTGGGAGTGCGTGGTGGTGGACAACAATTCGACCGACGATACGGCCGCGCGTTTCGAGGAGTTTCGCACGGCGCATCCCGAGCTGCCGCTGCGGCGGGTGTCCGAGACGCGGCAGGGCCTTTCGTGGGCCCGCAACCGCGGCATCGCCGAGACGACGGGCGACATCGTGGCCATCATCGACGACGACGAGCGCATCGTGCCGGAGTTCATCGCCGCATACATCGCCTTTTTCGATGCGCACCCCTCGGTGGCGTCGGCCGGCGGCCCCATCGTAGCGGAGTATCCCGCAGGGCGTCCCGCATGGATGTCGCGCTATACCGAACGGCCGATCGCCAACCCGATCGATCTAGGGCCGACGCCCCGTCCCTTCCCGCGCGGGCGGATTCCCGGCGGAGGGAACATGGCGCTGCGCCGCACGGCGCTGGGGTGCTACGGAGCGTTCGACCCGCAACTGGGACGGCGCGGCGCGCGGCTGCTGGGCGGCGAGGAGAGCGATCTGTTCGC
>ENA-ORLW01003921-ORLW01003921.1-human-gut-metagenome-genome-assembly--contig:-NODE-3921-length-10607-cov-2.222127_pt1 | contig 10607 bp, 8 predicted proteins | sample MGYA00243017_ERZ508829 | MGnify/ENA primary metagenome ERZ508829 (study PRJEB26277, sample SAMN04329776) | human gut metagenome | biome: human-associated habitat | host: Homo sapiens | place: USA... | reverse complement strand
CCATGTGCAGCACACCAGCAATGAAAATATTAAAAACAGTTTTTTCATTTTAATTCAGCTATTAAGGTTCTTTTACTGTGACCATCCATCCATTGACCACCGGACGCTCGGCACCGTCAGTCGGACGGTTACGGATCTGGAACGCATTGGCTATGGGGTGACGTATCAGCATCTGGGTGGAACCACCTCCGTCCAGATTGGCGGCCCATGCACATCCCAGGCCTTGCATTATGGAGCCCATGTGCGGATAGTTTATGCCCCAGCTGTAGAAAGTGGCACTGCCGCGACCGTCAACCACCAGGAAGTAGACATGGCCGTCATTGCTGTAACCAACACATGTGCGCGGATCAGTGCCGGGATAGGACTGTCCGGAAATGACACCTTCGCGAAGAACCACAACACCGGCCCCGGTAACCTCCTTAAGGTTATACATCATGGGGCGGTAGTCAACCGAATCACGGATAACCATGTGGTTGTCCTTGGTAACGGCTATGAAGCTCAGGGCCTGCTGCGGCAGCGAAGCCTTAGGAATGAAGGTATCCTTCAGTATGTTACCATTACGATGCAGGGGACCACGGATATCCATGTTGCCGGTATCCCAGAAGTCAGCATTGACCATGGCCACCACACGGTGGAACGGACGGTCGGCATACTCGGCCATGTCCGTCAGGGTCTGAAGGTTGAAATTGCTCTTGACATCCGTATCATAAGGCATTGCCACCTCAACTGACACATTGGGGTTGTTCATGTCAATGTCTATGATAAAGGCATGTGTGGAGTAACCGTCGGCTTTCAGGAAATGAATGTCGGTTTCGGTAACCCCCAGTCCCACCACAAAAGTGGTGTCGGTGTAAATCCGCGCCACGGCATCACTGTTGGCCAGCAGGCGTGCCCCGATTTCGGTCTGCGGAACATAAGGCACATCCACCACTTCGTCGTCATCATCACATCCGGTAAGGAACATGCCGGAAGCAATGACAGGAAGCATATAAAGATATTTGATATATTTCATTGTGTATAATGTTTGATGTTAGTTTTCAGCAGCCCAATATGAGTTCTGCTTCAGCAATTTGTTGAGTGACATCTCACGTGATGGGATGGGCAGACGGTTATACTTGCGGTCAAAGCCACGGGTGCTTTCCAGACGGCCGGTACGCACCAGATCGAACCAACGGAAACCTTCACCCAGAAGTTCCAGACGGCGTTCATTCAGGATAAGGGTAATGAACTCATCCTCAGTGGATGCGCTCACCGGCTTGAGGCCACGATAGGCGCGAAGCTCGTTCAGTCGTTTCATGCCGTTGGCCACTCCCTGTCCCTCGGCACTTATGAGATACATTTCGGCTATACGGGCTATGATGATGGGGTCAGAATCAACCTCACCGCCGGGGAATTTATTGATTACGTCATTGGCTTCCTGACGGTCAATGCTTATGGCCTTGCGTTTGTCATCGTCCGAGAACATGTTCATGACCTCATTGGTAGGAGCATATGTGCCGCTGCCGCCATTGGGATGGACACGTGTGTAAAGCGATGCGCTTATCTTGAGGCCTGATTCAGTCAGGAGGTTCGAGAATGTGAAAATTTCCTCACGGTTAGCCTTTCCACGGAATATGTTCTCAAAATCATCCAGAGCAAAATTGGCATCACCAATCAGCTCTTCGGCCAGCTCAGCTGCCTCGGCCTTCTTGCCCATGGCCAGTTTCGTGCGGGCCATCAGGGCCTTCGCAGCCTGCTTGCTGACATAGTTCTTATCAGTGAACACAGGACAATAGTCAATGGCTGTCTGGAAATTTTTCTCAACAAACGCCCATCCTTCGGCTTCGGTTGAAGCGGCTATATCACCATCGGTAGGCTCCTCAAGAATGGGTACCTCGCCATAACGGCTCACCAGATTGTAATAGAACAGGCCACGGAAGAAGCTGGCTGTTCCCAGCATCTCATTGCGCGACTCTGAAGCAGCCATGCCGTTCAGTGACCGTATCAATGAGTTAATCTGATACAGACCGGTATAATATCCGTTCCAGGGGCCACTGACAAAGCCACTTTCGGGTGTGATGAGGTCACGTACCAGAACCACGGGATCCTTAAGGCCGGTTGCCGTGCCACGCACAAGTTCACCACCCACAATGTCCTGGGTCAGATAACCTTCAACAGTAGGTTTGGCTTCAGCATAGAAATAGAGGCCGGTAAGGAGCATGCTCGCATCCGTCTCGGTGAGATTGTCGCTCGAGACACCGCTATGCGGATATTGATCCATTTCGTTGCAGCCGGTGGCCATGATGGACAGTACTGCTGCGGCTGCTATTATAAATTTCTTCTTCATGAACGTTAGAATTTAATGTTGGCACCAACTGTGAATGTGCGGGGCTGTCCCAGATAGAGGAAGTCGTAACCCATCTGTGTGGCATTGAGGCTGACGTTGACTTCAGGATCAAGGAACGGCCATTTGGTTATCACGAACAGGTTGTCAGCCTGGAAATACACGCGCATGTTGTCCACATGGATGGCTTTCATCCACTGTTTGGGGAATGTATAGCCAATGGACGCCGTGCGGCAGCGTATGTATGATGCATCATGCAGGTTACGGGTGTTGACATACTTGGTTGAGTTCCAAGTGTAACCGTAAATGGCACGGGGTGTCTCATTAGTTGTACCCTCGCCGGTCCAACGGGCCAGAGCGGCAGCCTTGGTCATGGGCCATGTGCCATTGCCCATACGCAGACCTCCGGTCCACAGCTCATACACCTTGTTGCCCTGGCTGAATGTAAAGAATATGCTCAAGTCAATACCACGCCATTTGAACGTGTTGTTGAAACCTCCGGAGAAGTTGGGGTTGGCATCACCCACAAACTGTTTGTCATCATTGTCAATGACACCATTGCCGTCCACATCATCATAGATGCAGTCACCGGCACGCACACCTTCCTTATAGAAGGATTCCGGCACATCCTCATCACGCTGATATATACCCAGCCACTTGATCATGTAGAACGAACCCAAAGGCTGTCCCACTTTCAGTGCATGCATTGAATCGGTGGTCAGTATGTCGTTGTCGTCAAGCAGGGCTGTAAGTTTGTTGCGGATGAAGGAGATGTTGAAATCGCCATGCCATGAGAAATCGCCTATGCGGGCGTTACCGCCTATGGTGAACTCAATACCACGGTTACGCATGGAGCCAATGTTGCAGAGCTGTGTGGTGTAACCCGAAGTGGCGGGGGTAGGCTTGGAGTACAGCAGGTCCTTGGTGTCCTTGATGAAGGCATCGGCACTGAATGTCAGGGCATAGTTGAAGAATGACAGGTCAACACCTATGTCACCCTGCTGGGCCTTCTCCCATTTCAGGTTACGGTTGCCGGCAGTGTTCAGCCCCAGACCATTGACGCCATTGTAGTTGTAGCCGCCGCTGGCCAGTGCCTGATAGGCATACGAGCCTATGCCGCCCTGGTTACCGGTGCAACCCCAGCTGGCACGGATCTTGACATCAGTAGAAGGATATTTCCACCATGATTCCTCGCCCATGTTCCAGCCAGCACTGACAGATGGGAACCAGCCGTAACGGTGTTCGTGATAGAATTTTGACGATCCGTCAGTACGGAGTGTACCGGTCAGCATGTAACGGTCCTTGTAGTTGAAGCTCAATCGGCCGAAGTATGACTGAAGCAGGAATGCAGACTTGCCGGTTGTGACATCATCAAATTCGGCGGCCACTGAGTTCACGTCAAACGACGGTGACGGGAAACCGATACCGGTCTGTGAAGCCGTGGAATTGACATCTTTCTGGATGGAGTAACCGAGCATGGCGGCCATGTTCAGCCCTTGCTCCAGTTTATAGCTGTAGTTGAGCACATTTTCCCAAAGGGTACTGGCATAAGACTTGCGGGCATCGATAAGTTTACCCACCTTATTACCATAGGTGTGGTCCTTGGTGTAATATATATGCTCTTCCTTGTAGTTGAAGTCCTCTGACAGGGTGGTCTTGAAGGTCAGGTTCTTGGCTATGTTGAACTGCAAGTACACGTTGCCGATGGCACGGTAGTTGTCCTGATACACATTTTCCTCCTTGATGGCCTGCACGGGGTTGTTGTTGGCAAGTTGCTGACCACCCCAGGCCCATTCGCCGTTAGGCAACACGGGATCATCCCACGGACGCTGCTCGGCAGCACGGGCTATGATGGAAGTTCCTATGTTGTAGCCTGTGGGTACGCGGTTATTGCGGTTGTAGCTGAGGCTAACCGTTGTTCCCACCTTAAGCCACTTTTTGACATCAGTGTTTACAGTTGTCTTAAGGTTATAGAGGCTCATGCTGTTGTCAATAATCACACCCTCGTTACGCTTGTAACTGCCTGAAATGTAATAATCGGTCTTGTCGGTACCGCCGGCAATTGACACGTTGGTGTTCAGGCTCACGGCAGTACGTGTGACCAGGTCAAGCCACCGTGTGGGAGCCTTGCCGGGAGCCGGGTTGTCCATACGCGGCTGCGATGCTCCGGTCTGTACATTGTAGTTGTCAATAGCCTCATTAAGCACTTCCAGAAACAGTTCAGTGTCTGCCATTTCCAGTTTGTTTTTGCGTGCCATGTCAGAAAAGCTGACATTAGCGTCAATGGTCACCTTGGCATTCTGGTTCTTCTTACCCTGCTTGGTGGTGATAAGAATGACACCATTGGTGGCACGGCTACCATAGATGGCTGCCGAAGCGGCATCCTTCAACACCTGTATGGACTCAATGTCAGCCGGGTTGAAGTCGTCCAGACCATTCATGGATTGTGAACTCCATGCTCCGGTGTCACCACCGGTGTTGGTGATTGGCACACCGTCAATCACATACAGAGGTTCATTGCCGGCTGTGATGGAACCAATGCCACGGATGCTGACACGATTCTTACTGCCGGTAACACCTGATGCAGAAGTGATGTTGACACCGGCCACCCTGCCCTGCAGAAGGTCGTCGGCGCTCAGGGCCTGCCGCACATTGATGTCGCCGGGCTTATATGTGCCCATGGCCGCTGTCACATCACGTTTAGTTGTAGTACCGTAACCGATCACAACCACCTCATCCATCACCTTGGAGTCTTCCACCAAAGTCACATTATAGTTGGCCTTATCGGCTTTTACTGTAAAGGAAGCTGATTTGTAACCTATGTAAGTTACATCAACCTGTTTTCCTGCTTTGACGCGTTCAAGTGAGAAATGGCCGTCGACATCAGTGATGGTGCCGGTTGACGAACCTTTGACACGCACGTTGGCGCCAATAACCGGTTCGCCTTCACCGTCAACCACCGTACCTGTCACTGACAGCGTGGATGACTTCCTGGCTGCCGATATGGCAATCATGTTCTTGCCCATGGCGGAATACTCCAGGCCATGGCCGGGCAGAACGGCATTAAGCACTGCTTTCACAGGCACATTGTTCATGTGCACACTCACTCCGTTCACCTTCTCAATAAGATCGCTCTTATAAGAAAATCTGAGATCGGTCTGACTCTCAACTGACTGAAGAACGCTCTTCAACGGAACGTTTTCAAGGTTGACCGTCACCAATGCCTGTTGTGCCCGCAGATCCGGACTGAACACCAGGCAGAGCAACAAAAGCAAAACGCAATGAATTACTCGTTTCGATTGGTTCATAGAATATGGTTTATTAGGTTAAAGAATGTCATCAAATACATTTGATAACAGTAAAGACGCAACATTTGCTAAAAATAACATTGACAAAACATGTTTTACAACATATTTTTAGTAAAAACATCAGCTACAGAAAGCAGTCAGTGCCAGCCTGTAAATACGGACCGGCACTGACTGCTTTCTTTTTTTATTAAATTATATCTCTACAGGCTTGCGTACCAACGTGAACTTGGCTCCGAATGCCTTTTCCAGAACGGCTATGGCCATGGTCATGTCATCAGCCGGAATGGTTCCGGTGAAACGCGAAGCGAGAATTTCCCATTACCTCAAACACATTTGTCATGGGCTCATCCCGGAACACCAGGCGTCCGTTGATCCATGCCATGGTATTGTCATCAGGATGCATCTCCATTACGGATATGTGTCCGTCGGCATAGCTCATCACCGCACGTTCATTAGGATGCACCTCAACAGTCTCACCCGTAATGTTGGACGTCATGCGGACCAAGCCTTCCTCCAGATACAGGACGGCCTTATCAGCACCCTTCCGCGCCTCCAGGTTAAACTTGGTTCCCAACACAGTCACCTGCATGTTGGCAGTGCTCACTGTAAAAGGATGTTCCGGATCCTTGGTTATGTCAAAATAGGCTTCTCCCACAAATTCAACACTACGTCCGGCATCAATGAATCCGCTGTAATCACATGCCAGTGAGGTGCTGCCGTTAAGCCTGACCACTGAGCTGTCGGGCAACGTGACAGTGGTACGTTCGCCAAACTGCGTGGCCACAGTGACCACACTCGGCTGCAATTCCTCTTCATGGAAATAAAGGACTGCCGTGGCCACCACAAACAACGGCAGAAGGACCACTGCCGCTATACGGACCGCTTTCCAGACCACCACCCAGGGGCTGCGCACCAGACCAAGTCCGCTATCAATACGCCGTTTGATGCGCCGCTGGCTTCCTGACGGAACGTCAACGGAATCATAGTCCGAAGCCGTACTGCACCAATCATCAAATATGACCTTGTCAAGGCTGCTGTCGTCCATCATTGCCGCTTGCTCACGCGATTGGTCAAGCTCTGCCTGTGACAGAGCATCTGAACGATATTTCTTTATCAACTTTTTCATTTCCTGGCGTGATGCTGACTGGTAATTAAACTAATGACGCTTGATTATGGCTATAATACTACCGTCCTTTTTATTTTAACCAAAATTTAACAAAAACATTATTATCATTCCTAACTTCGCCCGCATGCTTCGCAGAGCCGATGACAACTGATTGCGCACCGTCTGCTCACCAATGCCCAACTGGCGCGCAATTTCGTCAACAGGCATCATGGCAAAGCGTGACATACGCAATATCCGACTCTGTGCCGGAGGCAAAGAGTCAATGCATGCATTGACCCGGGCCTTGAACTCCTCATACTCCATGGGCGACGAATCCTCAGCCCCTATGGTATCGCGGTAATTCAGGTATTCCTCATAATGAGGTGAATTGATATTGGCCCGGTACGAACTGATGAGCCGGTTACGCGCTATGCGGTATATGAATGACTGCAACGAAGTTTCCGCCACAATGCCATGGCGCGATGACCACAGCTTCATGAATATCTCCTGCACCATGTCCTCAGCGTCCTTGTGCGACTTGGTAAACTGGAAACAGTAAACATACAGACGTCTGAAATACATGTCATAAATGGCATTGAACGCCCGGACCGAGTCCTGTTTTAACCCGCGTATAAGTGCCGCTTCTGATTCCTGCGTGTTTTTATGGAGATTTTTCATGCTCATGCAGCGGCAAAATTACGTAAATTTAAATGAAAGAAACAACAACAAACTAAAAATGTGAGTAAACGGCTCAGAACCTGCATAATGGTATTTACATAAATATTTATTAGATTTGCACACTGTTACCACTCAAAGTAAAAAAACAACACCAATGGCTCTGATTATTCCTGCATAATATAAACAAAAACTACTGCCCGAGACCACCGAACGGGGCATATAGGCCATAAAAGACGCATTTCAGGATAAAATGAGGAGAGACCTGAACCTGCGCCGCGTGACAGCACCGCTGTTCGTACTGTCGGGGACGGGCATCAATGACGACCTGAACGGCGTGGAACGCCCCGTGTCATTCCCCATACAGTCCATGGAGGGCAAACGCGCCGAGGTGGTTCATTCACTGGCAAAATGGAAACGCATGAAACTCGGTGCATATGAAATTGCACCCGGCTACGGACTTTACACTGACATGAATGCCATACGGCCTGACGAAGACTTGGACAACCTGCACTCACTCTACGTGGACCCGTGGGACTGGGAACGGACCATACGGCCGGAAGACCGCACCCTTGACTACCTGAAAGCCACCGTGGAAAAGATATACAGCGCCATCCGCGACATTGAGGCCATGATATATTCCAACTTTCCTCATATCACACCTCAACTTCCCGAACATATAACCTTCATACACGCCGAGGAACTGCTTAAAGCCTATCCCGGCCTGAACGCCAAGGAGCGTGAAGCCGAGGCTGCAAAAAAATACGGTGCCATTTTCCTGATAGGCATAGGAGCAAACCTGAGCAACGGAGAGCCGCATGACGGACGCGCCCCGGACTATGATGACTGGTCAACACCCAATGCCGATGGATATGCAGGCCTGAACGGCGACATAATAGTGTGGAATCCGGTAATCCAATGCCCGTTTGAACTGTCATCGATGGGAATCAGGGTCAATGCGGAATCACTTCACCACCAGCTGGAACTACGCGGGTGTCTGGACCGCGAACAACTCCCCTATCACTCGGCACTGCTACGCGGTGAGCTACCGCAGTCCATTGGTGGCGGCATAGGCCAAAGCCGTCTGTGCATGCTTCTGCTGCAAAAGGCCCACGTGGGCGAAGTGCAATCCAGCCTATGGCCCGACGAGCATGTGGCCGCATGCGCCGCTGCAGGCATAGAGTTGCTGTAGGACAGCTCACTTAGCGCATTTCCAGCCGCATTTCCGGCGATTTTATGTAATTTTGCCGCATAAGCGAAAAAACTTGCTGTAAAAACTTGCAAAGCCCGAAAAAACCACATATCTTTGCACAGCAAAACAGCACGGGGTATTAGCTCATCTGGCTAGAGCGCGACACTGGCAGTGTCGAGGTGAGCGGTTCGAGTCCGCTATACTCCACCAACAACAAGCGAGTTCGGAAGAAATTCCGGATTCGCTTTTGTTTTATACACAGATATTTATTACATTTGCCAACGTATGAAGCTGATTGAGATGAATATGGACAAGATCATAGCCTTGTGCAAGAAGTACAAGGTGGCCAAACTGTGGGTATTCGGCTCAATCCTCACCGACCGCTTCTCCGACCAAAGCGACATTGATTTTCTTGTAGCTTTCGATAAATCAAGAATTGCCATTCTTGACATGGCCGATATTTTTTTTGACTTCATTTTTGAACTTGAAAATCTATTTGATAGAAAAGTGGATTTGACGGATTATTCTGCCATCCGTAACAGATACTTCAAAGAGGAAGTGGATGAAAAGAAACAATTACTATGGAGCGCGCAATAAAAAAAATCGCTTGAGGATATTCTTCAAATGATTGAGGAAATTAATTCTTTTTTTGACCCCAGTCAACGGAGGTTTGATGTCTATATGTCAAATACGTGTCTACGGCGTGCATTGCAGATGAATATCTCGATAATAGGCGAAGCCACAAATAGAATATTAAAACTAAAGCCTGACATCAATATATCTTCCGCAAAGAAAATAGTGGCTACCCGTAATTATCTCATACATGGATATGACAGCTTAAACCATGAAACTATTTGGGGCATTGTGATAAAACATTTACCGACTCTCAAAGTTGAAGTGACGAGACTTCTTGACGAAGATATTGATAATGGCATCGAAACCTCTGACAAGGTTCAATAATCTGCCAGCACACTCCACCAACAACCGGTAGTCCATTGTTTTTGGAGACACCTGCAAAATTTCAAGCAAATACGTATTATACGTCGGTATAACAGACCGGACAAGAAATCATCGGCCGGGCATAATCCTGTCACTGCCTGATGAGAACCTCATTAACGGTTGGGCCATCATTAACACGCTAAAAATCTGACTTAACCGTATATTTAACCATAAAAAGGTGCCGGGCTTAACGCCGCAACACCTTTTTGTGTATTTGAAACTGTTGGAAACGGTTATTTGATGACTGGCTTCCGGCTAAGGTGGCCGCCTTCGTTGTACTGCTGGTTATTGGGCAGACCGGGCCGGGCCACACCCTGCTCCATCAGACGCTTGAGTTCGCCAAGATGATAGCGGTATATGTCACGCGGCAACGCGTTATGCTCACGGCACAGTGACGCGGCCATTCCCACCACCTCACCCATCATGCCGGTGGTGCGCATGACCCTGACACTGCCTAATGCAACATGGGTCACACTGATGTCACGGCCGGCCATAAACAGGTTGTCGACATTGCGCGAATACAGACAGCGGTATGGCACAGGATACGGGTATATGACCACATGGGCGGTGGAGGCTATGAATTCCTCACCGGGGAAATGCCTGGTGTTCTCCGGATCAGGGAAATGCAGGTCAATGCTCCATGTGGCGGTAAACGAACCGTCCTCGTGGAACACATGTTTGGTCATGTCCTCCTCCTTCAGTATATAGTCGCCCAGCAACCGGCGCGACTCGCGCTTGCCGCCAATATAGGCCACCCAATCCAGCTCCCTGTCCGGGAACATGCCGAGACGGTTCTTCAGATAGCTCCAGTTAGTGTACACCACCAGCATGCCATAGTCACGGATCTGCTCAAAATCCGTAATCTGGTTACGGTTCATGCCAGTTTCCCATGTCCATTCACCCATATCGACACGGCGGCAGCTCTCATCGTCCAACCGCAGGCCATAATCAAACTCCGGGAAACGTGCCTGACGCGGTTTCGCGGCCTGACGGCTGCGCCACTGC
>ENA-ORLW01003916-ORLW01003916.1-human-gut-metagenome-genome-assembly--contig:-NODE-3916-length-10621-cov-3.504078_pt1 | contig 10621 bp, 7 predicted proteins | sample MGYA00243017_ERZ508829 | MGnify/ENA primary metagenome ERZ508829 (study PRJEB26277, sample SAMN04329776) | human gut metagenome | biome: human-associated habitat | host: Homo sapiens | place: USA... | reverse complement strand
CGATCCGCATTGGGCTTCGGGCTACCACATGCATGAAAACGAAACAGAGCTTATCTGGGTCGAACGAGGCACGGTAGAGGTGATGGTCAATGCCAACAAATACGTGGCTCATGCCGGCGACATCATCGCTTTGGAGCACGGCAAATTCCATATGCTTGCTTCAAGTGACGCTGATCCGGCAAAAACATTCACCTGCGCCGTCTACGGCTTCAAATTCCACGACGTTCGAGGAGAGTCCCTCATTCTTGAACCGGACTCCGTTCCGGTCGTTCACGCAGCGCTCGGCGTAGATACCATCCGCACGCTCTTTCGCGAATTTGACACGCTTGTAACCCAGGCCAATCCTCTCGTTGATATTCTCGGCAATCTGATTGCCACGCTTCTAACCGTTCTTTTCCGCGAAAACTTCAAACTTGCAGCTCGTCCCGGGAAAGACAAGCAGCTCAAGAACACCTTGATCCGAGAGGTGCTTGTTTACCTCAACGAAAACTATCGAGAAAAGATCACCCTTGAGGCGCTCTCCAAACGCTTTCGCGCGTCAGTGAGCTATATCGCTCATGAATTTGCACGCGAATACGGGGTATCGCCCATCAACTACGTTATTGAACGGCGCATTACCGAAGCAAAGTTTGCGCTCACTACAACTACGCAGAGTCTCAACCAAATCGCCTGGCATATCGGCTACGAAAATACTTATCACTTCTCCAAACTCTTCCAGCGCCACGTCGGCTGCTCGCCTTCGGAGTACCGTCGGCGCTTTGGCAAGAGTTCGGGAGAGCATCCCGACGAAGCGTCCGAAGACTGATCGTTTGGAAAGCAATAGGCTTTGCGCCCCTGTCTGACGCATTATTTTCACCCTGCAAATGGGAGACAGCGCTGACTGACAAAACGCTGCCTCCCATTCTTTTATGCGCCTCCTATGGAGCCGACCGTTGGCGGTCCGGATGCATCCATCCTTTAGGTTAAAGTTTCGGCCTCCGCTGAGCGGCCATTTAAATGGTTTCGCCCGCCACCATGCCGAATGTCAGAGCATCGATGATGCCCACGGTACCGAGACGGCTCGCTCCATGAACCCCGCCCGTGACTTCGCCGCCGGCATAAAGACCGGGGATGGGTTTATGCGTGCGCATGTGGATGACTTCGCCTTTGGGCGAAATCAGAACGCCGCCCATCGTGTGATGGATCTTCGGACAAACGCGGCCGGCATAGAAAGGCGGTTTGGATACATCAATTCCATTCGTCACATTCATCGGTTTGCCGAAGGCTTCATCCTTCCCGCTCTTAACGGCAGCGTTGTACTGCTCAATCGTGTCACGCAGCGCTTTGCGGTCAATCTTATAAAAATCAGCGAGTTCATCAATAGAGTTAAATACCTTTACGGTCTTCTTTTCGAGCGGAGCCGTGAGGAACGCAGGATTCACGGCCTTAGCCGCCGCAGAGTCACCGATCGCCACCGGATAGTTTTCATCCTTGCCGATGACGGCGAACATGGCTTCCGTTTTAGGCTGGCGGCCCGCGAGCTCGTTAACGAAACGCTTGCCCGTCTTGGGATTCACGATGATGCCGTAGCGGTAGCAGGCGTGTTCGATGAAGTTTGCCGAAATGCCGTACCCGGGCTCATCAGGATTGCATGACGGGAGGAACTGCAGCCAAGAAATCTGAATCGGGGCGGCACCAATGTCTAAGGCGGCGGTGAGCGCCCCTGCAGTGGCGCCGGGCTGGTTGGTTGAATCCATGGTCGGCTGCACGCGCGGATCCTGCATCTGACGGAACCACGTATCGCGGGAGAAACCGCCTGCGGCAAGCATCACGCCGCGCTTGGCACCGTAGAACTTTTGCTCACCGGACGTATTGTCTGCATCGTCGCTCGCAAGTTTGGAGTTGAAGCTGTATTTGGTGCGCGCAGCGATGCCCGCCACTCGGCCGGTATCATCGATCACAAAGGAATCCATTTTCGTGCGGTTCATGATCGTGACATTCTTCATGCCTTTGAGCGCTTTGAGCATCGGCAGGACATAGCAGGAACCGTCGCTTGTCGTTGACTCAATGATTCGGGCCGCAGTATGACCGCTGCTGATGCCAAGATGGGAATCATCTACCGTGCAGCCGTATTTGCGCAGGAGCGCCACGACATCGTTGCAGCGGTCATAGATGACATCGAGCAGTTCGACATGGTTGATTCCAAGGCCGTCTCTGGTGCAGTCGCCGATAAAGATTTCACGGGAATCCTTGATCCCGAGCTTCTTTTGATTGGGGTTGCCCGGACAGGCAAAGTTGCCGCCGCAGATGAGCGAATTGCCGCCGAGGATCGTCATTTTCTCAATCAGCAGCACCGAGTAATTCTTCTCGGCGCACCGAAGCGCACAGGTGAGTCCCGCAAAGCCCGAGCCAACGATAACGACATCGTATTGCTCATCGAATTTTTCGATGCTGCTGCGGGGAACCGCGGCCTGCACAGCAGAAAGACCGGACAGAAGCGCCGCGCCGCCGGCGAGTTTGAAGAGATGGCGTCGAGTTGATTGCATGGTGTTTCTCCTTTCTCCATACTGCTGAGCGTTTTTTGCTTCATCCTGACTGAAGCGCTTCGCTCTGCATTTGCCAAGCAGTCTATGGAGAGCCCTGAACGAGAGGCATCTCCCGCGTGAGGTGAGGTTTTCCTCACGTACCGGCGGAGGTGAGGAAACCTGCATGAGTCCACTATCATTGCCTGATGCTCAGTCGTTTCCTTACCGTTTCCGTTTTCACGGCAGCCTTCTTTTTGGCCAATCTTCCTCGTCCCGGATATGCCGAGGCTGAAGAGAAGTCCATCGTCATTGCCATGGCTGAAACGCTCGAGCCCGGGCTGCGCGATCACCTTTTTGTTGCGACAGGAGCCGTTATCCGTCAAGCGCTCCCCGGACGGAACATTGCCTTTGAGACCATCTCCGCCATCAACGCTGCACGCGACGTTAAACGCCTGCATCCAGACTTCCTGATCCTTCCGAGCGGGCTCTACCTTACGCTTGCTCAAACGAATGACCTGAGGCTGCTCGCCACGCGCAAGCGCTCGGAAGCTGCAGACCCGTCTCGAGGCGTGGCAGCCGCGTTCGTCGTTCGTGAAGACCGCACTGATCTTCAGTCGCTTGCGGATCTCGAAGGTGTCCGCATTGCAGCCGGAACACCCTACTCAGTGGACGGGTGGCTTGCCGCGCTTGGCGAGATCCAGGCCCGAGGATACGACCCGGAGCATTTCTTCAGCGAGACGATCTTTCTTCAGTTTCCTTTTCCTGACATCGTCCGCAGTCTCATGAAGGGCAGCGCTGATGTCGGCGTTATTCCTGCGTGCATGCTCGAGCGGCTTGAATCAGTCGGCGCACTGGAGAAGGGGCTCCTGCGGGTAGTTCATGAGCAGACTTCGCCCGAACTTGCCTGCCGGCGCTCAAGCGCACTCTATCCGGATTGGGTTGTGGCATCCATGGGAACCGCTTCGCCCGAAGACGTCCGTCAGGTATCCATCGGTCTGCTCACCATGCCGAACACAAATGACTTCGAATGGTGGGCGGCCGGAGATTTTCGCGCGCTTAACGAGCTCTACCGTACGCTGCGGCTCGGCCCCTACGCTTTTCTTCGGGATTTTTCAGTTCACGCAGTGATTGAGCGGTACAAAGGGCCGCTCCTCTTCGCTGCTGCGCTGATGGTGCTCTTCCTCCTCAATGAACTGCGTGTGCATGTGCTCGTCAGAAGGCGAACAAAGGAGCTTTCGGACGCGCTTATGGAGCGTGACGCCAACGCGCAGTCCATCCGCGAACTGCAAAAACAATTGGGCGAGGTCGAGCGTGTCGGGGCGGTTTCTCAGCTTTCGAGCATGATTGCCCATGAACTGAAGCAGCCCGTTGCCTCCATCATCAACTTCTCGGCGGCGCTTTCCGTCCGTTTGGGCGGCCTGCTTAAAGCGCACCCGGAATGCGCAGCCGGACTTTGCACCATTCGAGCGGAATCCGAACGCATCTCAGAGATCATCTCCCGCGTGCGGCAATATGCCAAGCATCGACCGGTGTCTGCCGCGCCGTGTTCCTTGTCGGCAGCTGTCCGCAAAGCAGTGCTTGTTTATCGAAACGGCGAAGGCGGGCGTATTCCGGTGGAGGTGACAGAAACGGAAAATGTCTGGGTGGTGGCCGATGAACTCGAACTCGAACTCCTCGTGCTCAACCTCATCCGGAACGCGGCGCAGGCACAGACGCACGTAGAGACGCCCTACATCCGCATCCACATTGAACGCTCAGCATCTGAAGTTCAGCTCACGGTGGAAGACAACGGCCCTGCTCTGAGCGATGCGGAATTCCTCAAACTCTCGCATGCACAAACGAGCATGAAACCGGACGGTCTGGGTCTGGGCCTTGAAATAACCCGTTCCATCGCCGCACGATCCGATGCCATGCTCGTCTTTGAGCGCAAGCCTGAACGGGGCCTCCTCGCCATCGTGCGTTTTCCGCTGAAGCTCTCTCTCAACGGCACTGCATTCGAGGAGCGCGAATCATGATGCAAACCGCTGAAATTGAAACGGCCCGTCCAGTCATTCGAATTGTTGATGACGATGAAGTTTTTCTGGCTTCACAGAAGTTTTTCTTCGAAACATTTTTCCCTGAAGTCCGCGTATGGCCGTGCGCAGAACGTTTTCTCGATGAAGAGGATCTAAGCGCTCCGGGATGCCTTATTCTGGACTACCGCATGCCGGACCGATCAGGTCTGGAGGTTCAGCGCGCACTGCTTCTGAGACGCAAACCAATGCTGCCGATCATTTTTTTGAGCGCCCATGGCGACATCGGCACCGCCGTACATGCCATGAGAAACGGCGCAGTCGACTTTCTGGAAAAACCCGTTGAACCTGAAGCGCTGCTCGCCAAAGTTCGTACTGCCGTCGCATGGTCTCTCGATGCCTTTAAGCGTGAGCATGACCGCCGCCGTATGGAGCTTCAGGTGCTGTCACTCACCGGAAGAGAACGTGAAGTCATTGATCTTGCGGTCAAAGGAATGCAAAACAAAGAAATTGCGGATCTTCTCGGCATCTCCGTGACGACCGTGAAGATGTACCGCGCCAATGCTTTTCAAAAACTTGGCGTCAATACGATTTTGGCTGCGTCGCAGTTTCTTGCGCGTGCGGAAAACTCCTTGGAGCAGTGAGCATGATCACCAGACGTCAGCTCTTGGCCGGCATTTTGGGATTATCAGCCGGCCCCTCCTGGTGCGGGCCTCAGGAAATCCTCGCCGCAGCCGATGTAATTGTCGTCGGAGCGGGATTGGCAGGCTTGAGTGCAGCGGTTTCTGCGCGTGAAGCCGGCGCCCGGCGGGTGCTTATTCTCGAAAAAGATGTGATGATCGGCGGGCATTCAATCATGTCAAGCGGCTACTTCAATGCCGTCGATCCCAAGCGGCAGAAACCGCTTGGCATCACGGATTCGCCGGCGCTGATGGAGAAGCAGTCGCTGCAGGTAGGAGGAGACACCGCCTCCCCCATTCTGATGCGGCGGCTTGCCGAATCCTCTTCAGAGGTGCTTCAGTGGCTCGAAGCGCACGGCGTGCATTGGAGCGACCAAGTTTTTGAATCCTATTCATCTTTTCAGCGCAGAGGTCACATATCAAGCCCTGTGCGGGCCGGATACGACTATGTGATGGCGCTCCTCGAGTGTGCGCACCGGCTGGATGTGAAGATTCTGCTTGGGCATCGTGCTGAACGCCTCATCACCGAGAACGGTCATATTGTCGGTGCTGCGGGCGTTTGCCGGGGCTGTCAGGCCTTCGAAGCCAGAGCGCATGCCGTGATTCTGGCTACGGGCGGCTTTGCCGCCAATACAGCCCTGCTTGAAAATGCGCTTGGCCCTTATGCGGCAACGCTGCGCAGTTCGGCCAATACGCGCGGCATTCTGACCGACGGTGCGGCCGGCGACGGCATTCTCATGGCACGCGCCGTCGGAGCAAAGATCGTCAATATGGACTCCGTTCTGCTCGTCCCCTATAACGGCGGCCGAGTGACGGGTTATGTCGGCGGCGACATCTACCTCACCAAAGAAGGCAGACGCTTCATCGATGAAGGAGCGTCCTGGCTCGCATTGCGCCAAGCCCTGCAAAACCTCCCCGACGGAAAGATGTGGGTGCTCACGGACTCCGGAACAGTGAAAAACAACGACTTTTCGCTCAAACTGATGACCGGCGCAGTGCGCGAAGCTGCGACGCTCGATGAGGCTGCCAAAGGCATTGGCTGCAATCCTGCGGTATTGGAAGAGACCGTCAGGCAATACAACCATTCGGTTCACATTGGACGCGATGAGGCCTTTGGCAAAACGACGATGCTTAAAGTGCTTGATGAACCGCCCTTTTATTACGGCGAAGAACGGCTCAACATCCATTCAACAGAGGGCGGCGTTGCCATTGACACGCAGGCCCGCGTTCTGATTCAATCCGAGGAGCCCCTCTTGGGTCTTTTTGCGGCCGGCGAGACCGTCGGGAATCTTCACGGCAAAAGCCGTCCTGGCGGGAACGGCGTTTTGGCCTGCGTCGTCTTCGGGAGAATCGCAGGCCAAGAAGCGGCTCAACTTAGCCTCTCAAGTCATTGAGAGGCTCCAAGTCTTTTGCTCACAAAGGCGGAATGGGTTTGCCTTCGTTATGCCTCACTTTCATCATCAGGGCGGTGACAGTGCGGCCGACTAATCCGAGGGCTGACCGGCTGCCACACGCTCACGAACCATTCGAGCCAGGGCAAATTTCTGCAGCTTACCCGAAGACGTCCGGGGCAGCGCATCGAGCACCACGAGATATTCCGGGAACTTATATTTGGCCACCCGCCGGCCGTCAAAGAAAGCGACGAGGTCCGTCAGATGCATGGCGGGGGCGCCGGGCCGCATGCTCACGCACGCACAGCTGCGCTCGCCCAGACGTTCGTCGGGCATAGCCACTACGGCGGCCTCCCGCACGCCGGGATATTCGAGCACAATGTCTTCGACTTCGCGGCTCGAAATATTCTCGCCGCCGCGCACAATAATGTCCTTCTTGCGGCCGGTGATGCGGATGTAGCGACCCTCTGAATCCGTGCGGCAATAGTCGCCGGAATAGTACCAGCCGTCCGCGTCAAGCGCCCGTGCGGTCATCTCAGGCTCTCCCCAATACCCCACAAAGACCTGCGGACCGCGGGACGCCTCTTCGCCCTCTTGGCCGTGCGGCACTTCATGCCGGTTGTCGTCCACAACGCGGATCTCCACGCCGTCGACTGCGCACCCGTCCGTTTCTTCCGTATGCTCGCGCGTGTCGTTGAGCCGCACCAGCGAATGCGGCGAAGACTCGGTCGAGCCGTAAATGGATAAGAGCCGAATGCCGAAAGGCCGGCAGTCCTCAAAGAGCTTTGGCGGAATGGTGGTGCCGCCGCAGAGGAAAAAGCGCAGCGAGGACAAATCCCGCGGATGCTGCCGGAGCTCTTCGAGGATATCGAAGACAAATGGCGTCGCCCCCAAGACGCAGGTCGCTTTCTCGGCCTCAAAGAGATTCATGCAGTCATCTGCGCGGAAAATATCGAGAAGCAGACTCTTGCCGCCCAGAATGAAGGGCAGCGTCACCCCGTGGAGAAACCCGGTCGCATGCCCGAGCGGAGCGGGCATCAGAAAAGCATCCCGCCACGTGAGATTGAGGCGGTCGGCATAGGCGCGTTCGCTCGCGAGAATGTTGTTGTGCGTGAGCATCACCCCCTTGGGGCGTCCTTCCGTGCCTGAAGTGAAGAGCACTGCTGCGACTTCATCGGCATCAGCGGGAATCGGCGTGAGGAGCGGTTCCGCGCCGGCAATGACATCCTCGAACGCATAAACACCCTCCTGCGAACGCAGCGATGGGGCAAGCGGGGCCATTTTTTCCACGGCCACAACAGCAGAAAGCCTCGGCAGGTGCTGCGCGAGTTTGGCAAGCATTTCAATCGGGCGGCTTTTGCGGAAAGCCGTAGCGGTAAAGACCACCTTGGCTTCACACCAATCGAGCGCCCAGGAGAGTTCCGCCTCGCGCCATGCGGGCAGAAGCGGCATCGCGATGGCACCGAGCTTTAAGGCCGCAACATAAGCGATGGTGAATTCCGCCCAGCCCGGCAGATTAAGCGCCACCACGTCGCCGCGGCCGACGCCGATCGTGCGCATCCAGCCGGCCAGACGCTGCGCCTTCTTGTCGAGTTGAGCGTAGGTGTATCGGCCGCCCTGGCTGTCAACAACACAGGTACGGTCGGGCACAGCACGCACGGACTGATGCCAATAATCAGCGAGCGTGGCGTCGCCCCAAAAGCCCTGACGGCGATAGAGCGCCCGGCGTTCGGGATTAATCGTGTATTCAGGACGCATGACTTGAGCGGTATGCAAATGGAAGGCTTGGAGAAGAAACCGGCCCGGCCTGCGCCGAGGAATCCGCAGGCCGGGCGGCTAGGAGAATCGAGGCTCAGCCCCGGAGACGCCGGCTTAGCCGAAGCGGAATTCGACGCCGAAGGTTCCCTGCGGGAATTCCCATTTCTTGAGGATCGTGTCGCCGCAGAGGACGCGGCAGGTGCCGCATTCAAGGCAGCCGGCGCAGTCAAAGCTGATCGTGCCGTCGTCGGCCTCTTTATAGAGATTGGCCGGGCAAGCCTTCACAAGCTTGCGGAATTCTTTGCGGTCGGGCTCATCGCAGAGCACGATGTGCGCATTTTCCTCATCCACAAAGAACTTGTCTTTGCCGAGCTTTTCGTCCACGTTGACGAACTTAATTTCCTTCGTGCTCACAGTGCTTTCCCCCAACCGTAGCCGTCTTTAAGGAGATTCATAACGCCGGCAGCCTTAACGCGCTGCCAGAGGCTCTTGCGAACCGGCGGGACCGGCGAACCGTCGTAGCGGAAAAGGTCGCGCATGATGCCCGCGGTCATCTTCGGGTAGTCCGAGAAAAGACGCGGATTCTCCATCAGGTGCGGCACATTGCGGTACTGCTTCATATCGCGAAGCACAAAGCTCTCTTCGAGACGACGCCGGTAGCCAGCCAGTCCGGCAGCGGAAAAATCACCCGCCTTCTTGGCGTCGATCACTGCCCGAGCTGCGCATTCGCCGGAAGCGACGGCCAAATCCATGCCGCGCACAATGAAGCCCAGATTGATGCACAAGGCCGCAGCATCCCCTGTAATCAGCACGCCGTCTGCGGCGAGCTTTTCAGGCACCATGTCGTAGCCGCCTTCGGGGACGAGATGACCGGAATATTCGAGCAGTTCGCCGCCCTCAATCAAGGGCTTAACCGACGGATGATTCTTCAAATCCTCGAGCATCTGCGGCACGGTCTTGGGCGACTTTTCAATATCGCCCAGTCCGCAGACCACACCGAGTGAAATGGAGTCTTCATTGGTATAGAGGAAGCCGCCGCCCATCAGACCGGCCGAAGCGGAACCCGCAAAGAGCCAGGCAGCGCCTTCACCGTCGCTCAGACCAAAGCGGTCATTGATGACCTGCTTAGAGAGACCAATGACTTCTTTAGCGCCGACGGCGTACTGGTGAGCGTGATATTTCGGCAGCAGGCCGATCGACTGGGCCAGAAGAGAATTCACGCCGTCGGCAAGAATCACGCATTCGGCGAGGAGCTCGTCTTCGCCCGCCTGAACGCCGGTCACCCGGCCGGTTTCATCCTGAAGCAGCCGATCGACGCGAATACCCGGAATGAACTGGGCGCCCTCGGACTCGGCCTTTTCCTGAAGCCACTGGTCAAATTTGCCGCGCAGCACGGTGTAGGATGCCGCCTCCGCGGAGAACGCTTCGCCCGTGTGATAGTCAAGCGTCACCGAGTCATCGTCGGTAATAAAGGAGATCTTCTCACGGGTCACAAGGCGCTCAACGGGCGCTTCCTCAGCGAAGCCCGGCATGACGCGCTCGAGGCTGTGGGCGTAGAGACGGCCGCCCGTCATGTTTTTGCTGCCGGCATAATTGCCGCGCTCAATCACGAGAACGTCAAGCCCTTCCTTGGCAAGAACGTAGGCGGCCACGCAGCCGGCTACGCCGGCGCCGACTACGATGGCGTCGAATTTTTCTTCGGACATGGTTGATACAGCGCGGACGGATGCTGTTGGGCAGCAGCTCAGGCAGTGCTGAGCACTTGAGAGCTGCCGGCATCGAGTGCAGACGCCCGGCGCCTTAAATTAGGGGTTGCAGGTGGGGTCGCGGGCACCCCGCCGCGGGGTGCCCTTTGCGGTGAACTCAGCGCCGCTTAGGAAAGCGCGCGGGTGAGTTCCGGAACGATCTTGTAGAGGTCGCCCACGATGCCGGCATCGGCATCCTTGAAAATCGGCGCGTTCTTATCCTTGTTGACCGCGAGGATCACGCCGCAGTCGGCGGAGAAGACGGTGAGGGCCAGGCCGGGAACGTCCGTCATCAGGGCGTCCACGTCCCGGTAGATGGTCCGCTCCGACACCTCGAAGCGCTCCGCCAGCTCCCCGGCGGTGAGGGCGCGGCGCTCCACCAGCAGATAGAGCAGCTCAAACAGGCGGCCGTTTTTCATCCCGCGCCCTCACACCACCGCTACGCCGCCCAGGATCTCCCCGATGGGGCCGGCGATCACCAGGTCGGCGTGGGCGTCGTAGGGGGTGGGGGACTTGTTGATGAGCACCAGG
>ENA-ORLW01003915-ORLW01003915.1-human-gut-metagenome-genome-assembly--contig:-NODE-3915-length-10621-cov-8.885338_pt1 | contig 10621 bp, 10 predicted proteins | sample MGYA00243017_ERZ508829 | MGnify/ENA primary metagenome ERZ508829 (study PRJEB26277, sample SAMN04329776) | human gut metagenome | biome: human-associated habitat | host: Homo sapiens | place: USA... | reverse complement strand
CGGTGATACCCGTAGTCGTCTTGCCCTGAAGCAGCGTATAAAGTTTGTTTACGAGCTGCTTGGTCAGGTCGGCGACCCGGGCTGCGAACTTCTCGTCGAGCTTCTCGATCTGCAGCTTCTCCGAGCTCTTTCCCGCACGCTTGTTCTCTTTGCCGGCACGGCTGTAAAGCTTCGTGTCGATCACCACACCGTGCAGCGACGGCTGCGCCTTGAGCGAAGCATCCTTCACGTCGCCGGCCTTGTCGCCGAAGATCGCACGGAGCAGCTTCTCCTCAGGCGAAGGATCACTCTCGCCTTTCGGAGTGATCTTACCGATCAGGATGTCGCCCGGATGCACGTTGGCGCCTATACGGATAATACCGTTGGCATCCAGATCCTTGGTAGCGTCCTCGCTCACGTTCGGAATATCCGAAGTCAGCTCCTCGACGCCGCGCTTGGTGTCGCGGACCTCCATGATGTACTCATCGACATGGACCGAGGTGAAAATGTCCTCGCGCTGGATACGCTCCGAAATCACGATGGCATCCTCGAAGTTGTAACCCTTCCAGGGCATGAAAGCCACCTTCAGGTTACGACCCAACGCCAACTCGCCCTTCTGCGTCGAATAACCTTCGGTCAGGATCTGGCCTTTGGTCACCTTGTCGCCCGTCAGAACGGCCGGTTTCAACGTGATCGACGTATTCTGGTTCGTACGACGGTAGCGAGGCAGTTCATAAGTCGTAATTTCCGGCTCGAACGAGCAGATCACCTCCTCTTCCGTCCGCTGGTATTTGATCTGGATCTTGGTTGCATCCGCAAATACCACCTCACCGTCGCCCTCGGCGATGATCTGGATGCGGCTGTCGGAGATCATATCCTTTTCGATACCCGTACCGACGATCGGCGACTCGCAGGTCACCAGCGGCACGGCCTGGCGCATCATGTTCGATCCCATGAGGGCACGGTTCGCATCGTCGTGCTCCAGGAAGGGGATCAGACTTGCCGCGATCGACGCGATCTGGTTCGGAGCTACGTCCATGAGCGTCACCTCCTGGGCCGTCACAACGGGGAAATCGGCGCCTTCACGGGCCTTGATGCGGTCGGGCTGCAGGAAATGGCCCTCGTCGTCGATCGGAACATTCGACTGGGCGACCACCTGCCCCTCCTCCTCTTCGGCCGAATAATATTTGATATCGGCATTGTTGAGATCCACCTGTCCGTTGGTCACGGTACGGTAAGGAGTCTCGATGAATCCCATGTCGGAGATCTTGGCATAGACGCAGAGCGACGAAATCAGACCGATGTTCGGGCCTTCGGGAGACTCGATCGGGCAAAGACGGCCGTAGTGCGTGTAGTGCACGTCGCGGACTTCGAAACCAGCACGGTCACGCGAAAGACCGCCGGGACCGAGGGCCGACAGACGGCGCTTGTGCGTGATTTCGGCCAGCGGGTTGATCTGGTCCATGAACTGCGAAAGCTGCGAAGTGCCGAAGAACGAATTGATCACCGAAGAGAGCGTCTTGGCGTTGATCAGATCGACCGGCGTGAAGACTTCGTTGTCACGCACGTTCATACGCTCGCGGATGGTACGTGCCATACGCACGAAACCTACCGAAAACTGGTTCGAAAGCTGCTCGCCCACCGTGCGGACACGACGGTTCGAGAGGTGGTCGATATCGTCCACCTCGGCTTTCGAGTTGATGAGCTGGATCAGGTACTTGATGATGGCGATGATGTCCTCGCGCGTCAGCGTGCGGATCGCCGGATCGATGTCCAAATCGAGCTTCTTGTTGATCCGATAACGGCCGACATCGCCCAGGTCGTAACGCTTGTCCGAGAAGAAGAGCTTCTCGATCACGTCGCGGGCCGTAGCCTCGTCGGGCGGCTCCGAAGCACGCAACTGGCGATAGATATACACCACGGCTTCTTTTTCGGAGTTACACGGATCTTTCTGTAAAGTATTGTATATAATAGAGAAATCGATACCCGACAGATTCTCCTTATGCAGCAGAATCGTCTTGGCACCGCTCTCGATAATCTGGTCGATATGCTCTTCCTGGAGCACCGTTTCTCGGTCAACGATCACGTTGTTACGTTCGATCGAAACCACCTCGCCCGTATCCTCGTCCACGAAATCCTCGACCCAGGTCGAAAGAACCCTGGCGGCCAACTTGCGGCCGACGGCCTTCTTCAGAGCGGCTTTGGTCACTTTCACTTCGTCCGCGAGATCGAAAATCTCGAGGATCTGCTGATCGGCTTCGAAACCGATGGCACGCAGCAGGGTCGTAACGGGCAACTTTTTCTTACGGTCGATGTACGCGTACATCACGTTGTTGATGTCGGTAGCGAACTCGATCCACGATCCCTTGAACGGGATGATACGAGCTGAATAGAGCTTCGTACCGTTGGTGTGCATGCTCTGTCCGAAGAACACGCCCGGCGAGCGGTGGAGCTGCGAAACGATGACGCGCTCGGCACCGTTGATGACGAACGTACCACGTTCGGTCATATAGGGAATCGTACCGAAATAGACATCCTGCACGACCACGCCGAAATCTTCGTGCTCGTCATCGGTACAATATAGTTTCAATTTGGCTTTTAAGGGAACACTATAAGTCAGGCCGCGTTCCAGACACTCTTCGATCGAATAGCGGGGCGGGTCGATATAGTAGTCGATGAACTCCAGAACGAAATTGTTTCTGGTATCGGTAATGGGAAAATTCTCCTGAAACACCTTATACAGCCCCTCGTTCTTACGATTCTCGGCCGTGGTGTCCATCTGGAAAAAATCCCGGAACGATTTAAGCTGTACCTCCAGCAAGTCGGGATAAGGCACCCGGTTCTTGACTGTCGAAAAGCTAACTCTTTGTTGTGTTTTTGTCGTGGACATCGGTAAAATCCAAATTAAAGTTGAAGGTTTAAGTATTCCGGGGGAAGCCCCCGCAGCGGACCTCTTCTAATCCCGCTAATGCCCCCAGTGTAAACAGATTACACCCTGAGAGCATCCAAACTTCCAAAGACCAGACACAGCTCCTGTCGGCACTTCTAATCTTTAGACCAGAAAAGGCATAGAGCTTACAGCAGCGTAAGCCCTATACCCTGAGTTTGTCCTGAAACTTTTAAGTAGAAACTACTTAACCTCAACTTCAGCACCTGCCTCTTCGAGCTGAGCCTTGATCGACTCGGCCTCCTCCTTGGAAACACCCTCCTTGATTGCTTTCGGAGCAGCATCAACCAAAGCCTTGGCATCGCCCAGCGACAGGCCTGCGATATCCTTCACAACTTTGATAACCTGGAGCTTCGACTGGCCAGCGTTCTTCAGAATCACGTCGAATGCGCTCTTCTCAGCGGCAGCAGCCTCTCCGGCGGCGGCAGCAGGCGCTGCAACAGCAACGGCTGCAGCTGCGGGTTCAATGCCGTACTCCTCTTTGAGGATCGTAGCCAACTCGTTTACCTCCTTAACTGTCAAATTTACCAATTCTTCAGCTAATTTTTTTACATCTGCCATAAGTTCAATCTTATTAAATTTTGTTTGAATTCTTGTTTGTTAATTTCTTTCTTCGAGCGTCTTTACGATACCCGCAATCTTTTGGCCTGCATTAGACTGCAATGCAGAGATAACATTCTTCGCAGGAGATTGCAGCAGGGCGATGATATCGCCGATAAGCTCCTCCCGGCTCTTAATGTTGCACAGAGTGTCCAACTGGTTGTCGCCTACATACACGCAGCCTTCCACGTACGCCGCTTTCAGTACCGGCTTGTCGGAAGTCTTGCGGAACTCCTTGATCAGCACCGCAGGCGTCTTGCCCGTGTGGGCGAACATTACCGAGGTCGAACCCTCCAATACTTTCACCAAATCAGCATCCGCTTTCTCCACCCGCTCCAGCGCTTTGGCAAGAAGCGTGTTCTTTACGACCACCAGCTTGATGTCGCTTTCGAAGCACTTGCGACGCAACGACGCAGTCTGCTCAGCATTCAAAGCCTCGATGTTCGTAATGTAAAAGTGAGGATACTCGTTGAGCTGCTCGGCGAGGCTGTCAATGACAACCAATTTTTCTTCCTTCGTCATCTCTTAAATCCTCCCTCTTATTTAGTTTCTACTGATTTAGCATCGATCTGCAAGCCAGGGCTCATAGTCGTCGAGAGGAAAATACTCTTAACATAAGAACCTTTCGCTGCAGCCGGTTTCAATTTCATAATCATGCTGAGCACCGTATTCACGTTATCGGCAATCTGCTCCGCAGAGAACGAAATCTTACCAACTGAAGTGTGGATAATACCGAACTTGTCCACTTTGAAGTCGATCTTACCCGATTTTACCTCACTTACAGCCTTTCCAACTTCCATCGTAACCGTGCCGGTCTTGGGGTTCGGCATCAGGCCGCGGGGACCCAGAATACGACCCAGCGCACCCACCTTACCCATCACGTTCGGCGTACAGATGATCACATCGATATCCGTCCAACCGGACTTGATCTTCTCGACGTATTCATCCAAACCTACGTAGTCGGCACCGGCAGCCTGCGCTTCGGCCTCTTTTTCCGGAGTACAGAGCACGAGAACCCGTACCTGCTTACCCGTACCATGAGGAAGAGTCACAACGCCTCTCACCATCTGGTTGGCCTTACGCGGATCCACGCCCAGACGCACATCAACATCCACCGAAGCATCAAATTTCGTAAAAGTAATCTCCTTCAGAAGAGCTGCGGCCTCCGTAAGCTTGTAAGCCTTTTCGGGCTCGACCTTCGCGTAGGCAATTTTTTGATTTTTTGTCAACTTACTCATTCTTGTAATTGCAATTACTTGTTAGGAAATTCTCCAACGACGTTGATACCCATACTGCGCGCAGTACCAGCGATCATACGCATAGCAGCCTCGATCGTGAAACAGTTCATATCGGACATCTTGTCCTGAGCGATCTCACGCACCTGATCCCACGTCACCTGACCGACCTTGTCGCGGTTGGGCTGTGCGGAACCCGATTTAGCTTTGGCTGCCTCCTTGAGTTGAATGGCTACAGGCGGCTGTTTTACGATGAAGTCAAACGACTTGTCGCTGTAAACCGTGATGATGACCGGAAGAACTTTTCCCGCCTTGTCTTGTGTTCTGGCATTGAACTGCTTGCAGAAGTCCATAATATTGACTCCTTTTGAACCCAATGCTGGTCCCACCGGGGGAGAAGGATTGGCAGCACCACCTTTGATCTGCAATTTGATAAATGCAGCAACCTCTTTTGCCATAGTTTTCCTTGGTTAATTATTCTTTTTCAACTTGTGTGAAACTCAACTCCATAGGAGTTTTGCGCCCGAATATCTTCACCGATACCGTGAGTTTCTTGCGCTCGTTGTCGACGGCCTCAATGGTACCTTGGAAGCTTGAAAAAGGACCATCTGTAACTTTGATGGTTTCGCCGACAAAGAATGGTATTTCGTTTTCTTCCTCCATCGAACTCAATTCATCGACACGCCCCAGGATGCGGCTGACCTCCTGCGGACGCAGGGGCGTAGCGATCATCTTGCGGCTGTCCTCCTTGGTGTCACCCAAAAAACCGAGCACGTTGGGAATATTACGAATGATAATAGGGATCTGACCGACAAAGGCGGCTTCAATCAATACATATCCCGGATAAGAAACCTTCTCTTTGGAAACCTTCTTACCGTTACGGATCGTATAGACTTTTTCGGTCGGAATCAGCACCTGCGAAATATACTCTTCCAGGTGGCTGTGGCGGATTTCGGATTCGATGTACTCTTTTACCTTATTCTCCTTGCCTCCGATCGTACGAACTACATACCACTGTTTCGCTGTTTCGCTCATGGTCACAAAAACAATTAACGACCGAGCTTAGCCAGGGTCCTGTAGATAGCCTCCATAATGTTCTCAAACGAAATGTCCATCGCCAAAATCACGATGGCGAAGATCAACGAAGCGACCATCACCACTACCGTCGAGTTCTGCAACTGTGCGAACGTCGGCCAGGTCACTTTATGAACCAATTCGTTATAAGATTCTTTTACGTAATTGAACATATTCTTCTTACTTTATTTTAGCAGGAGCAGAGAGATTCGAACTCCCATCAACGGTTTTGGAGACCGCTATTCTACCCTTGAACTATGCTCCTAAAAAGTAGTGCAAGTCAATCCCTGCACTACTGAAATATCCCTGGGATTAGGCGAGAATCTTCAGAATCTGACCTGCACCTACCGTACGGCCACCCTCGCGGATTGCGAAACGCAGACCTTCGTTGAGTGCAACCGGGTAGATCAACTCAACGGTGATCGTTACGTGGTCGCCCGGCATCACCATATCTACGCCTTCGGGAAGAGTAACCTCACCGGTTACGTCCATCGTACGCAGATAGAACTGGGGACGGTATTTGTTGTGGAACGGCGTGTGACGGCCCCCCTCTTCCTTCTTCAGGATATAAACCTCAGCCTGGAACTTGGTGTGCGGAGTGATAGAACCCGGTTTAGCGACAACCATACCGCGCTTAACCTCTTTCTTGTCGATACCGCGGAGCAGCAGACCTACGTTGTCACCGGCCTCGCCCTCATCGAGCAACTTGCGGAACATCTCCACACCCGTACAAGTCGAAGTCAGCGTCTTCTCCTCCAGACCGATGATCTCAACGGGATCACCTACGTGGATAACACCGGTTTCGATACGGCCCGTAACCACGGTACCACGGCCGGTGATCGAGAATACGTCCTCGACAGGCATCAGGAACGGCTTCTCGTTCTCGCGCTGCGGAATCGGAATATAGTTATCAACCGCATCCATCAGCTCCATGATCTTGTCTTCCCACTTAGCCTCGCCGTTCAGACCACCCAGTGCGGAACCACGGATGATAGGAGCGTTGTCGCCATCGTAGTCGTATTTGCTCAGCAGATCACGAACCTCCATCTCGACCAGGTCGAGCATCTCGGGATCGTCCACCATATCGCATTTGTTCAGGAACACAACGATCTTCGGTACGTTCACCTGGCGAGCCAGCAGCACGTGCTCGTTGGTCTGAGGCATCGGACCGTCGGTTGCGGCAACAACCAGAATCGCACCGTCCATCTGTGCGGCACCGGTAACCATGTTCTTCACATAGTCGGCGTGACCCGGGCAGTCAACGTGTGCATAGTGACGATTTGCAGTCTGGTACTCAACGTGCGAAGTGTTGATCGTAATACCACGCTCTTTCTCCTCGGGAGCGTTGTCGATAGAATCGAACGAACGAAGCTCAGAAAGGCCTTTTTTAGCCAGAACGGTGGTGATCGCTGCAGTAAGAGTCGTCTTACCGTGATCAACGTGACCGATAGTACCGATGTTCACATGCGGTTTGGAACGGTCGAATTTTTCTTTTGCCATAGTATAAAAGTATTAAGATTTTATAAAAATTCTGCTCTTCAAAACGTCTGTCGTTTCGCAAGAGTGACGAGCGACGCAATACCTCTCCTCAAAGAGGTTTGCATCACGCGTCAACTGCATTTCTGGAGCGGAAGACGAGGCTCAAACTCGCGACCCTTAGCTTGGAAGGCTAATGCTCTATCAACTGAGCTACTTCCGCAAAAACGCACCGCAAGGAGTTTCCCCTTCCCGATCGACTCGGAAATACAGGCAACCCGTTCGGCGCTCTTTTTGAGTGGGAAGTGATGGATTCGAACCACCGAAGGCGTAAGCCAGCAGATTTACAGTCTGCCCCATTTGGCCACTCTGGTAACTTCCCTTGTTGGTTTGCGATGTAGAGCCGATGGAGGGATTCGAACCCACGACCTGCTGATTACAAATCAGCTGCTCTGACCGGCTGAGCTACATCGGCATGAACCGTTTTGGACTGCAAAGATAAGAATAATATTCCGAACCGCCAAATATCGGCGCAGGATTTTCCATTCCTATCTGTCTCAAAGAACCTTGCGTCAACCGATTCCGCTTATTCGGCGAAATCGAGTGCAAAGATAGAATAGTTTTGCGAATTAAAAAATAGTCGGGCTCTTTTTTTCAAAAAATAAATGGTTTTTACCACCTCCGGCACCCGAACGGGAAGAATCGCTCCTCTTTCCGCACAGCCGATACGGAAGAGAGGATGGGTTTTAACTTGACCCGGAAGACAGCCCCCATCGCGCCGGAAGATCGCCGGCCGGCCAAAACGGAACGCAACCAAATGATCATGGTTGCGCGCAGCGCATACGATAAATGGAGACATTCTTTTTATAGTTGCGCGGAGCGCACCGCAGCTTCCGCCTTGCGAAAACGCGGGAAGAAGAACGGGCGGCGGATGCGCCGGCGAAAACGCGGGCGCGAGCTTGTCCGCGTAGCGTTTCAGGCGCAAGCCGACGGCCGTTCCCCGACGTTTTCGCCTGGCGGACACTTTTGGCGCCACCTTTTGGTGACAAAAGGTGGTAAATCCGCTCCTCGCAGGAAACGCCGAATCGAAGGTCGGGATGCTTCCCGAAGAATCGATCGAAAAATTTTTCTTCTCTCAAAATTCTTTTTCTGTGCTTTTGGCTTGATCCAAAAGCACCAAAAGATCAAGCACCGCGAAAATAGCGGGTGTCGCCACCTGCGCTCGCTGAGCGATCACGAAAGACTTCGCTTTTCGCACGATCGCTCCGGGCGCTCGCGCCGCTGCCGTCACTGCTTCCGCTATTTTCGCAGTGCGATCCCGCAGACCGGAGGCCTGCCAAAATACAATTTCGAAAGATTCGCTCTTCGGTCAAAACCCGAAGAGCGGCAGACCGCAGCCGCCCCATGCGGAGGGCTGCATCGTCCCGCCACAGGCGGCCGACGCATCCTCCGCCGGCCGCGGACTGACAAAGAAAAATCGTACTTTGACTGCGCCGTAGATACTCCGCCTCGGCAAAACCCGAATAAATTTGGTTCTGCCCTCGGCTTGCGCACTTCACGGAGGACAAACCTCCGCTCAGATAAGCCACGCCTCGGCAAAACCGCAAACTCCGTTTGCTTTTGCCCTCGGCTTGTGCACTTTGCGGAAGACGAGCTTCCGCTTAGATAGGCGGCGCCTCGGCAAAGCCGCAAACTTTGTTTGCTTTTGCCCTCGGCTTGCGCTATCTTTGTCCGCATGAAAACGATTCCGATCCTGCCCGGCATCGCGCTGCACGAACTCCGGACGGCCGATGCGGCCGACATCTTCGCCGCCATCGACGGCGAACGCGCCTACCTGGGACGCTGGCTACCCTTCGTGCAGTTCACCCGCAGCGAGGAGGATTCGCTGCGCTTCGTCCGCTCCGTACTCGAAGCTCCCTACCGCGAAGCGGTCTTCACGATCCGCGACGGGGAGCGTTTCATCGGACTCATCGGTTTCAAGTCGACCGATCCGCTTGCCCGCACCACCGAAATCGGTTACTGGCTCCGCGAGGCGTGGCAGGGGCGCGGCATCGTCACAACGGCCGTCCGGGCGCTTTGCCGCATGGCGCGCGAGGAGCTAGCGATGCGCTGCGTCGCGATCAAATGCGCCACGGGCAACGGGCCGAGCAACCGCATCCCGCAGCGGCTCGGCTTCACGCTCGACCACGTCGAACATCGCGCCGAACTGCTCGAAGACGGCCGTTACACCGATGCGAACGTCTATCTGCTGAATCTCGCGGATCGGAACACGTCCGTTCGGCCGTGATCCGGACGGATCGCGCGAAACATAAATATTAAGGTATCGAATGAATCGGGACAATCCTTCGGAACTCTTCCCCGTCGTCGACGAGACGGGACGGGTCGTCGGCTGCGCCACGCGCGGCGAATGCCACGACGGGCGGCGGTTGCTGCATCCGGTCGGTGCGCGAGCGCGAGCTGGTCTACGTCAACCGCACCGTCTACGACGGCCCCGTCACGCCGAGCGACGAGACCGACGGCGGACGGTTCTGGACGATCGGAGAGATCCTCCGCACACTGGGCACGGGTCTCTTCACGCCCAATTTCGAGAGCGAATTCCGCCGCGTCTTCCTAACGGACGACGGGATCGCCTAAACAGAAGATCTTCCCCTCGATAAAGGTCACCCACAGCCGGTTGTCGGCATCGACGAAGAAGTCGTTGGCAGCCGACGAGGCGAATTTCTCGGCCCAGAACAGCCGTCCGTCGCCGCTCACCGACGCCACGCAACCCGTGCGGTTGGCCATGTAGGCCACCCCTTCGCGCACTTCGACGGGGCAGGGGTTGTGGTCGTAGCCCCAACCGGCATCGACCGTCCACAGCTCCGTGTAACGGTCGGCATCCGTCGCTACGGCCAGCAGTTCGCCGTCCATGGTCTTGGCGTAGACCGCCGAGCCGTCGGCGCTCACGCCGGTCGTTTCGCGCACCTTGCGCCGCTTGACGCGCCATATCTCGCGGCCCGTCGCCAGGTCGAGCGCCGTCATGCAGCGGTCGGGCGCCACGATGAATATCCGCCCGCCGACGATGCGCGGCACGATGTGGCCCGGCGAGTAGAGCTTCTGCGGGCTGCCGTTGTTCCAGCTCCACAGCCGCTCGCCCGTCGCTTCGTCGAGGCAGTAGAGGTTCGTGTCCCACGCCCCGAAGACCACGCGCCCGCCGGCCACGGCAGGGCGCCCCTGCGGCTGCCCCTCGCCGAAACGGAACTCCCAGGCGATACGGCCCGTGCGCAGCTCGATCTTGGCCATCGACCCGCTGCCCAGCCCCATGTAGAGC
>ENA-ORLW01003914-ORLW01003914.1-human-gut-metagenome-genome-assembly--contig:-NODE-3914-length-10622-cov-2.731626_pt1 | contig 10622 bp, 9 predicted proteins | sample MGYA00243017_ERZ508829 | MGnify/ENA primary metagenome ERZ508829 (study PRJEB26277, sample SAMN04329776) | human gut metagenome | biome: human-associated habitat | host: Homo sapiens | place: USA... | reverse complement strand
TGTGTATGCAAGAAGACCGCAGATCCAGGAACGTCTGACTGTGCAGATCGCAGATGCGCTGGAACGTGTTCTCGCTCCAAAGGGAATCATGGTTATGCTGGAAGCGGAGCATACCTGCATGACCATGCGTGGAATCAAAAAGCCGGGAAGCAAAACGGTTACGACTGTTACCAGAGGTGAATTTAAAGAAAATATGGAGCTTCAGAAACAGTTCCTTGCTATGGTCAAGGACTGATGGACAGAGTGAATCAGATCTGGAATCATCCGCTCTATCAGAATGAGCTTAATAAGCTTCAGCTTCTGGAGACTGACCGTGAATTCTGCAGACATACACCGGAGCATTTTTTGGATGTGGCACGCCTTGCCTATATCCGGGCACTTGAGGAAAATGCTCCTGTTTCAAAGGAACTGATCTACTGTACTGCCCTTCTTCACGATATCGGACGGGCCAGACAGTATGAAGATGGCACTCCTCATGATGAGGCCGGTGCTGCTATCGCAGGACAGATCTTAAACGAGCTTGGATTTTCTATGGAAGAAATGGAAGCGATCATTGCGGCAATACGTGGTCACAGAGCTCAGACGGATCCAGAAACTGTTTTTCCTGTAAAGCAGAGCCGGAATGTTACTGGTCTCCTGCTAAAAAAAATATGACGATCCAATATTAGGAGGTTTTTCCATGAAAATCGGAAATCGTGAGTTTGATGTAAAAAACAAAACATATATTATGGGTATCCTAAATGTCACACCGGATTCTTTCTCAGATGGCGGAAAATGGAACGATATGGATCATGCCCTGAAACATACAGAAGCTATGATCGCCGAAGGTGCTGATATTCTTGATATCGGTGGGGAATCCACACGTCCGGGGCATACACCGGTTGGCGCACAGGAGGAGATCGAGCGTATTCTTCCTGTTATCGAAGCAGTAAAAGGGCGTTTTGATATCCCCATCTCTGTAGATACCTATAAGGGATGTGTTGCGGAAGAAGCCCTGAAACACGGAGCAGATCTTATCAATGACATCTGGGGACTGAAATATGATCCTGAAATGGCTCCTGTCATTGCCAGATATCAGGCTCCCTGCTGTCTGATGCATAACAAAGATAATACTGAATACAATAATTTTATTGTGGATATGCTGGCAGAAACCCAGGAATGTGTCAATATTGCCAAACGTGCCGGTATTGCCGATGATAAGATCATCCTTGATCCTGGTGTCGGATTTGGTAAAACCTATGAGATGAACCTGATGACTATGGATAATCTGGAGCTTTTCCGGAAGCTGGGATATCCGGTGCTTCTTGGTACCTCCAGAAAATCCATGATCGGACTTGCCCTTGATCTTCCTGTAGATCAGCGTGTAGAGGGAACTCTTGCCACATCGGTGATCGGTGTTATGAAGGGGTGTGCATTTGTCCGTGTTCATGATGTGGAGAAGAATAAGAGAGCAATCCGTATGACAAGAGCATTAATGAGAGAACATGAGGTATAGAGGACAGATGCAGAAGAAGTTCGATGAAATCAGAATTGAAGATCTGGAAGTGTTTGCAAATCATGGTGTGTTTCCGGAGGAAAATACGTTAGGACAGAAGTTTGTTGTCTCAGCAGTGCTTTTTACAGATACCAGGATGGCGGGAAAAACAGATGATCTGACAGCGTCCATCCACTACGGAGAAGTCAGTGCATTTATTACTGAATTTTTACAGAAAAATACCTATCAGTTATTAGAACGTGCAGCGGAAGAACTGGCTGAAGCGTTGCTTCTTGAGTGGGACAGAATAGAAAAAATATCTATAGAGATCAAGAAACCATGGGCGCCTGTAAGACTTCCGTTAAAAACAGTCAGCGTGAAGATAGAGCGTGGCTGGCACACAGCATACATTGCGTTAGGATCTAACATTGGGGACAGTAAGATGTATCTGGATAATGCAGTAAAGGCATTGAATGAACTTCCGACAAGTAAAGTTGAGGTCGTATCTGAATATCTTGTGACACCTCCCTACGGAGTGACAGATCAGCCGGATTTCCTGAACGGCTGTCTGAAACTTCGCACGCTGCTTTATCCATATGAGCTTTTAGCTGAATTGAACAGAATTGAGAAAGAAGCAGGAAGAGAGCGAATCATTCACTGGGGTCCGAGAACATTAGATCTGGATATTATTTTTTATGATGATCTTGTTCTTGAAGAGGCGGATCTGTGTATTCCACATGTAGAGATGCACAAGAGAAAATTCGTGCTGGAACCGTTGGGAGAGATCGCTCCGTATAAGCGCCATCCGATAAGTGGAAAAAGCGTTTGCGAGATGCTTGTTGAACTGAATGAAAATGATAATTAGAGGCTGTTAAAAACTATGAGAAACACGCTCTGCGAGTTTCTCAAGTTATCGCGACAGTCGCCAAGGTCTCGTGCAAGCACGGACTTTGGCTCGTTGTTCGCGTAAATAAGAGCTGGACAGAAGCATGTTGAAAACTTCTGTCCAGCTCTTTGTAGTCAGAAAATAATTAAATCAATTTGTTTACAGCAGCTGCTCAAAGGTGTCATAAAATGTTGGGTAAGACACATCTACGCATTTACTGTCAAGAATCTTTGTAGTACCTTCTGCAACAAGTGCAGCAATACTGAATGCCATTGCAATTCTGTGGTCTAACAAAGTATGAATAGAAGCACCATGAAGAGGTCTTCCGCCATTGATGATCATTCCGTCTTCAGTAGGTGTTACATCACAGCCCATTGCTTTCAGATTATCTGTTACAGTCTCAATACGATCCGTTTCCTTGACTTTCAGTTCAGCAGCATCTTTGATTATAGTAGTACCTTCCGCCATGGCTGCCATAACTGCAATAACCGGAATCTCATCGATCAAAGTTGGGATGATGTCTCCTTCGATTGTAGTTCCATGCAGTCTACTTGTGCGGACAAGAACATCTGCAATTCTTTCCCCACCTTCTGTACGTTCGTTAAGGAGGGTGATATCACCACCCATATCTTCACATACTCTCAAGATTCCTGCGCGTGTCGGGTTGATTCCTACATTTTCTACAAGAATTTCAGAATCAGGGACGATCAGTCCGGCAGCAATGAAATAAGCAGCGGAAGAGATGTCTCCCGGAACTGTGATTTCCTGTCCGTAAAGTTCTTCACAAGGACGGATGATAGCGGTTGCTTTGGAAGAACCAATCTCAAAAGTAGAGCGGATATCTGCACCGAATTCTTTCAGCATTAATTCTGTATGGTTTCTGGAAAGACTCGGTTCTGTGACAGAGGTCTCTCCATCTGCGTAAAGACCGGCGAGCAGCAGGCAGGATTTCACCTGCGCACTGGCAACCGGTGAATCATAATGGATTCCATGAAGCTGCGCCGGGGTAATATAAAGCGGGGCACATCCATTGCGGAGAATACTGGAAATATGTGCGCCCATCTGTGTCAATGGTTCAATGATTCTTTTCATTGGGCGGGAGTTCAGTGATTCATCTCCGGACAATTTAGAGTCAAACGGCTGTCCGGCGAGAATACCGGAAATCAGTCTCGTTGTTGTTCCGCTGTTTCCCACATCAAGGATCTTCTCCGGAGCACTCAGTCCATGCAATCCCTTTCCGTGTACGATAACGGAAGAATAATCGCTCTCAACTTCAATCTCAATACCAAGCTCTCTGAAACAACGAATAGTCGCGAGACAGTCGGCACCAGAGAGAAAGTTGTGGATCTGCGTCGTTCCGTTTGCAATCGAGCCGAACATAATGCAGCGGTGGGAGATGGATTTGTCTCCCGGTATTGTAACTTTTCCTTTTAATCCTGTAATATTACATAATTCCATAATCTTATTCCTCATTTCTGCTATCAGACTTCATAGATGACATAGCGGTATTTCTGCAAAAGTACAGAAGCTCTGTTTGCAGAATCTTCATCATAAAATTCAATACGAAGAACTCCTTCCTCAAATTCACGGTTGTGGATGATTCCGATGTTTTTGATACTGATATTATTACTTGCAAGAATTGTGGCAATCGTAGCAATTCCACCTGTTTCATCGATGATATCACAATAAAGTGCAAACTGCTTTTTGATCGGTCCTGCAGATCCGTTCGGCATGGAGTTCCTGTAATCTTTGGAATTCTCAAACAGAGCGTACAGGGCAGGTTCATTTCCTTCATCCACAAGATCCTTTGCATGTGAAAGAGCTTCAATATATTCACCTAAGATCTGGGAGATGTTCTCACTGTTTTTCAGACAGATCTGCTGCCACATGACCGGGGAGGAAGAAGCAATTCTCGTAATATCTTTAAATCCCCCTGCGGCCAACGCTTTCATCATCCCTTCCTTCGAATCTGTATCATGTACAAAATTCACAAGTGTGGATGCAATAATATGCGGCAGGTGGCTGATCGTTCCGGTAATATGATCGTGCTCGTGGTAATCCAGAATAACGGGAAGAGCTTTTAAAGATGAAACAAAGTCTTTGTAAGCATCCACTTTTTCTTCCGCTACTTTAGCAGAAGGAGTCAGGATATAGTATGCATTTTCAATCAAATGAGCTTTGGAATTCATAAATCCGCTCTTCTCAGAACCGGCCATCGGGTGTCCGCCAATGAAATTCGCTTCCATTCCCAGACGAATCACCTCTTCGTGGATGGAAGTCTTCACGCTTCCGACATCTGTGAGAATACAGTTTTCATCCAGGAGATCTTTCAGCTGGGAAAGATAGGCTGCGTTGTAAGTGACCGGTGCGCAGAGGAAAATATAGTTACATCCCCTGAAATTGTCATCAATGGATGAACAGGAAGTATGAATAGTGCCTTCCTGGATTGCCAGTGCAAGGGATTCTTTATTTTTATCGAATGCGATGATGTCGTAATCCGGATAATACTGGCGGATTGCCTTCGCAATAGAGCCGCCGATAAGTCCAAGTCCGATAAATCCAATTTTTTTAGCATTCATAGTTGTAAAATCCTTTCTGTTGTTGTGCAAAACATATCTTACTGTTCAGAAATCTTAAATCAGTAAGAAACATATATTCGTATTTTAACACTTTGCTCTGTAAAAGTAAATTGGTAATATTGCGTTGCTGGTCGCACATTGTGTGAACAGCAACACAATATTGCTTCTATATATAAGCGGAGTGTTTTCAAAGAATAGCTTTATGATAGAAAGTTAAAATTGTATAAAATGTAAAAAAATAGTTGTAATTAATCAGAATATTTAGTACAATATACCCATGGTATGTATATCGACGACAAAAAAACGATGTGCATAATAGCTACATAACAAGGAGGCAGCAGTATGAAGGTTTACAGAACAGACGAAATCAGAAATGTGGTATTACTTGGTCATGGTGGAAGCGGAAAGACAAGTCTTGCAGAGGCGATGCTCTACGTATCAGGTGCAACGAATCGTATGGGAAAGATTTCCGAATCCAATACGGTGAGCGATTTTGATAAAGAGGAGCAGAAACGTGGATTTTCAATCAGCACAAGTCTGGTACCAATCGAGTGGGAGAAAGCGAAGATCTATATTCTTGACACACCGGGATATTTTGATTTTGTCGGAGAAGTAGAAGAGGCAGTCAGTGCAGCAGATGCAGCGGTTATCGTAGTATCTGGTAAGGCAGGAGTACAGGTTGGAACGGAAAAAGCATGGGAGCTTTGTGACAAATATAATCTGCCGAGAATGATCTATGTGACAGAGATGGATGTGGATGATGCAAGTTTCCGTCAGGTAGTGGCAGATCTGACAGAAAAGTACGGAAAGAAGATCGCACCACATTTCCAGCCGATCCGTGAGAACGAGAAGCTTGTAGGATATATTAATATTATTAAGAATGCCGGAAGAAGATATACAGGCATTGGACAGAGAGAAGAGTGCGAGATTCCGGATTACTGTATGCCGAACCTTGAGATTTTGAGAGATTCTCTATGGAAGCTGTAGCAGAGACAAGTGAAGAGTTTATGGAGCGCTATTTTAATGGTGAGGAATTCTCTATAGAAGAGATCCGTGCAGCCATGAGAACAGAAGTAATGGATGGGGATATCGTACCGGTTGCGATGGGATCCAATATCCAGGCACAGGGAGTAGCCAACCTGCTTTCAGATATTGTTCGTTTCTTCCCGAGTCCGGATAAGAGAACCTGTGCAGGAATCAACCGCAGAACAAACGAGATTTTTGAAGCAAATTATGATTTCGCAAAAGCAAAATCAGCGTATGTATTTAAGACAATGGTGGATCCATTTATTGGAAAATACTCTTTCGTAAAGGTATGCTCCGGAGTACTTAAAGGAGATGATGTACTTTATAATGCAGACACAGACGCAGAAGAGAAACCAGGTAAACTTTATACCATGTGCGGAAGTAAGCCAAGCGAAGTGACAGAGCTTTTTGCAGGTGATATCGGAGCAATCGGTAAACTGACAAATACAAGAACAGGAGATACTCTTTCCGTAAAGGGAACACCGGTATCTTATGCAAAGACAGATTATTCTGTACCATATACATATATGAAGTATCGCGTAAAGAATAAAGGCGATGAAGATAAGGTATCACAGGCTCTTGCAAGAATGACAGCAGAAGATGTTACATTGAAAGCTGTGAATGACAGTGAGAACAGACAGTCTCTTCTTTATGGAATGGGTGAGCAGCACCTTGAGATCGTAGCAAGTAAACTGGCGGCAAGATATAAAGTAGAGATCACACTGGAGACACCAAAAGTTGCATTCCGTGAGACAATCCGTAAGAATTCTGACGTTGATTCCAAGTATAAGAAACAGAGCGGCGGACATGGACAGTACGGACATGTTAAGATGAAATTCGAACCATCAGGAGATCTCGAAACTCCATTTGTATTCGAAGAATGTGTTGTTGGAGGAGCAGTTCCGAAGAACTACTTCCCGGCAGTAGAGAAAGGTCTGCAGGAATCTGTAGTGAAAGGACCTCTTGCCGGATATCCGGTAGTTGGTGTGAAAGCTACTTTATATGACGGATCCTATCATCCGGTAGACTCTTCAGAGATGGCATTTAAGACAGCTACGATCCAGGCATTCAAGAAAGGATTCCTGGAGGCATCTCCGGTACTTCTTGAACCAATCGCATCCCTGAAAGTTACAGTTCCGGATGATTACACAGGAGATATCATGGGAGACCTGAACAAACGCAGAGGACGTGTGCTTGGCATGACACCGGTAGCCGGAGGAAAGCAGGTTATTGAAGCAGATATTCCAATGACAGGACTGTTTGGCTATTGCACAACACTTCGCTCCATGACAGGTGGAAGAGGATCTTACGAATATACATTTGCAAGATATGAGCAGGCTCCATCTGATGTACAGGAGAAAGAAATTGCTGCAAGAGCAGAAGAAGCATAATTAAAGATTCAGGCAATACAAAGAGTGTGTTATCCGGCTGATAAAAAGGAGTGGATAGCACGCTCTTATTGCTTGTTTTAGAAAAAACAGTAACATTATATTTCACAAAAAAATCACAAGTTTGCGAATATGGTTGTACTTTCAAAACAAAGGTGCTATAATTCATCTACCTGTCTGCATTAGACAGGTATGTTGTTGTTTATGAAATCCTGTGAACAGTGACATAAAGTGACTGTGTAGAGCAGTTATAAGATTATTATAATAATATGAGGGATAAGAAAATGAGGATTATTATTATCGGTGACGGAAAGGTTGGTTACAAGCTTGCCAAGCAACTTTCCGCCGAGAAATATGACATTATAATGATTGACAGTAATGAAAATAAGTTGAGATTTGCTATGGATCGTCTGGATATTGCCTGCGTGACGGGAGATGGCGCAGACGCAGAAGTACTTAAACAGGCAGATGTAGCGCATGCCGACCTGGTGATTGCTTGTACATCAGCAGATGAATGCAATATGTTAAGCTGTCTGATCGCCAGAAAATTAGGTGCAAGACATACGATTGCCCGTGTGCGTAATCCGATTTATTATCGTCAGATCGGACTTCTGAAAGAAGATCTGCATCTTAGTATGGCTGTAAACCCGGAACTTATCGTGGCAGATGAGATTAGCAGACTTCTGCTCTTCCCGGATGCGAGTCAGGTGGAGACTTTTGTGAAGGGACGTGTAGAATTGATTGAATTACCGGTTGCGAAGGGAAGCAGCCTGGCAGGGTTAAGCCTTGCGGAAATGTATAACCGGTTCCAGATCCGTCTGCTTGTCTGTGCAGTGGAACATGGAGATGAAGTTTGCATTCCAGATGGAGAATACAGGATGCGTGCAGGAGACCGTCTGCATATTGCGGCATCTCATAAAGATTTAGAGGCATTTTTTAAAGCAAATGGAAAGCGTAAGGACAAAATCAAAAAAGTCATTATTTGTGGAGCCGGAAGAGTTGGTTACTATCTTGCACTTCAGCTTAGCACACTTGGTATGCAGATAAAGATCATAGAACAGAATCGCCAGAGATGTGAAGAACTTTGCGAATTACTTCCAAAAGCAACCATTATTAATGGAGATGCAACAGATCACGATCTTCTTGTAGAAGAAGGGATTGATGAAGCGGATGCATTTGTTGCCCTGACAGGGATGGATGAAGAGAACATTATACTTTCTCTTTTTGCAAAGAGTCAGAATGTGGACAAAATTGTTACGAAAGTCAATGAAGACAGACGCGCACGTATGGTAGAAGACTTTGGAATTGATAGTATTGTTTCTGTTAAAACAGCTACAGCAGACGCAATCATGAGTTATGTCAGAGCGCGTAAAAACTCTCAGGGAAGTGCGAATGTTGAGACAATGTATCAATTGGTTGATGACAAAGTTGAAGCACTGGAATTTATTGTTAAGGCTGAGACAAATTATACAGGAATTCCATTGAAGAATCTCTCATTGAAACCGAATAATCTGATTGCATGTATTGCAAGAAAACGTCAGATCATTCTTCCGAGCGGAGATGATTGTATTCAGGTAGGAGATAATGTGATCATTATCACGATGGAAAAACAGATTGAAGATATTAAAGATATTTTAATGTAGGTGCAGCGTGATGAATAAGAAGATGATAGTATATATTTTGGGGAAAATGATGGGAGTCGAAGGATTACTTCTGCTGATTCCAGCGTTGGTTTCCCTGATATATCATGAAAAAAGCGTAATTTCTTTTCTGATTGTAGCAGCAATCCTGCTCGTAATTTATATGGTGTTCGGAAGGAAACTTCCGGCTTCAAAGCAGATTTACGGAAAAGAAGGTTTTGTTATTGTTGGGCTTGCATGGATTTTATGGTCCGCATTCGGAGCGCTTCCGTTTGTAATTTCGGGAAGTATTCCATATTATATTGATGCACTTTTTGAGACGATTTCCGGTTTCACTACAACCGGATCTACAATCCTGGCAGATATTGAAGCTCTGCCAATGGGAATTTCCTTCTGGCGAAGCTTTACACACTGGATCGGTGGTATGGGGGTACTTGTATTTGTTATGATGATCACATCTCTGGATGATGAGAATGCAATGCCGCTCATGCGTGCGGAAGTACCGGGACCGGAGGCGGATAAGCTTGTCCCAAAGGCAAGACATACCGCAAGACTTTTATATGGAATGTATTTTGTTCTGACAGCAGCAGAAGTGGTTTTTCTGCTTTTTGGCGGAATGAACCTGTATGATGCACTTTTACATGCATTCAGTACTGCCGGAACGGGAGGATTTTCTAATAGAGCTGCAAGCGTCAGCTTCTACGACAGTGCATATATTGATGGTGTGATCACAGTATTTATGATTTTGTTTGGAATTAACTTTAACTTGTACTTTTTCATATTGCTCAAAGACTGGAAATCCATTCTGAAAAATGAAGAGCTGTGGGCATATCTTGGAATAGTAGGTGTGTCAATCGCTATAATCACAGGAAATATCCTCAAGATTTATGGAACGGTTGCACATGCATTCCGCTATGCATCTTTCCAGGTCGGTTCGATCATTACGACAACCGGATTTGCAACCGCAGATTATGACCAGTGGCCGGAACTCTCGAAATCAATATTATTGGCACTTATGTTTGTGGGAGCCTGTGCAGGATCCACCGGAGGAGGTATTAAAGTAAGCCGTTTATTGATCATCGTGAAATCAATCCGCAGAGAAGTGCGTAAAATGTTACATCCAAATGCAGTTACGATCATTAAAGTCAATGGTAAAAAGATTGGACAGGATACATTGAAGAATGTAAATCTCTATCTGACGTGTTACATTATAATTATGATTGTATCAATTTTACTTGTCTCTATTGATAATTTTGATTTTGCGACAACATTTAGTGGAGTACTTACTACGATGAGCAATGTAGGACCTGGAATTTCAAAGGTAGGACCTGTGATGAATTTCCAACCATTTTCAGCAGTATCCAAGCTGGTATTCTGCTTTGATATGCTGATTGGAAGATTAGAGATCTTCCCATACCTGCTTCTTCTTTCTCCGGAACTTTGGAGAAGAAGATTCTAGACGATTTTTTGTTAATTATGTGCGGAAAATTTGAATGAAACAGATTTTTTCGCACATTTTATTTTTATATGATAAAATGGTAACTGTTCAGAGCCAAGCAAAATTTCAAAAAACAGGTATAAAATGCGTAGCATTTTGGAGGTTGGCTCTGAACAGTTATATAAAATGAA
>ENA-ORLW01003913-ORLW01003913.1-human-gut-metagenome-genome-assembly--contig:-NODE-3913-length-10623-cov-3.403281_pt1 | contig 10623 bp, 9 predicted proteins | sample MGYA00243017_ERZ508829 | MGnify/ENA primary metagenome ERZ508829 (study PRJEB26277, sample SAMN04329776) | human gut metagenome | biome: human-associated habitat | host: Homo sapiens | place: USA... | reverse complement strand
TGCAGGCACCACCACCGGCGGCACCACGACCTACCCGGTGACCATCCGCATTGATGATACCGGCGACCTGCTGCCCGGCATGAATGCCACGGCCGAGATCGAGGTGAGCAGTGCCGAGAACGCCCTCACCATTCCCAATGGCGCGGTGGTGCGCGGCAATTACGTGCTTGTTACCAAGGACTCGCCCAGTGCCGTCAACGCCGTGCAGGATATGACTGCGCCGGACGGCTATGTGTACGTAAAGATCACCACCGGCACCAGCGACAACGATTCGATCGAAGTGACCGGCGGACTGCAGGAGGACGACACCATCGCCTACGATGCTGAAAAACAGAACGCCAGCGGCAGCGGCGGGCACGGCGGAGGAAACGGAGGCCCCGGCGGCGGAGGCCCGGGAGGTGGCTTCTGATGAGTGCCCTCATTGAATTAGATCATGTGTGCAAGTATTACCAGATGGGCGATACCCTTGTAAAGGCTGCAGATCACATTTCGATGCAGATCAACAAGGGCGAGTTCGTGGCCATCGTGGGCCAGTCCGGCTCCGGCAAATCCACCTGCATGAACATCATCGGCTGTCTGGATGTGCCCACGGCGGGCACCTATAAACTCAATGGCCGGGATGTGGGCAGAATGAGCCGCGATGAACTGGCCGAGATCCGCAACGAGCTGCTGGGCTTCATTTTTCAGCAGTATAATCTGCTGCCCAAGCTCAGCCTGATGGAAAACGTGGAGGTTCCGCTGGTGTATGCCGGGGTGCCGCGCGGGGAGCGCCGCCGCCGTGCCGCCGCCGCACTGGAACAGGTGGGCCTTGGCGATAAGCTCCGGAACAAGCCCAACCAGCTTTCCGGCGGTCAGCAGCAGCGTGTTTCCATCGCGCGGGCACTGGCAGGCCGTCCGGCTGTCATTCTGGCCGACGAGCCCACCGGCGCACTGGACAGCCACACCGGCCGTGAGGTACTGAAAATGCTGCAGGAGCTGCACCGGCAGGGCAATACCGTGGTGCTCATCACCCACGATAACTCCATTGCCGTGCAGGCCCAGCGCATCATCCGACTGGAAGATGGCTGTGTGGTGTACGACGGCGATGCCCACGCACCCGAAGCCGTGGTGCAGCCCGGCTGTGGGATCAGGACAGAACAGGAGGGGAGCGCATCATGATCTATGAGACCTTCCGCGAGGCTGTCCAGAACATCTGGAGCAACAAGTTCCGCACCTTCCTCACCATGTTGGGCATTATTATTGGCGTGACGGCGGTCATCGTCATCGTGGGTCTGGGCAACGGCATGACCCAGAGCATCGCGTCCGGCTTTGCAGACCTTGGCACCAATATCATCAGCGTGCAGGTCATGGGCTACGGCTCCCGGTCGGTGAAGGTGGAGGATGTTTACAGCCTCGTGGATGCCCGCCCGGATCTGTTCGAGGCGGTGTCGCCGACAGCCAGCATCAACGGCACCGTGAAGGTGGGCACCACCAGCTACAGCAATACCTCCGTCAAGGGCGTGAGCGAGAGCTATCTTGGGATGAGCGGCTACACCGTCCGCGTCGGGCGCGGTATCAACTATGTGGATCTGACCGACAACAAGAAGATCTGCGTTGTGGGCGACTATATCAGCCGTGTGGCCTATGGCGGCAATGCCGTGGGCCAGACCATCAAGATCGGCTCGGAGAAATATACCATTGTGGGCGTACTGGAAGCCAAGGTGACAGACACCTCGGATCAGGAGGGCAGCAGCGATGATATCGTTCTGCTGCCCTACACCACGGCGCTCCGCGTTTCAAAGACCAGCACCGCCAGCTCCTACGCTGTCACCGTGACCAGCGAGGACAACATTCCCGAAGCGAAGACCGTACTGGAAAACGGCCTGCAGGAGCTGCTCAATTCCGATGAGGGCTACATGGTCACCAGCATGAGCGAAATGCTGGATATGATGACCTCCATGGTGAACATGGTCGTCACCATCCTCACAGCCATTGCGGCGATCTCGCTGCTGGTGGGCGGCATCGGCATCATGAACATCATGCTGGTGTCCGTCACCGAGCGCACCCGTGAGATCGGCATCCGCAAGGCGCTGGGTGCGAAGGAACGGGTCATTCTGGGCCTGTTTGTCACCGAAGCTGCCACCACTTCCGCCCTCGGCGGCGTGCTGGGCATCGGTCTCGGCTATCTGCTTTCCGCGCTCGCCAACAGGATCCTGCCGCTGGTCATGAGCGATATGGAAATGACCGTGTCGCCGTCCCTTGGCTCGGTGGCTGTGGCCTTTGGCATTTCGGTGGGCATCGGTGTGCTGTTCGGCTACCTGCCCGCAAAGCGTGCGGCCCGGCTGAACCCCATCGAAGCGCTGCGCTATGACTGACAACCCTCTCACCGGCACGGTCCGCTTGAAGCGGCGCAATGCCGGAGCTCTCCCGAAGGGCGAGCCCAAAATTAAGGAGGCAACTATGAAAAAACGATTTCTCGCACTGCTGCTGGCGGTGTGCATCGGCGTGTCCGTGCTGGTGCTGCCGGCTTCGGCAGCGGGCTCCAACACGGCGGTGCAGACGGCGGTGACGCTGGGCGCTTTCTCCACCGAGGAAGCGGCCGGGCTGAGCACGCCGCTCACCCGCGGGCAGCTGGCAAAGCTGCTGGTGGCCTTTTCTGCCTACCACGATAACGCCAATACGCAGGGCAGCATCGGCACCCTGTATACCGATGTGAACGGCAGCAGCGCTTATGCGCCCTATATCCGCATTGCAGTGCAGCAGGGCTGGATGAGCGGCTACACCGACGGCTCCTTCCGCCCGGACAACACCGTCACGCTGGAAGAAGCCTGCACTGCTGCCCTGACCCTGCTGGGCTACGATATCACCACCCTGACCGGCGGTTTTCCGGCAGCACAGCTGAACAAGGCCAATGCCATCGGCCTGCGGAGCAATCTGGGCTGCACGCAGGGCCAGACCATGACTCTGGAAGAGGGCGCAGTGCTGTTGTACAATGCCCTTACCGCAAATACGGCAGACGGCGGTGTGTACGGCACCACGCTGGGCTACACCGTGACGAACGGTCAGGTGGATGTTTCCTCCATCCTGCTCAACAGTCTGGAGGGCCCCTTTGTGGCATCCGAGGGTGAGAGCCTGCCCTTTGTGCCGGAGGCCATCTACCGCAATGGCAGTGTGAGCACCTCGGCACAGCTTTCCGCCTATGACGTATACTATTACAATGCCAGCGCAAAGACGGTGTGGATCTACACCCGCAAGGCGGCAGGCCGGATCACGGCGGTGTCGCCCAGCGCCAGCGCACCCACCTCTGTTACCGTGGCGGGCACCAGCTACACCATTGCAAGCTCCTCGGCGGCGGCACAGCTGTCCAGCCTGAACGGCGGCGGCGTGGGGCAGGTGGTCACCCTGCTGCTGGGCATGAACAACGAGACCGTTGCGGTGCTGACCGGCGATGAAGCGGACGAAGTATTCTACGGTGTGGTGCAGACCGCCGCCCGCAGCCTTGTGGAGGAAAACGGTGCGGACGTCCGGCAGGCGGTGGCAGTCAAGTGCACCGACGGCGTTACCCGCACCGTGAATGTGGACAAAAGCCTGAATTACCCGGCAGGCTGGATGGTGAAGATCACGGTGAACGCCGAGGGTGAACAGGTGGAGACCATCACCAAAACCAGCACCTCCGGCACCATCAATGCAGACGGCACTGCTCTGGGCGGCACTGCCCTTGCAGACGACGTAGAAATTCTGGATACGACATCGGAGGGTGTGGCTGGGACGGTAAGTCCCAGCCGCCTATCGGGGGTAACACTTTCTGATGCCGATGTGCGCTACTACACCACCAACGAAAACGGCCAGATCGACCGCCTGATCCTGAACGATGTGACCGGTGATCTGTGGACCTATGGCGTGCTGGATGATGTGAAGAACCTCATCAACAACACCACGACCACCACCAGCGGAACGACCTCCTCCGGCATGACGGTCAGCACGGCGATCAAAAAGCTCACAGGGAACGACAGCACCACTGGCACGACCGGCAGCAGCACCCCCACCACGACCACGACAGATGATTCCCAGATCATCAGCGATGTGGCGGATATCGTGCTGCCCAGCACCGGCGATCTTTTGTGGGGCCTTGTGGACGGCAGCATTGGCAGCAGCCTGTGGGAAAGCGTGACCGGCAGCACCGATAAACTGGCAAGCTACCTGCTCAAACTGGGCGCCAACAATACCAGCGGCAGCCTGAGCACCGTGCTCAACTATCTGGGAAGCGGTGCAGATTACGTGTGTTATGTGAACGGCAAACAGACGACCTACAAGACCAGTACCAAATATCCGGTGCTGGCAGGCGGCATCGCCATTGGCACCAGCACCTCCGGTACGATCAAGTCCATGACGCAGCTGCTGCCCGTAGTCATTGACAAGGTGGGTGCGGCCTCGGTCATGAGCGGAAACAAAAAGTACGAAACTGCCGATGAGATGCAGGTGTATCTGTGGTATAAAGGCACCTACTATCCCACCACTCTTTCTCAGGTGAACGGTGAGGAGTACACCCTCATCGGCTGGTACGATGGCGGCCTGCGCGCGGCAGGCGGCAAGATCCGCGTGCTGATCGCGGTCAGGAAAAACTGAATCCGGACCGGCCCTCCCCGATGGGAGGGCTTTTGCTGTCCGCACAGCGCATACGGTCAAGCTGAAAAATGAATAAAATTTACGCACGTGATGATATCATTTTAGGGTGATTGAGCAAAGAATCGAAAGAAGTCCCATAATCATATTGACATAATGGGTAATAGGGTGTAAACTACGTGCATCGGGTCGAGCAAATCCGAAAATTGAGATCATTCAGGGAGGAAACGGCTATGATGTGTTGTTGCGCAATGTGTTGTTGTACCGCAAACGCTTCCCGGACCGGCCGCCCTGCAGTATGGTATGCCGTGTGAGCATATCTGCATATTCTGTGTGGGAACACGCAGAAGGATCTGTCGCTGACCGCCTGGGAGCTTACTTGAAGAGGGAGCTTCCGGGCGTTTTGTTTTGACCCGCAAATCAGGATACAAGGGAGGAATCCGGCAATGGACTGGAATGCGATCCAGCAATATTTGCCGCTCTACCAGAAAGCAGCCGTGCTGACGGTACGGCTGGGCGTTGCAGGCATCATTTTTGCCATCATCATCGGGCTTGTGTGTGCGGTGATCCAATACGACAAGGTGCCGGTGCTGCGGCAGATCGTGGGTGTTTACATCCAGCTGTCCCGCAACACACCGCTGCTGGTGCAGCTGTTCTTCATTTATTATGGCCTGCCCAAGGTGGGCATCCGCACCAATGCCGAGATCTGCGGCATTGCCGGTCTGGCGTTTCTGGGCGGCAGCTACATGGCCGAAGCGTTCCGCAGCGGTCTGGAAGCCATTGAGCCCATCCAGACCGAGAGTGCCTACAGCCTTGGCATGAACCGCTGGCAGACCATGCGCTACATCATTCTGCCGCAGGCCATGTCCACCAGTATGCCGGCTTTCATGGCAAATGTGATCTTCCTGCTCAAGGAGACCAGCGTGTTCAGCGCCATCAGCCTGATGGACCTGATGTTCACGGCAAAGGACCTGATCGGCATGTACTCCAAAACCATCGAATGTCTGTTCCTGCTGGTGGTGTTCTACCTTATCATTCTGCTGCCGGTGTCCATTGTGGGCAGCCTGATCGAAAGGAGGCTGCGCTATGCTGGATTTGGGTCTTGATGTCCTGTTCAAGGGCAAAAACATGGCCCGCCTGCTGGGCGGCCTTGGCGTTGCACTCAAGATCAGCGCCGTCTCGGTGATCATCAGCCTGCCGCTGGGCATCCTGCTGGGCGTGCTCATGACCTCCCGCAACCCCGTTATCAAGGCGGTTCTGCGGCTTTATCTGGAGTTCGTCCGCATCATGCCGCAGATGGTGCTGCTGTTCCTCGTTTACTTCGGCACCACCCGTGCCTTTGGGTGGAACCTTTCCGGCGAGACGGCATCCATCATCGTGTTTGTGCTGTGGGGCACCGCAGAAATGAGCGACCTTGTGCGCGGTGCGCTGATCGCCATTCCGAAGCACCAGTATGAGAGCGCCGAGGCCCTTGGCATGAGCCGTGCGCAGACCTACTGGTACATCATCATTCCGCAGACGGTGCGCCGCCTGATCCCGCTGTCCATCAACCTGATCACCCGCATGATCAAGACCACCAGCCTTGTGCTGATGATCGGTGTGGTGGAAGTGATCAAGGTAGCACAGCAGATCATCGAGGCCAACCGCACCGCCAGCCCCAACGCAGCGTTTGGCATTTATCTCACGGTTTTCGTGTTATATTTCTTCGTATGCTGGCCCATCAGTCTGCTGGCATCCTATCTCGAAAAGAAATGGAAGTGACCGTACATGGCAGAACCTATTTTGACTGTTGAACATCTGATCAAGGCCTATGGCGAGACCCCCGTGCTGGATGATATCAGCTTTGCTGTCAAGCCCGGCGAGGTCATCGTGGTGGTCGGCCCTTCGGGCTGCGGCAAAAGCACCCTGCTGCGCTGTCTGAATGGTCTGGAGCCCACCCAGAGCGGCCGGGTGCGGCTGGGCAATGAGACCGTTGCCTACGGCGGTAAAAATCTGACTCAGCTGCGCCAGCGCATCGGCATGGTGTTCCAGAGCTACGAGCTGTTCCCGCACATGACGGTGCTGGACAATGTGCTTCTGGCACCCACCAAGGTGCAGAAGCGCCCCAAAGCGGAAGTGCAGCAGGAGGCCGAAGCTCTGCTGGACCGTGTGGGCCTGCTTGCCAAGAAAAACAGCTACCCGCGTGAGCTTTCCGGCGGCCAGAAGCAGCGCGTTGCCATCGTGCGCGCACTGTGTATGCACCCGGAGATCCTTCTGTTTGACGAAGTGACCGCTGCCCTTGATCCGGAAATGGTGCGCGAGGTGCTGGACGTTATGCTGGACCTTGCCAAGCAGGGCAAGACCATGATCATCGTTACCCACGAAATGCAGTTTGCCCGCGCCATTGCCAACCGCGTCATCTTTCTGGATGGCGGCAAGATCGTGGAAGAGGCTGCACCGGCCGAGTTCTTTGAACGGCCCAAGACCGAGCGCGCGCAGCGCTTCCTGCGCACATTCACGTTTGATGCTGTGAAATGAGTCACAGATCAAGATAAAGACTGCGGGTGTTTCGCAGCCAATGGGAAAGATTTTGTAAAGGAGAATCCACTATGAAACAGTCTAAAATTTCTCGTCGTTCCTTCCTGCTGGGTCTGGGCGCAGTGTCCGCTGCTGCCGTTCTGACCGCATGCGGCGGCTCTTCTTCTGCTTCCACCGCAACTGCAGCATCTGGCAGCGTAGCATCCGGCAGCAGCGTGGTCTACCGCACGCTGGATCAGATCAAGGAGTCCGGCACCATCAATATCGGTGTTTTCTCCGACAAGAACCCGTTCGGCTACGTGGATGAGAACGGCGAGTATCAGGGCTATGATGTCTACTTTGCCCGCCGTCTGGGCGAGGATCTGGGCGTAGAGATCAACTATGTTTCTACCGAGGCTGCCAACCGCATCGAGTATCTGCAGACTGGCAAGGTGGATGTGATCCTGGCAAACTTCACCGTGACCCCCGAGCGCGCAGAGGAAGTGGACTTCGCTCTGCCTTACATGAACGTTGCACTGGGCGTCATTTCTCCGGACAGCAATGTTATCACCACTCTGGACAACTGGAGCGCTGACGACCAGATGATCGTCATTTCCGGCACCACTGCCGAGACCTACCTGACCAAAGAGCACCCCGACATTCCGCTGCAGAAGTACGATTCCTATGCAACGGCCAAGAATGCACTGGAGAACGGCAACGGCGTGGCATGGGCCAACGACAACACCGAGGTCATTGCATTTGCAAAGCAGAACCCCGGTTACACGGTCGGCATTCCCTCTCTGGGCAGTCAGGACACCATTGCTCCCGCTGTGAGCCAGGGCAACACCACCGTTCTGGATTGGCTGAACGAGGAGATCAAGGCTCTGGGCGAGGAGAACTTCTTCCACAAGGACTATGAGGAGACTCTGGTGGATACCTACGGCCTTGACTATGAGGATGAGCTGGTCGTTGAGGGCGGCGTGACCGGCGGCGCAGATGCCGCATCCAGCGAAGCTGCTTCTTCGGAAGCCGCATCTTCTGAGGCTGCTGCTTCCGAAGTAGCTTCCAGCGCAGCCGCACAGTAAATAAAAACACCGAGCGGGCAGGAGAGGGCTGAACCTTTCCTGCCCGTTTTTGCATTGCACCCTCTGCCGGAACGTGCTATACTGGAACAAAACAACTCCTGTCCGAAAAAACCTGAAAAAGAGAGGATGTTCCCAATGAAACGTGCCTATACGAACGGGATCCTGCTGGATGGCACCGAGCAGATGCAACCGGTAGAGCACAAAATCCTGCTGACCGAGGATGATAAGATCATTGCCATTGTCGATGAGGGCGTGGATCTGGATGGCTATGAGGTCATCGATCTGCACGGCAGCTATATCATGCCGGGTCTGATCAATCTGCATGTGCATCTGGCGGGCAACGGCAAGCCCAGCGCAAAGCCGCGGGACAATGCTGCGCTGGTGCGCAAAATTCTGAGCAATGGCCTGACCCGTGCGGTGGCCTACAGGCTGGTGTGCAGCTACGCGAAGCTGGAACTGCTGGGCGGCGTGACCACCATCCGTACCGTAGGCGGCATTGCGGATTTTGACACTCGCTGCCGGGACGATGCCGCTGCAGGCAGACTGCTGGCACCGCGCATTCTTGCCGCCAACGAGGGCATTTCGGTGCCCGGGGGACACATGGCGGGTTCGGTGGCAGTTGCGGCCCATAACAATGCCGAAGCGCTGGCTCAGCTCAGAAAGGCCAGCGGCCAGAAGGTGGATCTTGTCAAGCTGATGATCACCGGCGGCGTGCTGGATGCCACCGAAAAGGGAACCCCCGGCGAGCTGAAGATGAAGCCGGAAATGGTCAAAGCCGTCTGCGACGAAGCCCACAGGCTGGGCTACACCGTAGCAGCACACACCGAATCGCCGGAGGGCGTAAAGGTGGCGCTGGAAAATGGGGTGGATTCCATCGAGCACGGTGCAAAGATGGACGATGAGACGGTCCGCCTGTATAAGGAGCGGGGAGCCTTCCTGTGCACGACTATCTCCCCGGCGCTGCCCTATGCGCTGTTCGATACAGCGATTTCCGGTGCCTCGGAAAAGGATCAGTACAACGGCAAGATCGTGTTTGACGGCGTGGTGGAAAGCGCAAAGACCGCGCTTGCCAACGGCATCCCGGTGGGCTTGGGCAATGACGTGGGCTGCCCCTACATCACCCAGTATGATTTCTGGAGGGAGCTGTGCTATTTCCATAAGTATTGCGGTGTGAGCAATCGGTTTGCCCTCTACACGGCGACCCTGCGCAACGCACAGCTGGCCGGAGTAGGAGATGTGACCGGTTCCATTGAGCCGGGCAAGAGCGCAGACTTTATTGTGACGAAGCACGATCCGCTGAAAGACCTGCGTGCGCTGCAGCATCTGGAACTGGTGGTGTGCCGGGGCCATGTGGTCAAAAAGCCGAATCCCAAGCGCAATAAAACGGTCGATGCCCTGCTGGACCCGTATCTGGCATAAAACTGCGGAAAGCAATCAAAAGAAAAGCAAGGGGCTGCTGCACCAGATGACGTGCGGCAGCCCCTTGCTTTGCAGCGGAAGATTCACATGCTTGCCATCACAGCCAGAATGCTCTGCCAGCTCTTGTTCCGGGCGGGGGAAGCGTGAGCCGAACGGCTGCGGCTGACTGCTGCAGCTGCGCCGGAAGCGGCAGGGCCCATGGCGGTCAGCGGCACAGACGGATGGAAGAATACGGCGGTATCGCAGGCCAGCCACTGGGCCGCAAGGTGCGCGGCCTGCGGGTCTGCCTGCAAGGCGCGGCGCTCGCTTCCGGCCAGAAAATCTGCCAGCCAGTAGAGGATGGCGCTCAGCGGCTGACTGGGTGCAGGGCCCTGACTCCAGTAGGTCCAGCGGGCACCGGCCCCTACAAAACTCTCCACGGTAACAACGGCACCGGTGCGGGCGTTCTGGGGGATGCTACCCTGATGATCGGCTCCTGCAAGGGCGCGCAGCTCAGACAGGATGCGCTGGGTGCGTGCCAGATCCAGCCGGTCTTCCCGGCAGTAGGCACGGAAATCGGTCTCGTCGATCAGGCCGTCGGCGCTGGAAGGAAAGCGGCCTATCAGCTGCCCATCAGCATTGTGGCACAGCTGCCAGCCCTTGCGGAACAGCTGGAAGTTCAGGCAGCGGCGCCCCATGGTGGAGTAGCACAGGATGGAGGTGCTCTCACCGGGCAGTTGCTTCAGCTCCAGGCAGGCATCGTTGCCGCAGGTATCCTGCAGCTTTACCGTTAAAAGAAGCTGCGCACGGGGGTGCTGGGCAGACATGGCGTTGTGCATTGCGGTAAAATAACGGCTGGCGTCCATCGTGAGTTCCTCCCTGAAAGGCTGATACAGCGGTTCGTTGTATAACAGGCGGGTTCTGCAGCAGACAGCCCTGTGCACGGGGCGGCTTACGCAGGATTGTTTTATCTTGTGAACCTAGTATAGCATATTCCACAACGAAAAACAACTATAAGTTTATCAAAAATTGAAAGAATTTG